>Ga0187781_10001223_pt1 | contig 19371 bp, 23 predicted proteins | sample 0715_SJ02_MP02_2_FD_132447 | JGI IMG/M metagenome (GOLD analysis project Ga0187781, IMG submission 132447) | Tropical peat soil microbial communities from peatlands in Department of Meta, Colombia - 0715_SJ02_MP02_20_MG | ecosystem: Environmental > Terrestrial > Soil > Wetlands > Peat | place... | reverse complement strand
CGATTACGACCTCATTGAGCAACGCGAACTCTGGGCGGCCGCGGGGCATCCGAACGCGGTCTGCCGGCTCACCTCGACCGAACTGCTCCATATCACTCGCGGGACCCCGATTCCAGCCGTTCCTACAAAGCCCGAGGTCTCCCTCGCCGGGCCCTGGATCACGTTCGACTGTTACGGTACGCTCATCGATTGGCGGGCCGGACTCCTCGAGGAACTGACGCGCGTCGTCGGACCGCTCCCTGCGGAAGCAAGCGACCGATGGTTCCAGCGGTATCTCCACGAGGAGCAACGGCTCGAAGCCGGACCCTACACGTCCTATCGCGATATCGTGGCCCAAGCCACCCGCGCGGCAAGTGCTGCGATAGGAAAGTCCATTCGAGAGGAGGACGCACTCCACTTCCCAAGTTCGATTCCAGGCTGGCCGCCCTTCCCCGACACGCTCCGTTCCCTGGAACGGCTCCAGGCGATGGGATTCCGAACCGCCATCCTCTCGAACATCGATCGGGATCTTCTCTCGAGTACATTGGAGAGGTCTTCCGTTGCGGTCGACATGACCGTTGCGGCGGAGGACGTGCAATCGTACAAGCCGGAACTCGCACACTGGATTCGATTCCTCAAGGCCACCGGGGTAAGGCCCTCGACATGCCTGCACGCTGCCGGCGGATACGAATACGATCTGCCACCCGCATCTCTCCTCGGGTTCCAGACCGCCTACGTCGCGCGGTACGCAGGGTCCTTCCCTACGCCCGCGGCCGGGTCGGTCGTTGGGAATCTCACGGAGCTCGTCGACCGGCTGGCGAATACCTTCCGCGCTCGCGGTAATTCGGGCGAATCGAAGCTTACGTACTGATGCGAATCGGGTGGGTTGACGGCTGCCTCCAGTATTTGGCCGGCTGCCCTTTTGGAGCCGGACAATGGCGAGACATTGGCTCGCTGGAGCTGACACCCAGAGAAGTGTTAATTCGCGTCGAGGCTCCCAGCGAGGAGCGTGTCGATGTCCGAGCAGAAAAGTTTCCCCTATGTCAACCGGATGAACGTTCAATACGGACCGCTCGAGGTCGTGCCGGAGAAACAAATTTCCGACTCGTGCCCGTACGAGTGGTTCAATCAGACGCTGTGCGAAGTCAACGATACCTGGATTCGTCTCGGCGTCTGTCATGGCGAGTACCACTGGCACGAGCACTCCGATACCGACGAGTTCTTCTACGTCATCGAAGGGAAGTGGCTCATCGATCTGGAGGATCGAACGGTCGAGCTTGAGCCTCGAGAGGCATTTGTAATTCCGAAGGGAGTGAGACATCGTCCGAGAGCTCCGGTGCGAACCGTCATACTGATGGCGGAGAAGCGAGGCGTGGTTCCAACCGGCACGTAGACTCGGTGGGTTTCGAGGGCCTACTCGGGGCCTCCTCGCTTCATGACCTCTGGGAGAACGTCGAATCGGCTCCCCTTGGGGTCCGCGAGTGTGACGTAGTCGAATCCCTCTCTCGCCCGCTTAGCCATCGTCACGGCGAGATCCACGAGTCGCTGGACTTCGTGCTCGGGGTACGACGAGAAGAGATCAATCTGAGACCTGTAGACGCTACCAGGCCCCACGGGCTCTTTCTGGATCGTGAGATTGGGTACGGATACGTTGCCGATCGATTCTTCGGCGTGAATGTGGATAGGATCGAGTACCGGATCGACGCGAATGGCGACCTGAGGGTCGTGGGGATCCACGAGCTCATCCGGTGAAGTTGCAAGCGCGACCTGGACGACCAACCCGAGCGCTTGGCTCCGCACGACGGAAAGGTTGCGCTGCTGCATCGGACCGGCGAGTCGATCGCCGAGGGATCGGGCTCGTCCTTCCCGACGTTCATCGCCTGGCATCGACCCGACCTTTCCGAGTTCGTGGTCTGTCGATTGGAGGACTGGGTGGGAGGTTCGAGAAAGGCGCTCGGACTCGGGCGCCAGGCGTTCGTCGACCTAATCAGGGGTCTCCCTGGGTGGGAGGGCGACCGGATCGCGCCGCCCGCCGTTCCGAGCCCTTAAGGAACGCTATTTCCGGGCCGTCGCGGAGCGAGGGGGGTCCTCCTAACCGTTGGAGCGATTCGCCCCTCCATCACGATCCGCTTAGGATGTCCGATTAAGTTCGGCGACCACTTCTGCGGGGAGATCGAACTTGGGACAGGCTAGGTAGGAAAGTATCGCTCTTGCCTGAAGTGTTGTCACGGCGATAGGCCCCACTACCCCAGGGTTTCTAGGGGCCACTCGAAAATCCACGAACCCTCCTCCTCGATAGACTGGGGCTCTCAACTGCGACCAAGGGACACGTACGTGACTCAACAAGTATCGAATGTCAATCGTATCGGGACTCAAGGCTAGATCTCCGGGAGCTCGATCCAAGATGGCAATCCCAACGAAAATCATGGCGACACCAAAGAGTGCGAACGCGAGGTCATCAAGGAACAAGGCTGGAAATGCCTGAATCAAGTAGAGACCGACAGTGATGAGTGCGGCTCCGAAGACGAAGGCGCCGATGGCGAAGTAGACGAGCCAGGTCCGTCGACTACCTCGGACCACAATCGAGTTGCCAGTCGTGACCACGAGGTCTCCTATCGACTCTTGAATCTGAGACTTTCGCACCCCTCTCAGCCGATGCCTCCTCACGCCCTGAAAGCAGCAGCCCGCTCGCCGCCATCCGCTCGAAGCTCCGCGACCGCTCGGGACTCACCCGCGGACCCACCTCGTGGGTCAGCTCCGCCGTCACGTCCTCCTGCGCGTCCTCGCCCCCGCCCGGGAACGCGAGACGCGTCTTGAGCTGTGGGCGAGAACCGTCGAGCGAGGTGTATGCCGGAGTGGTCGTTCACCATCCTGAGCTCGGTGGACTGGCCTCTGCCGGCGACAAGCCTCGGCGGAGGGACAAAACGCAATTTAGCTACGCAGCATTCTCTGTTCAGACAGATGATTTCTACAGACGCTCAACCACTTGGACAAACGACCGATTCTCATGACGCAGACCTGACCCGCAAACCAGCAAAGCAAAGGAGACGACGTCTCTGGATTGTCTTAGGCTCGGTAGCGGTTGTCGTGATTATCGTGTCCGGGGTAGTTTATTTCACTCTACCGCCGGCGCCACCATTCCACGAGGCTTGGTCGAAAACCTTGAGCGGAAATCCCTCCGGTAAAGGCGAGGGGGAAGCGGGAATGTTCGTGACGTACACAGTAATCACGACTGCAATTCCGCAGAATCCTGGGCTACTGAACGTGACTCTGACGATGGAGGCGATCAACATCACACAGGGTCAAATCGAGTGGACATCCCAGCCGATGGTGCTCTCCGGCGTGGGTACCTATTGGCCGGGGTTAGTCGTTGGACCATCCTTCGCGGTTCTCGTAAGTACCTCCATCGGACCTACGGGAACAGCCCTCAATGTTCTAGTCGCACACCTCTCGAGTGGCCGAACGATGGGCTCGTGGGACAGGCCATTTCCAAGTTGGGGCTATTCTCCACCTTCTGAATTGGTCAGCTTGTCAGCGACCACTCTTGTAATCTCGTATCCGCTCAGCTTCTCCAACAGTACCGTCACCCCGTTGGCCATCGAAGGTGTTAGTGTGTTCTCGGGAAATATGACCTGGCAGGATACCCTTCAGTTGCCGGACGCCGAGGGATGGGGGAACGGGTGGGGGACGGGAAACCTTGAGCAACACCCGACAGCAACCACTGTTTTGCTAGCGCTGAGTCCGAGGAACCCTCCGAGCGGAGGGGAGCTCGTCGTAGTGAATAGCCAAGATGGAACAATTCGCTTCCAAGAGAATGTGTCCGGTTCTACCGCCCTAGTGGATGGGGTTGTTGAGGGAGGGGCGTTTTACTACCTGACCAACTCGACCGCCGGCTTGCAAATTGTTGGTGCCAATCTGTCGACCGGGGTCAATACTTCCAGTATTCGCGTTCTGAACGTCGGCGACGACAATCTAACTTCGGCCGAGCTCTACGCTGCGGCTCCAATGTTGATCGTGGCGTCGTATTCCACCTCCCTCAGTTACACTGCTTACGGAATCAGCGGGAGGACGATGTGGACCATCGGCTTTCCTTATGCCACCTCGGGATGCTCCCCGCCTGCCTATCCAGCAATCGGTCCCTGTGACACGCTGATGACTTCCCCCTTCCTCTATGGTAACGGCAGTTCTGTTCTATTGTCGTCCTTCCCCAGCGAGCTTACCCCGGGGACAAGCTATCACAATTCCTACCGGCTCGTAGCACTCAACGATGGAGCTGTCGAATGGAAGTCGGATTACGTGTACACGTTCGAGGCATCTTGGACCCCTCCTTGGAACGGACCGGAACCATGTATCATTGTTGAGAATGTAATCGGTACGGAAATCATCTACACTGTCGTGACACAAGTCTCCGGAACAGCCAATACCGCCGGTGGGACGCTCTGAGAGGTCGAAATCCGATGCATGGCCGAATGACGTTATGGGAGCTCGACCGATCCACCAGACCCCGAGTGCCAGGAACTTCTCACCCGTCGGCATTCGCCGATCAGGTGACGTAAACGGCAAAGAGTGGAACCTCACCGTATCCGCCCGGGAAATCATAGCTCGTGCTGCTCGTCCAAACCTCAAGCCCGAGGGGTGCACCCGGAGTGCCATACCACCCGTCGAACTCCACCCACGCCAGGGAGGTCGAGCTGGAGCCTGCCGTCGCGGCGCCGAGCAAGTTCGCAACAATGCTACCCACTATCGGCAATGATTCAGAAATGAACCCTAGGGCGTCCGTTGCCATGCTGACCCAGCCATAATCGCTCTGCGCGTAGGTCGTGACGAATGCGTTCGAATAGACCTTGAAAGCCGGTTGGCTGCCGCCCGTACCAGTGTACCCTCCGTAGACTTGGTTGGTAAGATACTGAGTGCTTGAGGACCAATACGCCGGGAAACCAGTTTGCTGACCGCCGCAAATCCCTCCCGCACAGTTAGTTTGAGGACTAACCATACCGGAGTTCCACACGTAGTCGTTCGTTGCCTTGAAGCCCTCGCAGGTTCCTGTGTGGGTGTTGTAGCTAGAGCATTCATAATACTGCCACTCTTCCATATCCATTGTGGCATCGAGGTAAATGTACCCCTCGCCTCCGTTGTCATAGCAGGTAGTATCAGGAGAACAGTCCCAGGTCTGCCCGAATGTTGCAGTGGTCGACCATACACTGGCGCCCGGGCTAAATGCAGGGGAGGATACGCCAGGGCCCGTGCCGGCCACCATTCCTGATCCGAAAGTGCTACCCGAGCTTACCATCGAGTAGACAATCTCTCCGTATGTGTAAGCCCAAAACTGCGCGAAGGCAACCGGTATCTCGCCCGTGCCACAGCCGCTAGGATAGCAGTAGGTGGCGATCGACTCGTAGCAGCCGCCAGAGGTGATACTGCAGGTACATTCTCCATAGGGACACGGTAGTCCGGCCGCTAGTGGCAGACTCGGGGTTACCCCTCCTACCATATACGACTCGATCTGCGCTGTAGTCAGAACAGGAGTCGCACCAAAGGAAACGGGCACATTCAATTCTCCAGAAAACCCGGAGTAGACCTGCCAGGCAGTAAGTGGAACTGTAACTTGTCGAACGTAGAGGCCCGAGGAGTCATCCCCCATGACAAGAGCGAACACCTGCGGAGTGCTGATCCGCTCCGCAGCCACGCCGAGATAGGACGTCCAGTCGTGAGTGACCTGATCAAGGCGAAGGATGTCGGCGGAAGTTAGTTGATAGATACCATCCGTGGTCTTCCCTTCGAAAACCGTTACAAAACCTCGAACTCCGGAGTTTGGAGGAGCAGCGATCAGGCCTTGGACAGTGATGGAGGCCTGAGCCGGCGATGCTTCGATATGGAGAGAAATGGTTCTGTCGGGCTGCGCAGAAGCCGACAATGAGCCGACAGCGATGCCGGTCGCTGCCGCCACCCGTACAGAGGTCGTGGATGAGGCGGCAACAAAAGCTGTAACTACCATCACGACGGTCAGAAGAACACTGATGACGCTGGGTCCGTGGAAAATGAACGATCTTCTACGTCTCAAAGCTTTCCAACTGCTCCGGCGAGATGGGACAGCACTACCCTCCTCCAGCATCATACGGTCGCACCAGTTAGAACATGGGTGTGAGGGTAGACACCAATTGTGCCTCTTTCGCGTTCGAACGCACGACGCGTCGAACGCATATCGTGGAAAGACGAGGCGCAACCGCATCTGAGGGATCAGTCTCTCCGATCTAATGCTCTCACAATTCACAAATCAAATTTGATCTCGATCCCTCAAGAGCGTCAGCCAGGCTTGCATCATTGGTTCCATCAATGCCCTCCCCTTGGCTGACAGACGATAGGTCTTCGTTCTGCCTCGGGGAAAAGAATGCAGCCGCTCTGCTTCGACCAGTCTAAGGGCGAGAACCACCTTTAGCGACCCATAGAGGGCTCGTTGCCTTACACTGACGCTCTTCCTCACGTCGTAGAGTGTGCAAGGACCGCAACTGTAGAGCAACGTAAGCAGCTCCAAGGTGCCTCTATGCGTTTCCAGCTTACGCACGAAGCTCTGTGCGACCCGGAAGGATTCGAGTGCGTCTTCCGGGTTCACTCGATTGTGGAAACCTGATGGGATTTCCAAAATACTGAACGACGGTCTGATCGAGACCGCGACCCCGGACGATCTACCCGATGCCTGTCTGCGCAGGGGAGCCAATGACTCCAGAGGACCCAGAGTGGAACGCGGCTGATCTTGAGGTTCACAGGGGGTGAGTCCATCGAAGTGGGGGGTAAGAATCGGTTTCACACCAACGCCGTCACGCTGGTCCGAGGTCGCACCCGGAACGGCCCGGACCGCGCGCTCGTTGCGCGCGGTCATTGCGATATCCTTGCTGATTTGTAATAGCCGTGCTAGTGTTTAGCACTTGCCCAACCATGTCGGAAATGGCGGCCGTCGCACGTAGGGGCTGGGACAACCCCGACTCATGGAAGTTTGGGCCGTCTAGAGCCCCAAGATGGAACACTGTCTCCGTGACTCCGTTCCGTATGTAGAACAGATTCGCCTTCCGCAAATCGCAAGCGAGAATCTCCGCGAGTCTGGGTGTGCTGACGACCACCGCGCAAGCCCGCTTCACGCGGCCGCGCGAATCGCGAAGTCGCTGCTCCTCCTCGCGTTCGTCCGGTTCACTCGAATGAATTGGACTCTGATGAATCTGAAGCGGCCCAGCGCCCCACGGCATCTCCAAGTATGCTGGGAGGATTGTGACCACCGTTGGCGAGGTACACGCCCCCCGGCCGCTAAGGATTGGTCGTCGATCCCAAGACAGGCGAAGAGACGTGGAGGCTGGGCGAGAGAAGCCCCTTGCTCAGTTGCGATGGGGAATCTGGAGCACTTGGAGACTGGCTTCGGTGGGCGGAGTAGTCGATATTGTTGGGGGCGGCGGCGAAATCTGGCTGGCCGCGCAATCCGGCGCTTCGACCGCCTGGTTCGGCTACCAGTTCATCGGTGCGTCGTTTCACCCGCTCGGCGCAGCCGGGATCGCGGTCGGGGTCCTTGTTGAGGCTTCTTGCGCTCCTGACTCTCCTAAGACCCGAGAAGCACCGGACGTGGGGAAAATGGATTATTAGTTCGTCAGGGGTCGGCGTCGTGGCCTGCCTCTATGGCGGTCCCTTTTTGGGGCTAGTTGCCGGCGTCCTGGGCGGCTGGGCAGGAATCAGAGCGGATCCGACTCCGGAGGTTAATGACCCTCGAAGGCGGGTGCTTGAGGTGCAAGGAAAGCAAGCCTGAACGCGCTACAGCTTCAATCCGAGGTGTTCCACCTCGCGAATGAGTGGCCGCTTACATTGGGAGTAGCGCGTCGCTGTTCACACCGGCCTCGTCCGATACACCGTGACGGAACTGAGCCTCTGCAATACCTTGTCGAGTGTAGAATCGGGCCGCCTTAACCCAGTCACGCGTAAGGGTCTCCGCGAGGCCGGGAATGGAGGAGACGAGCGCACGCGCGACCTTGACGCGACTTCGCAGGTCCCGCAGCCGCCGTTCCTCAGCGCGTTCGTCCTCTTCACGTGTATCGTCGGGCAACCCGCTCGTCGTTTCCCACACCGTGAACCGTCGGGTCGGAGTCGGGAACTCCTCGGGTTCCTCCACCGAAGGGATCGCGATCCACGATTCGAAGCACGTCCGCGACCCGTCGTGCGGGCGGCGCGGTGGGTCGCAGGAGCCCTAGCGGAGCCCGCCGAGTGAAACCCGTCCTACCGCAAAAGGTCCAGTGCGCTAGGGTGGGCCCCAATCCATTTAACCGCATCCAATCGAGCCCAAGGGGCCTCTTCAGCCCCGGTCAAGACAGGTCGTCTTCGCTTGCCCTAGCACGAATCGGTTCGGGTGAACCTCAATCCCCTATCCAAGGCACTGTCGTTAATTCAGCCCCTCAGACAACTTCGGACCAAGTATCGTCGCTAAAGGTCCAAGTCTCCCTCGACATGCCATAGAAGAGCACCGCATACCCGTCCGTAGTGTCGTACACCATCTGCGTCGTGGCATCAAGGTAAGGGATACAGGGTGGGGTGCCGGAAACCGACAGCTCCTTCCAAACGTTTCCAGTCCAGATCCACGTCGCGTCGTTGCACTTTTCGGGTAGAGGTCCTCCGATTGCCAGGACTAGATTGATTGCGGGATCAAAAGTCATACCGGCATGGCCCACGCCGTTGCCGGGCCGAATGACCGCCCACTGTCCTCCAACAAACTTCCACGTTCCGCACCCGTTGCAGGCTGTTCCCACGACATAGGAATGGTTTGCATCGTAGGTTACGACGAAGCGATGGTGCTTGTAGAGTATCGTGGGGCCCGGCGATTTCGTTGGGGTGAGCTGACTCCATACGCCACCGACGAACCGCCAAGTGTCAGTAAAGGCAGTGGTCGAGTTGTCTCCCCCGTAGAGCACGACGTATCCATCAGCTGCGTCGTAGGTCATCGCGCTGCCTTGTCGAGCGGAAGGAGAAACGGCGGGGGAGAGCTGGGTCCATGTGCCACCCGCGAAAATCCAAGTGTCGTTCAGAAGGCCATTCGGACCGACCCCACCGAACATGACAACGTAGCCGTCCGCAGCATCGTAAGCGATCGCTGCATCTGCGCGGGCCGGGGGAGAAGTGGGCGGACTAAGCTTCGTCCAAACATCCCCCTTAAAGATCCAAGTGTCTGAATAGTAGAGATTCGTGTTCTGAGTCTTGTTGTGCATAATGAATCCGCCAAACAAAACAACGTATCCGTCCGCGGCGTCGTAAGTCATCATGAACTGCTGGCGAGTTGAAGGCCATGACTTCGGAAACGCTGCAACGTGCAAGCTAGGAGGAAGCTCCAGAGAACGCACGGTTCGGGCGGAAAGTGCGGGGTCCTCAACCATCAGAAGTGCCGAAAGGAGTAACACGGCCACGACGAAAAGTGCCGTCGTCCGAATCCTGTTCAAGTCTAGGCGTTTTCTCGGCATAGAGCCCCACACAAGGTTCGTTTGATTAAACATTTCGAGGCCGGCTATTCTCCGGTCGAAGCGTGGACAAATAGTAGAACTCGTCCGGGGGGGCACTATAGGGAAAGAACCCATTTCCCGCGCCAGTTCCTGACCCTCCCGAGGAGGGGGACAGTTAGAGGGGCGGGGGCGACGGCAAGATCGTCTAGGCCTGTTCGTTTGTTTCGATGGGCGGATCCGCCGGCTGCCTGATAGCTCTCGCAAAGCGCTCGCTAGACTCGAAATCGGCCAATACTCCGTATCGGAACGTCGCCTCCGTGACTGCAAATCGCGCATAGAAGCGGGCCGCGCGCTGCGAATCGCTCGCCAGGATCTCGGCGAGCCCGGACATGGTCGCGACCACCGTGCGGGCGCTCTTCACACGGCCCCGCAGGTCACTCAGGCGGCGTTCCACGGCGCGTTCCTCCTCCTCGCGACAATCGTCAGGCATCCCGCTCGTCGTCTCCCACACCGTGAATCGTCGGGTCGAGGTCGGGAACTCCTCGGGCTCTTCCCCCGAGGGGATCGCGATCCGCGACTCGAAGCAGGTCCGCGACCCGTCGTGCGGGCGCCGTGGCTGGTCACATGTCGGTAACGCGATCGGAGTCGCGGTCGGCCGCGGGATCGCGGGCCTCGGCGCGGCCGGGCCCTTCGGCAGTGCTTCAATCACCCCAAATACCCGCACCTCGAGTCCGAGCCGCTCGCGCAGCTCGCGGACCTGATCCGGGGTCGTAGTGCCGTGCCAGCGGTGCCTCTCGGGGTCCCAGCGGAGGCCCATCCCGCGCAGCACGGCCAAGTTCGCGTAGGTCGCGGGTCTGCCGGGCACGACCACGGTCCGCAGCGACGCGATGGCGTCGCGGACGAAGGGGTTCGCGGGAGGAGGGGTTTCCGAAGCGCGTAGCACGCTCATTGCTGACATCGATGCGGAGCAAGCGCGCAGGCCGTCCGCGGAGCGGCGCGAGCGACGCGGACGGCCGTGTCCTCATGATGGACGCGCGCGGTCGATGCGGTCAACAATGAGGGCACGTGGAAACGGAATTTTGACTGCGAAACTGCGCGGACCGGTCGACTGGATCGTGACAGGGAGACACTCAGAGGCCGTTAGACGCGCGACCCGTTCATTCGCGAATCGCACGACCGCGCTCGCCTTAGGCGCGTACTCGAAGAGCATCTGCCGGCACGTTCCGCAGGGCGATACAACGACGATACGACGTCCCAGTCGACACACCACGACCGTAGATTCGATCTCACGGTCCCCGGCCGTGACCGCGGTCCCGAAGGCGACGGGCTCCGCGCTTGGCGTGCGAAGCCCGATGATGTCGAAACCGAGGTAGATCGCGCCCGACCGCATTCGCACGGCCGCGGCGACATCGTAGCGCTCGGCGGCGAAGCCGCGTCGCAAGGCCTCTTCGGCCGCGCGGATTAAGGCACGGTCCTTTGCGTCCAGCGGACGGCCGATTCGGACCATGCTTCGATATCGCGACACTTCTGGATTAGACCGTTCGCGGCCATCGGAGAGCCGCAAACGGCGCGCGTGCCGACGGCACATTGGCGGGACGAATCGGGGATGAAGCCTGTCAAAACGAGTATTAGGAACGCTCACGTGACAAACAGAGATTGGTGACGGCCCGACCGGTCGTGGAAAGCCGCCGCCTCGCCGCTTTCGCGCGCGCCTGCCGGGGAAAAGGGCAGAAAGTCGTGGATCGGCGTTGGGCAAGACTCGTCGGCAAAGGCATCCCGATTATTGGCCCAATTCCCGGGGAGCGCGGAAACTTGCTAGTAACCTTCGTCTGGCGGCCCAATCGTCGCGTAGTGGCGGCGTCCGTCTTCACCCCTCTGGCCGACTTCGCCCGGGGAGAAACGCAACTACAATCTCTGGGGGTGGGGGGCGTATGGTATAGATCGTTCCGACTCTCTCGCCGAACATGCGCCTCCTACGGGTTTTCTTCGCGACCCCTTCCCCGACGTGATGCCGGCGAGAAGGCGTGGTTCCGTTATCTGGTGACCGTCCGCCCCGACCCACTCAATTCGCGTCACATTGTGTTCGCTAAGGACCCGTACGACCCGAGCGATTTCACCGGCACACATTCGGTGCTCGAACTCCCGGGTGTTCCCGCTCAACCGTGGAGCGCAGTTCGACAGCCTTCCCGCTGGAAGGAAGAGCGTCATCGGATGCGAAGCCGGTATATTCGAGGCCGCCGGACGGTCTTCGTCTTTCTTCCATCGGGTTTTCGGCCCGAGAAGACCCGGTACAACCTCCTGATTGCGTTCGACGGAATCCTCTACCGCGACACGGTGCCGACACCGCGGATCGTGGAGAATCTGGTGGCGGCGGGGCGGCTCCGGCCTACGGTCGTGGTCCTCGTGGGGAATGCGCCGGACGCGCGGACGAAGGAACTAGGTTGCAACCCGGCATTCGCGGCGTTCCTCTCCCACGAACTTCTGCCTTGGCTACGTCGCCCCTACGGGCTCTCCGCCAGACCCTCGCAGACAGTCCTTGCCGGCTCGAGCCTCGGTGGAGTCGCCTCCGCACATGCCGCGCTACTTTATCCGAGACTGTTCGGGAACGTCCTCGCGCAGTCCGGAGCGTTTCATTGGGCGCCGGCGGGTCGGGGAAGCAAGTCGATCTCCCTTCACCGGGAGTACGCTCGTGCTTCCAGGTTACCCCTCCGCTTCTATCTCGATGCTGGGACGCGTGAATCGACGTTCGTGGGAAGCACGGGAGAGTCACTCCTTGGCAGTGTCCGCCATATGAGGGACGTCCTCGAAGCGAAGGGGTATCCGGTGACGTACGCCGAGTTCGAAGGGGGTCACGACCACACATGCTGGCGCGGAACTCTCGCCGACGGCATCATCGCACTCTTAGGGCGGGAGAGTAAGCGGATAGCGTGAAGCCCGTCGCGCGGGTGGCCGAGCTCTGCGCGAACTTCAAGAAGTGGGCGCGTGTCAGAGGGCCTGACCGCGACAAGCGCGAGCGCAGGCTTCGAACTTCACTTCCACGCAGACGATGAACGCAAGCGACGCGGAGAGGATCCTCATCCGAGAATGCGGCCGCATGGCCCCCCTCTTCGACCGGTACAGTGTGACCTCTTCGAAGGCCGTGTGGGATACCCTACGTCCTTTTCTCCCGAGTCTGAGCGAACAACGTGTATTGGACCTGGGCTGTGGGCCGGGCGCCCACGCCGTTCGGCTCGCTAGTGTTGTCGGTGACTCGGGGTCGGTCGTCGGCGTAGATGCGGCGAGAGGGATGGTCGAGTTCGCGCGGCAACGGCGTGGGGCGACGGTCCGTAAGAACGTGAGGTTCGAGCAGATGGACAATCGAAACCTGCAATTTCACGATCGGAGCTTTGACTTCGTTCTCTCCACATTTGGTCTCGCGAGCCGCGCTCGGGAGCGTGCCGTGCGGGAAGCCTTTCGAGTGCTGGATAATGGCGGTCAGTTCCTATGCGTGAGCTGGGGAAAGGCCAATCCTGAGGGCAGGGCTTTCGTAGACGCTCTGAACGGGCTTCGCCGGGAAAGTCCTCCTCCAGCGGACGTCCTCAAACTGTCCCGGGCTCGACAATTGATCGCGGACCTCCCGGAGAATCGCCCCGGTCGCGATAGGCACCCCCTACTGACCCAGCTGCGCAAGGCTGGGTTCGACGCGGTCCGGGTCCGACGGAAGAACCTAACAGTCCATTTCTCGAGCATTACGGCCTATGTCCACTACAAAAGTGCGTGGGGAGAGTACCACAGAGACCTGCAACGCCTGACGCGAGCGGAGAGGAGGAGGTTCGCCGTCGGAATTGCCCGTCGTCTGGGCTGGCGTCCCAATGCCTCGGGACACGATGTGACGTGGGAACTCTCCTTCATATCCGCGCGCAAGAGGTGACAGCGTTCATCACGGTCATCGACACGGAGTGAGCGCGGAGGGCGCCCGCGGACCGATGTGAGCGACGAGCGAGGACGGGCCCTCATGATGGTCGCCGAGGCGAGCGGCGCGAGGCGAGGGGACGGGGGCGCTCCAGCGCTGCCGCGAACTTGGTGCGAGGCGCGCGCGGTCGATGTGCGTCCGCAATGAGCGCGCGGGCGAACGAACGTCCCCTAGCCGCGCACTTCGGCTTGTTCGTCGATTAGCTCACCCGGGCAGAACTCTTCCATTTCGGGGTCTGAACCCACGACTTCGCGGCGGCGTTCAACTCGTTGACATCCGCAGTGGATAGGGAGAACGTCATGGCACCCGCATTCTCGCTCGCCTGGGAACCGTTCGTTGCCCCCGGGATCGGGACTCCGCCCTGTTCCATTACCCAACGCAGCGCGACCTGCGCGACCGACTTTCCGTGCGCCTGACCGATGCCCGCCAGTTTCTGAACGACGGGTACGGTGGATTCCATCTCGCGGGGCCCAAACGGGCCGAAATAACCGCGGCGCCGCATCCAGTCCGTGGGTAAGTTGTCCGGGCGGTACTTCCCCGAGAGCGCTCCCGAGGCGAGCGGCATGTACGCCAGAAGGGTGACGTTCAGCTCGCGGCATGCTGCCAAGACGCCATCAAACTCGGGCCGACGGTAGAGTAGCGAGAACTGGACTTGGTTCGAGGCGAGCGGGACGCCGCGGGCCTCCAGCGCGGCATAGGCGGTCCGCATCTGGTCTTCCGAGTAGTTGGAAACCCCGACCGCCAGGGTTTTGCCGGCCGCCACGGCGTCCGCGAGGCGACCCATCAGAGCCTTGATTGACACGCCGGGCTGGGGATAGTGAATCTGGTAGAGGTCGATGGTGGTTCGCCCTAAGCGACCAAGGCTTGCGTCCAATGCTTTCGGAACACGTCGGGCCAAATGTGGAAACCTTGGCGGGAGCAATCGGGCCGGCGAGTACTTCGTCGCGATCACCGCATCCGTTTCACGCGCAAGTTCGCCGAGACGACGCTCGGAGTTCCCCGCGCTATAGAATTCGGCCGTATCGAACAGCGTCACGCCGGAGGCGCGACTCGCCTGGAACGCGCCTTCTTCGTCGGCACGGCTTCGGGTCCCGCCGTACGGAGTCAACCGAGTCTTCTCGCCCCATGTCATCGCACCGACACCCAAAGGCGATACGCTGACCGGTGACCGGCCCAAGGGAACTCTATCCTACATGTGTCAACCTTCTACTCGGTCGATGCTTCAAACCGCGGGCGAATTTCAAACCTGTCTCCGCTCGAGCTGACGGACTTCCGCCATCACGTCGAACCCGAGCGGGCCGGCGCGCGTACCATAAAGTCACGAGCCCAGCCCAGTCGGCGACCCGAGCGGTCAACCACCCGCCCCGACTCGGAAGTTGGAATGTTACCCCCGCCGCGACTGTCCCTTGAATGCCCCGCGACGCGCCTGCATCCGCGGAAGTGGTTCGTAAATGACGTGGTTTCAACGCCGGCTCTCCCCGCTGCTCGCGCTCACGATGATGTGCTAGCTCTGGGCCATGCTGTGGGCCAGCGCCCCACTGGGGACGCGAAACTCCGGACGTGAAGCTTGCCACGTGCGCTCGTGACCGGTTTTAGTACGCTGGATTCGTAGCGGCTTGGATCACGATGGAGATTCGAGAGTTCGCATCAGGCGACGAAAAGGCGACAGTTGACCTTTGGAGCAAGTGCGACCTGATTCGTCCGCAGAACGACCCGCGGAAAGACATCGCTCGCAAACTCACTGTCCGGCCCGACCTTTTCCTCGTCGGGCTGCTCGAAGGGCGGATTGTGGCGTGCGTGATGGCTGGTTACGAGGGACACCGGGGTTGGTTGAACTACCTCGCGGTTGACCCAGAATACCGGCGACGGGGACTCGGACGGGAGATGGTGACCGAGGCAGAGCGACGGCTGAAGGCTGCCGGATGCCCCAAAGTCAACCTTCAGGTACGCCGGTCGAATGTGGGAGCGATCGACTTCTACCGGAGATTAGGGTACGATGTGGATGATGTCGTGAGCATGGGGAAGCGATTGGTGTCCGATCTGCCACGCTCGCCCACTTCCAGCACACCGTAGGGCAGACCCCAACGGCTCATCGCGATGCGGCCGGCCGCGCGCTCGCGACCATGCCCCCGAAATTCTCCCCCGCGTCGAGGTCACGCAACTTTGCATGCAGGGCGCGAAGTGCCATCACCTTCTCCTCGAGGTTCGTGCGGTTCACGCGCGTACGGAGCTCCTTCGTGGTCTCGCTGTCGCGGCTGTAATCCGCGAACGCGCTGCGAGCTGACTCGAACTGACCGCAATTGAACGCGAGAGATTCGCTCGCCCACAACCGTCCCGCCTCGGAACTCGCGGTCGCCTCCGCGTCCTCGTGGGCGACCTCGGCCCTGGGGCGGGGCGCGACGGGAGGTTTGGGCGGCTCGCGGATCCGCTCGCTCGCGGAGTCGGTTACTAGGCCCGCGGCGGTCTCCAATCGGCGAGCTTGCGGAGAGTCCGTAGCGCGCCCAGCGTCCGGAAGAACCCCCAGTGGACGGCCCAGATGTTGATGTCGCACACTCGGCGGAATCCCATCTTCGCGTAGACGGGAAATCCCATCGCTGTGGCCTCGAGCGACGCGATCCGTGCCCCCGCTTCTCGGGCGGCAAATGCCGCCCGCCAAGTCAGCGCCTCGCCGTACCCGCGACGCCGGGACGCGGGAACCACTGCAACGGAGCCGATCTCTCCTACACCCCGGTACACGGCGACAGCCGAGCACGCCACCGGTGCCCCGGCCTCGTAGCCCACGAAAAGCCGGATCGTCGTCTCTTGGACAGGGTCGTCGGGGGGCACCTCGCGAAAAACGATTGGAAAAGCCATGGAGGGGATTCCGAAGCCCTTGCACCAGGGAATTCCGAAGTCCGCGAGCTCGGAACTCGATGTGACCGTTCGGATGGAAAGGTTGCTTGGCGACGGCGGAGGGTCGGGTATCGGATCCAAGACCATGCACGGCTCGCTCGGCCTCACTCGCAGTCCCCTGCGGACCGCTAGCTCGCCAATTTCATCTGAATGGCCTCCGGATACCATGATTCGCCAGGGCACCTTCGGTCCAAAGAATTCCGCCGCCTCTCGGAGTCTCCCCTCGTATGGGGGGTGTGGCTCGCACAGGTAGAGGATGTTCGCAGCATCTGCTGGAACGTCGCACCGAACCATCCCGCCGTCGGGGAAGATCCGACGCTCCCCACCCCGCTGATGCCGCGCGAATTGCCAGAGGGCTTCGACCCGAGCTTGGTTGCATCGACGTAAGAGTTCGGATTCGATCGCCGACGAGTTCATCGACGCGCCCCTACGAACGCGGGGTTTTGAGGGTATCTTTGAACTTGGTTCTGTGCCGCATTCGGGGTGATTTCGCTCGGTCTAAACAGCCTACCGGTGACGAGCGAAGTTGGGGGTCACCGATGCGGAGCGAGTGGCAGGCCGTCCGCGTCGCTCGCGCCGCTCCGCGGACAGCCGTGCCTCCATCGTGTTCGCCGAGCGACCGAAGGAAGCGAGGGAACGGCGAGCGCAGCTCGCCGTGAGCTTGATGTGAGGCGCGCGCGGTCGATGGGCGTCAGCCATGAGCGCGAGTGGACGACACGCGTACACCGCGGTTGCGTCGTGAGGCGGCCCTACGAATTATCGGAACTCGCCCTCGCTCCACAATCAGGGCGAGTTCGAGAGCGCCCTCGCCGACGCGTCTGCGCTCGTCATTAGGGGCACGATCTCGAAGTCCATCAGGTCTGCCCAGTGGCCGGTCCACTGACTGAAGAGAGAGGGGTCGTCGCATTCCATGATTTGGAAGCAGCGGTCGAAATTCGTTTCGATCCAGCTGCTCACGTAGCGAAGGCCCTCGGGGGCCATCCGGCCGTGCTCGCGGAATCGTTCGTACACCGCCCGCCCGGATCGACCCTTGAATCGCTCAATCACCATGTATAGCATCGTGACCCCTGTGCAAGGGAAGTGAGTTCTCCGTGAAAGCGTCTCGGGACAGTCGCGCCCGCACCATGACCGCCGAGCGAAGCGAGGGAACGGTCGCGCGTCCGCGCCGCCGCGACCTTGATGAAGGGAGCGCGCGTTCGATGGCAGTCAGCAGTAAGCACACGCGAGGAACGACGAGGACGGATGCGACGGTGGGCGCCCCCCTCGCGGACGATCGATTTCGCCGAATGGTCCTGGCGTTTCGACCCCTTTCCGAGGCAGAGATGCCAGCGATGCTGACGTCCATTGTCAACAAGGTCTGAGCTACACGACCTTACCCACGTAACCCGTCGTGCGCTAGCGAATCCGTTCCACTCCCGGCTCCCGAGGTCGCTCGGGAAACCCGGGATTTTCATCCGCCTCGGTTCGTCGAGCGGCGGTTGCCAACGCACAGGTTCGGTCCACGGAGTACTCTCCAGGACGGCGTGGACACGTTAGGTCGCCCCGTCATCGGGCGGGGCAATCGCCCGCGGAATCGCAGTCCCGTGTGCGTCCCACGTTGGTGAGGTTTCGGGTCCTGGCTCCGCTTCGCTCGTCCGACTCGCCCCCGTGTTCCTGATTGCGAAAGCTGGACATAGTTCCGGTTGGATGCGGAGGTGGAATCCTACACATCGGGGCGTCTGGATGAAGCCGAAGGGGTTTGCAAAACCCGATTCCTTGGTCGCCGAACTCCTCCTGGAACTTGCGAGTTCCGACCGTCGGCGCATCTTCGCCGAACTGGGAAGGACGAGTCTCAAGCTCAATGAGATAACCAAACGTTTGGACATGACTCCAACCGAGGCATTTCGGCAGATCCACCGCCTGACCGAGGCCCGCCTGCTCGACAAGGCCACTGACGGGAGATACTCTCTTACCTCATATGCAAAGCTAGTGCTCACCACAACCTCCCCGCTGGAGTTCATCTTCCGATTCCGTGACTACTTCTTGGAGCACGATGCGACGCTCATTCCCAGCGAGTTCCGTAGCCGGTTCGGGGAATTGTCGAGCGCTCGAGCGATTCCGTCGGCGATGGAGACCCTCAACTACGTAACAGAACTCTTGCGGAATGCCCGCGCGTTCATCGACGGGACTGTGGAGCTGGGTTTTGACCTTCACCAGCGGCTCATGCTGGAGAGATTGACAGAGGGAGTCCAAGTCCGCTGGCTCGTCCAAGAAAGTTTCCTGCCGACTCTCAGGACGATGTTTCGAGGAAGCGGGAAGGCGCCGGAGGTGAGGCTAATTCCGCAGCTCAGCGGGCACATCTATTTGACCGAGAACGGCGGGGCGTTCGCTCTTCGGCGAAATGATGGCAAAATGACCTACGAGTCGTTCGTGGGCGAAGACCAGGGGTTCAAGAAGTGGGTCTCGGACTGGTTCACCTGCGAGTGGCTGAGGGCGAAGCCATGGCCGGAGCGGATCGCGAGCGAATCCTAGCTTACGGGGAACTCCGGGGCATGGACTCCGACTTCGGACTGTGTCCTTTCCACTGAATCTCCCCCTCCGAAAGGTCGACTCTCAGAACGCCCTCGGTGCCGACAATCTCTAGCAGCATACTGTCGACGAATCTTGCACTCTGGAAAACGCCGAGTGTGCCTTCGAAGGTCACTCCCTGTTGTTTCCCGAAATCTAGTGAAAGATCGTCGATGCTCCGCCGGGACCGAAGCTCAATCGTGAAAACTCGGTCAGACTTCCCTTCGCGTTGCGGAGTCACAGATGGCCGCCTCCGGACTCTGTAACCCGAGCGTTCTAGATATTCCGTCGTTTACATCGATGCGGTGGCTTGCACAGTGATGTGTAAGGCGCCGATTATTCAGTGCGGACCCGACGGAAGAAGGGCGGCTGAAACGTGGCGGAGGACCCCCGCCGCGCCCCTGCCTCAAATGGCCCGCGACGCCCCTGCGTCCGCGGGGATCGGCCTCGGACCACTGGTGCCCCTAAAATGGCGTTTTAAGGGTATACACCCCGGCGGTTTCCCGCCGGGGCGGCCAGGTCGTGGTAGTAAGCCCCTTT
>Ga0187781_10001222_pt1 | contig 19384 bp, 14 predicted proteins | sample 0715_SJ02_MP02_2_FD_132447 | JGI IMG/M metagenome (GOLD analysis project Ga0187781, IMG submission 132447) | Tropical peat soil microbial communities from peatlands in Department of Meta, Colombia - 0715_SJ02_MP02_20_MG | ecosystem: Environmental > Terrestrial > Soil > Wetlands > Peat | place... | reverse complement strand
CGGAGGGTTTGGGGCGCAGCCCCGGGCCGACAGGCTTATGTGCTTGACGCCGCGGTACAAAACCCGCCTCCAAGGAAGCGTCGAGAGCGGCCGCCCGCGGCGGCGGAGAAGGCGGTGCCGGGGTGGGGCGGAAGGCCGGGCCCGAATGGCATGGCTCTTGCGTCGCAGGGGACATCGACGCCCGCAACCGTGCCGGGCGCCGCGCTTTCGGAGCGAGCATGCCGACGATCCCGAGCGAGCCTTATCCTCTGGCGCTGGATCGCGCGCATGCGGCGCTGCTCATCATCGACATGCAACGCGATTTCCTCGAGCCCGGCGGCTTCGGGGCGGCGCTCGGCAATGACGTGTCGCTGCTGCGCCGCGCCATAGCGCCGACGCAACGGGTGCTGGCGGCGGCGCGCGCGGCGGGCATGCTGGTGATCCATACGCGCGAGGGCCATCGCCCGGACCTTTCCGACCTGCCGCCGGCGAAGAAGGCGCGCGGCCGGCTCAAAACCGGCATCGGCGATCAAGGGCCGATGGGGCGCATCCTGGTGCAGGGCGAGCCGGGCCACGACATCATCGTCGAGCTCAAGCCGATCGCCGGCGAGCCGGTGGTCGACAAGCCCGGCAAGGGCGCGTTTTACGCCACCGACCTCGACGCCATCCTGCGCAACCGCGGCGTCACGCAGCTTATCGTCTGCGGCGTCACCACCGAGGTCTGCGTCAACACCACCGTGCGCGAGGCCAACGACCGCGGCTACGAATGCCTCGTGCTCGAGGATTGCGTCGCTTCCTACTTTCCGGAATTCCAGGAGATGGGCCTGCGCATGATCAAGGCGCAGGGCGGCATTTTCGGCTGGGTCGGAAGCTCGAAGCCGCTGATCGAAGCGCTGGGCGAGACATGACGACGAACGCGATCGAAATCGCGGATTTCGCAAGGAGAGGGCGATGACGACAGGGGTTGCGAGCATGCAGGCAAAGCCGCGGCTGTGGGTCCCCGGCGACTGGAATGCCTTTTTCGGCTTCGGCACCAACATCCTGGTCAACGTGCTGACCCTCACGGGGCTGCTGCGCTTCGTGCTGAAGATGCCGGATGAGCTGGTCTTCGGCCGCATCCTGCCGGCAACGGGGCTGATGCTGTGCCTCAGCACGCTGTATTACGCCTGGCTCGGCTATCGGCTCGCGCAAAAGACCGGCCGCAGCGACGTCGCCGCGCTCCCCTCGGGCACCAGCGTGCCGCACATGTTCGTCGTCACCTTCGTCATCATGCTGCCGGTGCTCGCCAAGACCGGCGACCCGATCCAGGCCTGGGAGGCGGGCCTCACCTGGGTCTTCATCCAGAGCTTCGTGCTGATGGTCGGCGGTTTCGTCGCGCCCTGGATCCGCAGAATCACGCCGCGCGCCGCTCTGCTTGGTTCGCTCGCCGGCGTTTCCATCACCTTCATCTCGATGAGCCCGGCCTCCCAGATGATGATGACGCCGGTGATCGGCTTCGTCTGCTTCGCGCTGATCCTGGCCAATTGGTTCGGCGGCGTGCGCTACTTCAAGGGCATCCCGGGCGGCCTCGTCGCCATCGGCGTCGGCACGCTGATCGCCTGGGGCTCGAACCTCTTCGGGCTCGGCTATGGCGGGCTCAGCAGCGCGGCGCTGTGGAAGTCGGTCGCCGGCTTCAGCTTCGAATACCCCCTCCCCGCCGTCGACCACGTCTTCGCCGGCTTCAAATTCCTCGGCGTCATCCTGGTCACGGCGATCCCGTTCGGCATCTACGACCTGGTCGAGGCGATGGACAATGTCGAAAGCGCCGCCGCCGCCGGCGACAGCTTCCCGACGACGCGCGTGCTGACCGCCGACGGCGTCGTCAGCCTGATCGGCTGCCTGATGGGCAACCCCTTCATCAACGCGGTCTATATCGGCCATCCCGGCTGGAAGGCGATGGGCGGCCGCATCGGCTATTCCGCCGCCACCGGCGTCATGGTGATCCTGCTGTCCTGGTTCGGCATCGTCGCGGTGATGATGGCGCTGATCCCGGTGGTCGCGATCCTGCCGATCCTGCTCTATATCGGCATGCTGATCGGCTCGCAGGCCTTCCAGGAGACGCCGAAATCCCACGCTCCGGCGATCATCCTGGCGATGGTCCCGCAGATCGCGGCCTGGGGAAAGATCCAGATCGACGGCGCGCTCGGCGCCGCGGGGACCAACGCCGCCGCGGTCGGCATCGACAAGCTGTCGCAGGTGGGGGTGCTCTATCACGGGCTGGAAGTGCTGGGGGGCGGCGCCATCCTGGCCGGGGTGGTGATCGGCGCCGTCGCCGTCTTCATCATCGAGTCTCGACTGATCAAGGCCGCCGCCTTCGCCGCCGCCGGCGCCGTGCTGACCTTCTTCGGCTTCATCCATGGCGAAGCCATCGGCATCGGCCGTTCGCTGACCGTGGCGGTCAGCTATCTCGCGATCGCGGCCGTGCTGCTTATCTGCTCGCGCGTCGCTGCCGTCGCGCCGAAGCCGCTCACCGTGCATCACGCGGCGAGCGCGACGCCCGCGGAATGATCAAGGCGCATCCTGGAGGAAGCGCCGGAGCAGGCGGGACCAGCGCTCATAGGCAAAGCCCGCCGAGGGGTGGCTGACGCGGGTGAAGCGGCTGCGGTGGCCGTCGACCGCGACGCTGCGGCAGGGTTCGTCGATGTCGCCGCAGCGGATCGGCTGATCCGTCGCCCAGGCGGCATCGGCCACCGCGAGCGCCTGCCAATTGGCCTCGCCCCAGACGATGACATGCGTCGGCTTGGCGTGGCGCAGCATGTCGCGCAGCAGCGCGGCATGGCGCGGATCCGACCGCATCCGGGGGGTGAGCGGTGCGCGGGTCTCGGCCGAGAGAGGGGCGAGGTTGTAATTGTAGAAAGCCGTCCGTTCCCAGAACGCGCGCACCTGCTGGCGGAAGCCGTCCTCCCAATGGCGCCGGCCGAGCACGGCCTGCTCGAAATTGGTGAAAATGAGATCGGGGGCGCCGCCGATCTTGCGCAGGATGCACTCCCGGTCGGTGAGCGGCGCGTCGAGGCTCCTTTCGCCGAGCACCATGACCCGCGGCAGGCTCGCCTCGTATTTGCCATCGACGCCCATCCAGGGCTCGAAGCCGTCGATGCCGAACATGGCGCCTCCCTCGCATTCGCCGCGATCGTCGCATGATACCGGTATGGCCCGCGCCGACCAATCTCCCGGCGGCGAAGGCCCCGGGCGCCGGCGAGATCCTACGCAACCCTGGTCAAAACCCGGGTAACGGCTTGCCCCCGGGCGCGCTTGTCCGGCAGTATTGATGCGGGCGGCGACGCGGGTTCCGCTTCATCGGCAAGGACCCGGCGCGGCGCAGAAGGACGCTTCCGGTGGCACGGCTGACCACTCATGTGCTCGATACCGCTCTCGGTCGGCCCGCCGCCGGCATGCGGATCGAGCTCTATGCCGCCACCGGCGAGCGTCGGCTGCTGGCCCGAAGCGTGACGAATCAGGACGGGCGCTGCGACGCGCCGCTTGGCGAGCACGGGATCCTATCGCCGGGCGTCTACGAGCTGGTGTTCCACGCCGGCGACTATTTTCGCGCCGCCGGCGCAAACCTGCCCGACCCGCCTTTCCTCGACCAGGTGCTGCTCCGTTTCGGCATCGCCGAGGCCGAGGGGCGCTATCACGTGCCGCTGCTGGTATCGCCCTGGTCCTATTCGACCTACCGCGGCAGCTAGGTTCGGGTAGCGTCGATGACCGACCGCATCCGCTTCGTGCTCGACGGCGAGATCCGCGAGTTGCGCCGGGTCGATCCGACGCTCAGCGTGCTCAACTATCTCCGCGGCGTCGAGCGGCGCTGCGGCACCAAGGAGGGCTGCGCCGAAGGCGATTGCGGCGCCTGCACGGTGGTGCTGAGCGAGCTGGCCGAGGGCGGCTTGCGCCACCGCGCGGTCAATGCCTGCATCCTGTTCGTGCCGGCGCTCGACGGCAAGGCGCTGGTGACGGTCGAGAGCCTTCGCGGCGCCGACGGCGCGCTCCATCCGGTGCAGCGCGCCATGGTCGAATGCCACGCCTCGCAATGCGGCTTCTGCACGCCGGGCTTCGTCATGTCGCTCTACGCGCTCTATGAAAGCGAGGCGTTGCCGGAGCGGCGGCGCATCGAGGACGTGCTCGCCGGCAATCTCTGCCGCTGTACCGGCTATCGGCCGATCGTCGCGGCGGCGCAACGCGCTTATGCCTATGGCGAGCGCCGCGATGCCTCCGCTGCGGCGGCGACGGCGGCGCTGCTGCGGTCCATCGCGCGGCATGACACTTTGGCGCTGGAGCACAAGGGCCGCCGTTTCTTCGCGCCGCGCGGCATCGACGCGCTGGCTGAGCTGGTGGAGCGCTTTCCCGAGGCGCATCTGCTTGCCGGCGGCACCGATGTCGGGCTCTGGGTGACGAAGCAGCATCGCGCGCTCGAGGCGCTCATCCACGTCGGCGGCGTCGAGGGACTCGATAGGGTCGCGCTCGGCGACACGCATATCGAGATCGGCGCGGCGGCGACCTTGGCCGACGCCGAGGCCATGCTGGCGGCGCAATATCCCGATTTCGGCGAGCTGATCCGCCGCTTCGGCTCGGTCCAGGTGCGCAACGCCGGCACCGTCGGCGGCAACATCGCCAATGCCTCGCCGATCGGCGATACGCTGCCGGCGTTGATCGCGCTCGACGCCAGCCTGGTGCTGCGGCGAGGCGCGCAGCGGCGCGAGCTGCCGATCGACGATTTCTTTCTCGACAACCGAAAGACGACGCTCGGCCGCGGCGAGTTCATCGAGCGCGTGCGCGTGCCGCTTGCCTCAGCCGAGCGCCGGTTCCGCGCCTACAAGGTCTCCAAGCGCTTCGATCAGGACATCTCGGCGGTGTGCGGCGCGTTCTCGCTGGCGCTCGAGCGCGGCCGAGTAAGCGATATCCGCCTCTGCTACGGCGGCATGGCGGCGACGCCGAAGCGCGCGCGCGCCTGCGAGCGGGCGCTGATCGGCCGGCCCTGGACGGAGGCCACGATCGCCTCGGTCCTGCCGGTGCTCGATGGCTGCTTCGCGCCGATCTCCGACATGCGCGCCGGCGCCGGCTACCGCCGGCTGGTGGCGCGCAACCTGCTGCGCAAGTTCCAGCTCGAGACCGCCGGGCGACCGGGCGCCACCCGGCTGCTCGCCGGCGAGAGGATCCCGGCGTGAGGCGGGCGCGGCAGCGGCCGGCGGTGGCGGCGCCGCTGCCGCATGACAGCGCGGTGCAGCACGTCTCGGGCGCTGCGCTTTATATCGATGACCTGCCGGAGCCGCGCGACCTGCTGCACGCCTATATCCGGCTCAGCGAGCGGGCGCATGCGCGCATCGCTCGCCTCGAGGTTGCCGCCGTCGCCGCGGCGCCCGGCGTCGCCGCGGTGATGACGGCGCGCGACCTGCCGGCGGCGAACGACATCGGCCCGGTACTGCCGGGCGATCTCGTCTTCGCCGATGGCGTCGTCGAGTATTGGGGACAATCGCTGTTCGCCGTCGCCGCCGAGAGCGTCGAGCTGGCCCGCGCGGCGGCGTTCAAGGCGGTGGTCGACTACGAGGACCTGCCGGCAATCCTCGATATCGAGACGGCGCTGACGCGCCAGTCCTTCGTCCTGCCGACGCAGGTGATGCGGCGGGGCGACGCCGCGGCGGCGCTGGCGCGCGCACCCCATCGGCTCAAGGGGCGGCTCGCCATCGGCGGCCAGGACCATTTCTATCTCGAAGGCCAGGTGGCGATGGCGATGCCGCGCGAGGGCGGCGACATGCTGGTGCTGAGCTCGACGCAGCATCCAAGCGAAGTGCAGCACCTCGTCGCCAAGGTGCTGGGACTGCCCGACAGCGCGGTGGTTACCGAGGTGCGGCGCATGGGCGGCGGCTTCGGCGGCAAGGAGACGCAGGCGGCGCCGATCGCCTGCACCGCGGCGCTGCTCGCCCAGCGCACCGGGCGCCCGGTCAAGCTCAGGCTCGACCGCGACGACGACATGATCCTCACCGGCAAGCGCCACGATTTCATCGCCGATTACGATGTCGGCTTCGATGCCGAGGGCCGCATCCGCGGCATCGCGCTGATGCTCGCCTCGCGCTGCGGCATCTCGCCGGACCTCTCGGGCGCGGTCAACGACCGCGCCATGATGCATGCCGACAATTGCTATTACCTCGAGAACGTCACCATCACCTCGCACCGGTGCAAGACGAACACCGTCTCCAACACCGCCTTCCGCGGCTTCGGCGGGCCCCAGGGCATGATGGCGATCGAGCAGGTCGTCGACGAGATCGCCCGCCGCCTCGGCATGGATCCGCTGGCGGTGCGCAAGCGCAATTTCTATGGGTTGAGGCGCCGCAACCTCACGCCCTATCGCATGAAGGTCGAGGACAACGTCATTCCCGGCCTCGTCGCCGAGCTCGAGGAGAGCGCGGACTACGCGGCGCGGCGCGCGGCGGCGGCGCGCTTCAACGCCAGCAGCCCATGGCTGAAGCGCGGCCTGGCGCTGACGCCGGTGAAGTTCGGCATCTCCTTCACCGCCACCTCGATGAACCAGGCGGGCGCGCTCCTCCACGTCTATACCGACGGCAGCGTCCAGCTCAACCACGGCGGCACCGAGATGGGGCAGGGGCTCTTCATCAAGGTGGCGCAAGTGGTCGCCGACGAATTCGGCATCGACATCGCCCGCGTCAAGATCACCGCCACGACGACGGAGAAAGTGCCGAACACCTCGCCCACCGCCGCGTCCTCCGGCAGCGACCTCAACGGCAAGGCGGCGCAGGCGGCGGCGCGCGAGATCAAGAGCCGGCTCGCGCGCTGCGCCGCGTCGCTGTGGGGCGGCAAGCCGCAGGACGTGGTCTTCGCCGAGGGCGAGGTGCGGCTGGGCCGGCGCTCGCTGAGCTTCGCCGCGCTCGCCAGGCATGCCCATCGCAGCCGCGTCTCGCTCTCCGCCACCGGCTTCTATCGCACGCCCAAGCTCCGGTACGACCCCAAGACGCATCGCGGGAGGCCCTTTTATTACTTCGCTTACGGCGCGGCGATGAGCGAAGTCGAGATCGACACGCTCACCGGCGAGTACAAGCTCCGGCGGGTCGTCATCCTGCATGACTGCGGCGCCTCGCTCAATCCGGCGATCGATCTCGGCCAGGTCGAGGGCGGCTTCGTCCAGGGCATGGGCTGGCTCACCAGCGAGGAGCTGTGCTGGGACGCCGAAGGGCGGCTCACCACCCATGCGCCGTCGACCTACAAGATTCCCGCTTGCAGCGACGTGCCGCCGGATTTTCGCGTCGCGCTGCGCCGCGGGCGCAATCGCGAGCCTTCGATCTACCGCTCCAAGGCGGTGGGCGAGCCGCCGCTGATGCTGGCGATCTCCGTCTTCCACGCGCTGAGGGATGCGATCGCCGCCGTCGGCGAATACCAGCTCAGTCCGCTTCTCGATGCGCCGGCGACGTCGGAGCGCGTGCTGCTGGCGGTCGAGGATCTCAGGGAGCGGCTCGGCCGGACCTCGGCGCGGCTGGCGGCGGAATAGAGGGGAATTGGCGCGCGATGCCGGTGTGGCGCAGGATCGCCGAATGGCTCGAAAGCGAGCGCAAGGTGGCGCTGGTGACGGTCGTCGAGGCGCAGGGCTCGACGCCGCGCGAGGCGGGCGCGCGGATGATCGTGCTGCCCTCGGGCGCCTTCTCCGGCACGATCGGCGGCGGCGCGCTCGAATGGCAAGCGCTGGGCGCCGCGCAGGCGACGCTTGCCGGTGCCGGCATGGTCCTGCGCGACATGGCGCTCGGGCCCGAGCTTGGCCAATGCTGCGGCGGCCGCGTCAAGCTCGCCATCGAGGTCCTCGCCTCCGGCGACCTCGATCTCGCCCGCGATCTCGCGCTGCGCGAGGCGGCGGGGCCGTTCGTCACCGCTTCGACCCGGACGCCGCAGGGAGCGGTCGAGCGGCGTCTTGCCGATCCAGCGGAGATTGCTGCGCTCGGCGGCGATGCGGTGTTGCTGACCAGAAGCGGCGTGCTGCTGCAACGCTTCGCGGAAACCTCGACGCCGCTCCATCTCTTTGGCGCGGGTCATGTCGGACGGGCGCTGGTGCTGGCGCTGGCGCCGCTGCCTTTCCGCATTACCTGGATCGATCCCCGGCCCGGCGCCTTTCCCGACCGCGTCCCCGGCGCCGTCTCGCTGCTCGCCGCCGCCGAGCCCGCGGCGGTCCTGGCGGCGGCGCCGGCCGAGGCCTTCATCCTGGTGATGACGCACAGCCACGCGCTCGACCTCGAGGTCATTGCCGCAGCGCTGGAAGACGGGCGCTTTCCCTATATCGGACTCATCGGCAGCCGGACCAAGCGGACGCGGTTTCTCGGCAGGCTGCGCGAGCGGGGGCTAGGCGAGGCGGTCGAACGGCGCCTCACCTGTCCCGTCGGCATGACGGCGCTGCGCTCCAAGCTCCCCGCCGCCATTGCCGCCGGCATCGCGGTCGAGCTGCTGCTGCGCCGCGAGCAGCTTGCGCTGGCGCCGGGCGAGCCCGCGCAGAGGAGCGTCCATGGCTGAGGCGGCACCGGGCGGGCGGCGGCGCGTGCTGGAGGCGCGCGGCATCGTCAAGCGCTTCGGCGATCTCGTCGCCAACGACCATATCGACCTCGCCGTCGAGGAAGGCGCGATCCACGCGCTGCTCGGCGAGAACGGCGCCGGCAAGTCGACGCTGGTCAAGGTGCTCTACGGCGCCTTGCAGCCCGACGACGGCGAGATCTTCTGGCAGGGCGCCAAGGTCGAGATCGCCTCGCCGGCGGTGGCGCGCGCCCTCGGCATCGGCATGGTGTTCCAGCATTTCTCGCTCTTCGACGCGCTCACCGTCGCCGAGAACGTGGCCCTCGGCCTGCCGACGCGCGAGCCGTTGCGCGCGATTGCCGCCCGCATCCGGGAAATCTCCGCCGCTTTCGGCCTGCCGCTCGATCCCGCGCGCTACGTCCACGACCTCTCGGTCGGCGAGCGCCAGCGCATCGAGATCGTGCGCTGCCTGCTGCAAGACCCCAAGCTCATCATCATGGACGAGCCGACCTCGGTGCTGACGCCGCAAGAGGCCGATCAGCTCTTCGAGACGCTGGAACGCCTGGCGGGCGAAGGGCGCGCGATCCTCTACATCACCCATCGGCTCGAGGAAGTGCGCCGGCTGTGCGAGCGCGCCACCGTGCTGCGCCAAGGGCGCGTCGTCGCCGGCGTATCGGCGCGCGCGGAAACGGCGGCGAGCCTCGCCCGGCTCATGGTCGGCTCCGACGTCAAGGCGATCGAGCGCCAGGCGGCGCGCGCCGGCGCGCCGCTGCTCGAGCTGCGCCGCCTCTCCTTGCCGCCCGATCGCGTCCTCGGCATGGCGCTCGCCGACGTCTCGCTCATCGTCCGCGCCGGCGAGATCGTCGCCATCGCCGGCGTCGCGGGAAACGGCCAGGGCGAGCTCTTCACCGCGCTCTCGGGCGAGCGCGCGAGCCCCGCCGAGGCGGTGCTGATCGACGGCCGGCCGGCCGGCCAGCTCGGCATCACCGACCGCCGCCGGCAAGGCGCGGCCTTCGTGCCGGAAGAGCGGCTGGGGCACGGCGCCGTGCCGCGGCTCACGCTGTCGGAGAACGTGCTGCTGTCGCGGCACGGCAGCGGCGGGCTGACGCGGCTCGGCTTCCTGCTGCGCCAGCGCGCCCAGCGCCTCTCGGCCGAGATCTGCGCCGCCTTCGACGTGCGCAAGAGCGGTCGCGATCCCGAGGCGGCGAGCCTCTCCGGGGGCAATCTGCAGAAATTCGTCGTCGGCCGCGAGATCCTGGCGCGGCCGCGGCTGCTCGTCGTCAACCAGCCGAGTTGGGGCGTCGACGTCGGCGCCGCGGTGACGATCCGCCAGGCGCTGGTCGACCTCGCGGCCCAGGGCGCGGCGGTGCTGGTCATCAGCCAGGATCTCGACGAAATCCTGGAGATCGCCGACCGCATCGCCGTGATCTCGCATGGACGCCTCTCCGAGGCGCTGCCGGCGCTGTCGCTGTCGCTGGAGCGCATCGGGTTGCTGATGGGCGGCGCCCATCCCGACCGCGTGCCGGAGGCGGTCGATGCCGATTGAGCTGGAGCGCCGGTCCGAGCCGTCGCGCGCCATGATGCTGGCCTCGCCGGCGATCGCGGTGGTGCTCACCATCGCCGCCGCCGCGGCGCTGCTGGCGGCCGTCGGCGTCAACCCGCTCCGCGGCCTTGCCGTCTATTTCATCGAGCCGCTGGGTACGAGCTGGAGCCTGCAGGAGCTGGCGGTCAAGGCCTCGCCGCTGGTGATGATCGCCGTCGGACTCGCCGTCTGCTTCCGCGCCAATACCTGGAACATCGGCGCCGAAGGGCAATATCTCGCCGGCGCCATGCTCGGCGGCTGGTTCGCGCTCGCCTATCATGCCACCGGCGCGTGGTGGGTGCTGCCGGGGATGCTGCTGCTCGGCGCGCTGGGCGGCGTGCTTTACGCGCTCCTTCCCGCGGTGCTGCGCGTGCTCTTCGGCGCCAGCGAAATCCTCACCAGCCTGATGCTGGTCTATGTCGCGCAATTCGCGCTCGATTACCTCGTCCGCGGTCCCTGGCGCGATCCGCACGGCTTCAACTTCCCGCAGACCGTGACCTTCGAGCCGGCGGCGACGATGCCGCTGCTGCTCTCGGGCGGGCGGCTTCACGTCGGCGTGCTGCTGGCGCTGCTGGCGGTGGCGGTCGCCGTCGTCTTCCTCGGCACGACCTTGCGCGGCTTCGAGCTGCGCGTCGTCGGCATGGCGCCGCGCGCCGGGCGTTTCGCCGGCTTCGACGACCGCCGCGACATCCTGCTCGCCTTCGCCGTGTCGGGCGCGCTCGCCGGGCTTGCCGGCATCATCGAGGTGGCGGGGCCGATCGGCCAGCTCCTGCCGAACCTCTCGCCCGGCTACGGCTTCGCCGCCATCATCGTCGCCTTCCTCGGGCGGCTCAATCCGCTGGGGATTCTGGTGGCGGGCTTCGTCCTTGCCCTTTCCTATCTCGGCGGCGAGCAGGCGCAGATCGCGCTACGCGTGCCGCTGGATCTCACCATCGTCCTGCAGGGCGTGCTGCTGTTCTGTGTGCTCGCCTGCGATACGCTCATCCTCTATCGCGTTCGTCTGCTCCGCCTCCGACACAGGACGGTGCCCGGTGTTCCTTGAGGCGATCCTGCTCACCGTCATCACGGCATCGACGCCGCTGCTCATGGCCGCGCTGGGCGAGCTGGTGGTCGAGCGCTCGGGCGTGCTCAACCTCGGCGTCGAGGGCATGATGGTGATGGGCGCGTCCTGCGGCTTCGTGGCGGCGATCCTCACCGGCAGCACAATCCTCGGCGCGCTCGCCGGCGTCGTCGCCGGCGCGGCGCTCGCCGCGATTTTCGCGCTGATGACGCTGGGCTTTGCCGCCAATCAAGTCGCTTCCGGCCTGGCGCTCACCATCCTCGGGCTGGGACTCTCCGGGTTGATTGGCGCGGATTTCGTCGGCACGCAGCGCGACCCCGCGCCGAAGCTCGCCGTCGCCGGCCTCACCGACCTGCCCTTCATCGGGCCGGTGCTGTTCGGCGAGGACGGCTTCGTCTACGCCTCGCTCGCGCTGCTGCTCGGCGTCTCCTGGTTCCTCTGGCGCACGCGCACGGGGCTCATGCTGCGGGCGATCGGCGACAATCCGGTCTCGGCCCATGCGCTCGGCCACAAGGTGCTGCGCGTGCGGCTGTTGGCGATCCTGTTCGGCGGCGGCTGCGCCGGCCTCGCCGGCGCCTATCTGTCGCTCGCCTACACGCCGTTCTGGGTGCGCGGGATGACGGCGGGCCGCGGCTGGATCGCTCTGGCGCTGGTCGTCTTCTCGTCCTGGGTCCCTTGGCGGCTGGCGCTCGGCGCCTATCTCTTCGGCGCCGTCACCATCCTGCAGCTCCACGTCCAGGGCTTCGGCCTCGGCATTCCTTCGCAGCTCATGTCGTCGCTGCCTTATCTCGCCACCATCCTGGTGCTCGTCGCCATCTCGCGCGCCCGCGGCCGCGGCGCGACCCCGGGATCGCTCGGCACGCCCTTCGTTCCGGATCACTGAGATCTCGTGTTTCGAACGTTGCGCGGGAAGAAGGGGAGACGCCGGTTGCAACTGGCCTGACGCGGCGTTACGCCATAATGTAATCGAATCGGGATTGCCAGGGACTGACATGGCAGACGTCCGGACCGAGCCGCGAGCGGCGACGACGATCATCGCCGCCCTGCTTGTCGGGTTCGCCGGGCTTGCGGCGCTGGAACTGGCCGGCGTGGCGCTCGTCTTCGGCGAGGCGGCCTGGCGCCCGATGGCGGCTGCGGGCGCCGCGCTGCTCGCGACCTTCGCGGCGCTTGCGTGGCTCCTGGTCCGCGGCTTCGCGCGCCCGCTCGATCGACTTGCCCTCGATCTCGCGATCATCGCCGGGGAGAATCCGGGCTATGCGCTTGCCACGAGCACGCGCCCCTGGCTCGGCCGATTGATGCAGAGCATCGACGCGATGCGCGCGCGCCTGGCAAGCATCGAATTGCGCGGCGCGCAGGCGCTTGGCGAGGCGCAACGGCGGGGAGCGGAACAGAAGCGTTGGCTCGAGGCCATTCTGCTCGATCTCACCGAGGGCATCATCGTCTGCAACCTGCAACACCAGGTCCTGCTCTACAACCAGGCCGCCGCGGAAATCCTGGGCGGCGCGCAAAGTTTCGGGTTGGGCCGGCCGATCTTTCCGTCGCTCACCCGCGAGCCGGTGCTGCATGCGCTCGAGCGGCAGATCCAGCGCTTGGAGACCGGCTGGGCGGGGCGGGGAACCCGATTCATGTGCGGGACGGCCGAAGCACAACGCTTGCTCGGCGCCCGCCTCGTCGTCGTGCGCGACGCCGCCGGGAGCCCCAACGGCTACGTGCTCAGCTTCGCGGAAACCGGCGAGGAAGACGCGGCGCTGGCAAAGCGCGACGATCTCCTGGATCTGGCAACCGAGAGCCTGCGCGCGCCGATCGCGAATTTACGCGCGGCGGCCGAGACGCTTGCGCAAAGTCGGGCTCTGACGGAGGCGGAGCGATCGGCGGCTCGCGATGCCGTGCTGAGCGAAAGCGCCGCGCTCGGCGAGCGCTTCGATACGCTCGCCCGCGGTTATCGCGAGCTCGGCGAGGGCCGCTGGATCATGGCCGAGATCTATTCGAGCGACTTGATCGCCTCGCTGAAGCGGCACTTGATCGGCAGTCCCGTGGTGGTCACCGAGACCGGATTGCCCTACTGGCTCTACGGCGACAGCCTGTCGCTGCTGGTCCTGCTGGAGTTCCTGCTGCGGCAGCTCCAGGTCTCGACCAGGGTCGAGGCGTTTGACATCGCGTTGTCCCTGAGCGAGAAGCGAATCTATCTCGATTTGGTGTGGAACGGCCCTCCGGTTGCGACGGGAGAGCTCGAGTCCTGGCTCGACCGGCCGCTCACCGGCGGCCTCGGGCCGCTGACCGGACGCATCGTGCTGCGCCGTCACGGCAGCGATGCCTGGAGCCAGGCCGCGGGCCCCGACGCCGCGAGACTGCGGATCTCGCTGGCGTCGGCTCTGGCCAAGCCGCCGCGAGAACGGCCCCTGAGGCCCGGGCGGCCGGAATTCTACGATTTCGATCTCTTGCACCGACCCGCGCCGGCCGGTCGCTTCGCCGAATATTCGCTCAAGGAGCTTACCTATGTGGCGTTCGATCTCGAGACCACCGGGCTCATGCCGACCGAAGGCGACGAGGTTATCTCGATCGGCGCGGTGCGGATCGTCAACGGCCGCATCCTGACGAGCGAGACCTTCGAGCGGCTGGTCAACCCCGGCCGATCCGTCCCGGAAGCCTCGGTTCGCTTCCACGGCATCACCGACGACATGGTGCGCGACAAGCCGCCGTTTGCGATGGTGCTGCCCGCGTTCCATCGCTTTGCCGCCGACGCCGTGCTGGTGGCTCACAACGCGGCGTTCGACATATCGTTTCTCTACCGCGCGGCCGGCACGTCGATCTCCTTCGACCAGCCGATCGTGGATACACTGCTGTTGTCGGCCTATCTCCATCCGGAGGAGACGGATCATTCGTTGGACGCGATCGCCGCGCGGCTGGGGCTCGAGGTGGTCGAGCGGCACAGCGCGCTGGGCGACTCGCTGCTGACGGCGGCGATCCTGTTGCGGCTTCTCGATCAATGCGAGCAGCGCGGCATCTTGCGCCTCGACCACCTGCTCGCTTCGACCGACATGACGGGCCAGCTCCGGGCACGCCAACTCGGATTTGAGCGGCGGAGCGCCAAGGAATGAGCCCCGCTCGCCGGCGGCGTCCTTCTCGCGGCGGCGGCCCGATGCTCAGCCGAAAACGGGACTATGGTCGGCAACCAGCCGCTGGCGCCAGTGGTGGATGCGCCGGCACGCCTGCACGAGCCGTTCCGCCGCTTGCCGGTCGAGCGATTGCGGCTTGATGTAATTGTCGGGCACGCGGGACTCTGCGATGCGAGCGAGTTGATGGCGCAAGAGAAGCTCCAGAAGGAACGCCAGATCGCCGCTCAGCATCCCGGCATCCTCCGGCTCGAGCACACGGGCTTCCACGAGGCCGGCAAGGCGCGCGGCGGTTCCGGTCGCCGCAACCCCGTTCTTGAGCGCCAGCAGGCGCACGATCTCGATCAGCGGCTTGGTAGCCCGGAGCTTGAGGTCGATCGCATCCTTCTCCGGCCCGTCCTTGGCGATCAATTGCCCGAACACATCGACGCTGCTCGCGTGCTCCCTCTGCAACCAGGACATCTGCGCGAGGAACGGCAAATTGTTGCGCGCGGCGCCGGTGACATGGCGGCGAAGCGCGTCGGCGATCTCGGGCGGCCCGGCAACGCCGCGAAAATCGTAAAAGATATCGGTGAACATGATCGCCTCGTTGCCGCGCGCGTTCATCCATTCCGTCACCTGCATCCGCCATTGTTGCAGGGTCTTGCGCCAGAGGGGGTTCGTCGCCATGACGTTGCCGGCGCACAGGGGAAACCCCGCCCGCGCGAGGCCGCGCGTGAACCGCTCCGCGAGCTCGGCGAAGTAACGGTCGATCCCGTCGTGTTCGGCATCCGGATGATCGGCGAGGATGAATCCGTTATCCTGGTCGGGGTGCAGCAGGCTCTCGCCGCGGCCGGCCGAGCCCATCACGAGCACCGCGAAATCCACCGGCGGTTCGCCCCAGCCGTCGGCGGCCATCGTCTCTCGTGCCTCGCGCAGGACCGACCGGGCGATGTCGTCGTTGAGCACGTTGATGAGCGCGATCGTTTCGGCGGCGGATTCCCGGCTCGCCAGGAGAGTCGTGGCGACTGCCGCCTGGGCCGATTTCACCTCCGGCGAGGCCGGCGCGGTTTCGCCGACGATCGCGGCATCGAGCCGGGTCAGGATCTCGCCGGCCAGAAAGCCTAACACGCCGGCGGTCCGCACGAAGCCGATGGCGCGGCCGGTCTCGTCCACCACCGGAAGGCAGCGGCGACGCTGGCGCCGCATCTCGGCGATCGCTTTGTAGATCCGGTCCTGCGGGCGCAAGGGCGAGACGCGGCGCCCCAAGGCGGCGGCGGCCGGCTGATCGGGCGCGAGCGCGAACAAGGCGTGCTGGACGAGATCTTCGGCCAACAGCAGCCCGGCGACGCGGCCCTCGGCATCCGTGATCAGCGCGGTCGTGTCGCCGGCTTCCCGCATCCGCGCCACGAGACCAAAGAGCGGCTCGGTCTCGGAGCCGGTGACGAGAAGCGGCTCGACCACCTGATCGACCGTGCCGCTCAGGCGCCGCAGCCACTCGCTCATGCCGCCCGCTCAGAAAAAAGGTGCCGCACCAAGCGTGCGGCACCTCACGTCAATCATCCAGCCTTCGATTACTCGGCGGCAACCGGCCTGCCGCTCGCTTCGACGTCGGCCAGCGTACCCAGGATGACGCGGCGCTCCGCCTGAGCGAATTCCGCCTCGGCCGCCGGCTCGCGCGTGAGCAGCGAGACCACGATCCCTACGACGAAGGACAATGTCATGCTGATCAGGCAGGGATTCTTGAGCGGGAAGTACCACCAGTTCTGCGAGACCTTCGCAATGTCCTCGTGGAGAATGTCGACCTGAATGGTGGGGCCGCAATAGAGCAGCACCAGGGATCCGATGGCGCCGACCAGGATGGCGCCCACTGCGCCCCAGGTGCTGAAGCGGCGCCAGAAGATCGCCATCACCAGCGCGGGGAAGTTCGCCGAGGCCGCGATCGAGAAGGTGAGGCCGACCATATACGCCACGTTCTGGCCGCGGAAAATGACCCCCAGCAGGATCGCGCAGACGCCGAGGATGACGGCGGCGATGCGAGCAACGCGGAGCTGCTCGCTCTCCGGCGCCTGTCCTTTTCTGACCACGTTGACCCAGATGTCGTGGGACAACGCCGCCGCGCCGGAGAGCGTGAGCCCGGCAACGACCGCGAGGATGGTGGCAAAGGCAACCGCGCAGATGAAGCCGAAGAAGGCCGAACCGCCGACCGCGTTGGCGAGCAGCGGAGCGGCCATGTTGCCGCCGCCGCCGGCCGCGAGGATACCCTTCATGCCGACCAGTACCATGGCGCCGAAGCCGAGCACGAAGGTGATCAGATAGAAGGCGCCGATCCAGATCGTCGCCCACGCCACCGAGATGCGCGCCTGCTTGGCGTCGGGAACCGTGTAGAAGCGCATCAGGATGTGCGGCAGCCCGGCGGTCCCGAACATGAGCGCGAGGCCGAGCGAGACGGCGTCCCACGCCCCCGTCACCACCTTGGTGCCGGGCTTGAGGACCTGGTCGCCGTTGAGCTCGGCGGCTTTGGCGAACAAGGCCGTCGGACTGAAGCCGAACTGCGCCAGCACCAACAGGGCCATGACCAGGGCCCCGCCGAGCAGGAGGCAGGCCTTGATGATCTGCACCCAGGTGGTCGCCAGCATGCCGCCGAACAGGACGTAGGCCATCATGACGGCGCCGACGATGACGACCGCGATCGTGTAGTCGAGGTCAAACAGCAGCTTGATGAGCGTGCCGGCGCCGACCATTTGGGCAATCATATAGGTGAGCACGACGGCCATCGTGCCGATCGCCGCGGCGATCCGCACCGGCTGCTGCTGGAGGCGGTAGGCAACGACGTCGGTGAAGGTGTATTTGCCGAGGTTGCGCAGCGGCTCCGCGATCAGGAACAGGATGATCGGCCAGCCGACCAGCCATCCCGTCGAATAGATCAAGCCGTCGAAGCCGTTGAGCGCGACGAGGCCGGCGATGCCCAGAAAGCTCGCCGCACTCATATAGTCGCCCGCCAGCGCCAGGCCGTTTTGAAATCCGGTCACGCCATGCCCGGCGGCATAGAAATGCTCGGTCGTCTTCGTTCGCCGGGCCGCCCAGTAGGTGATGCCGAGCGTCAGCGCGATGAAGCCGAAGAAGAACACGACTGCTTCGATGTTCATGATTTTCTCCCCCAGCGCGCTGCCCGCGCGATTTCGTCGTCATAATGGTGGTTGGCCCATCGCACATAGATGATGGCGAGTATCCAGCAGGAGATGATTGTCAGCGCGCCCAGCAGGATCCCGACGCTGAGCCCGGGGCCCAGGAGAATCGAAAGCAAGGGCTTGCCGAAGGCAACCAGCAGGATGAAGCCAAAGTAAATCACGAGCACAAGCACGCTCAGCGTCAAAGCGATCTTCCAACGCTTCGCCGCGATGGCGTGAATGGGACTGCCGACGTCGCTCATACCCTCCCCTTTCATTTGTTATGACGCAGATTTCCTAAAACAAAGCACTGTAACATAGCACCAACCTTGACCTGAAGCAAACCGGCGAATGATCCGGGCTCGATAAAGAGGACCGGTCCCGCTTCTATCTCAACGGGTTGCGGGCCGCGGCCGGTCGGCCACAAGATCATTTTTTAGTTGAACCGAGGGACTTGGAACACTGGGCCGTCCCGCGAGCCGTCGGCGAGGGGCGCCTCCGCCGCCGGCATCGGGGCCCGATGCCCGATCGGCGCGCGGCAGCGGGCGCCAATGGAGCGGCCGGCAAGATGATCGGCCGGCCGGATGACCCGAGCCGTCCTTCCCGGCAGCGGCGTCCCGCCATCGGGGGCGGTCCTTCCCCCTCTCTCGAATTCCGTCGCTGCCGCATAACGTTCTGATGCTGCAAAAGCGAACGGTTCTGCGCTATGCTTCCGGGGCATCGGGGCGTCTTTTTGGACGAGAGCAAGTCGTTGCTGCACGGCAATTTTCTCGGAACCCGCGCTCTATGCACCTCGCTCGCTTGAGAAATCCTGGCTAAGCCGCGGATCGGCCGGCCCGCGGCCGCGGCCCGCGCGGGACGGTTTCGCTTTGGGGGGCCGCAGGGAGAGCTCTCCCGTCGCCAACGGAGGACAAAGAATGATCAGACGCGAATTCCTGAGGGGGACTGCCGTCCTGGCGAGCCTGCCGCTGGTCGCGCGCTACGCGCAGGCGGCCGAAAGGCTCAAGGTCGGCTTCGTCTATGTCGGGCCGGTGGGCGATTTCGGCTGGACCTACCAGCACGACGTCGCCCGCAAGGCCGTCGACAAAGCGCTCGGCGACCGGGTCGAGACCACCTATGTCGAGAACGTGCCCGAAGGGCCCGATGCCGAGCGCGCGATCGAGGGCCTGGCGCGGTCCGGCTGCAAGCTCATCTTCACCACCTCCTTCGGCTTCATGGATTCGACGGTCAAGGTTGCCAAGAAATTCCCCGAGGTGAAGTTCGAGCACGCCACCGGCTACAAGCGCGCCGACAATCTCGCCACCTATTCGGGCCGCTTCTACGAGGGCCGCTACGTCATCGGCCAGATCGCCGGCAAGATGTCGAAGAAGGGCGTGGTGGGCTACGTCGCCTCCTTCCCGATCCCGGAGGTGGTGTCGGGCATCAACGCCTTCATGCTCGGCGCCTGGACGCAAAGGCCGGACATGAAGGTCAAGATCGTCTGGGTGAACTCCTGGTTCGACCCCGGCAAGGAGGCCGACGCCGCCAAGGCGCTGATCGACCAGGGCGCCGACATCATCACCCAGCATACCGACAGCCCGGCGGCGATGCAGATCGCCGAGGAGCGCGGCGTCTACGCCTTCAGCCAGGATTCGGACATGATCAAGTTCGGTCCCAAGGCGCAGCTTTCGGGCATCATCGACAACTGGTCGGGCTATTATGTCGAGCGCACGAAGGCGGTGCTCGACGGCACCTGGAAGTCGGGCGATGTCTGGGGCGGGCTCGGCACCAAGATGGTGGTCATGGCGCCTTTCGCCAACATGCCGGACGACGTGAAGAAAATGGCCGAGGCCACCACCGAGGCCGTCGCCTCGGGCAAGCTCCATCCCTTCCACGGCCCGATCTACAAGCAGGACGGCACGCTGGCGGTGAAGGACGGGGCGGTGCTGCCCGACCCCGACATCTTGGGCATGAACTGGTATGT
>Ga0187781_10001221_pt1 | contig 19392 bp, 18 predicted proteins | sample 0715_SJ02_MP02_2_FD_132447 | JGI IMG/M metagenome (GOLD analysis project Ga0187781, IMG submission 132447) | Tropical peat soil microbial communities from peatlands in Department of Meta, Colombia - 0715_SJ02_MP02_20_MG | ecosystem: Environmental > Terrestrial > Soil > Wetlands > Peat | place... | reverse complement strand
CACGCTGCGCACCACACTGTCGGGCGCCGACCTGATCGGCTTCTCCTCAGATGGCGCGCGGCTGCTCGCGCGCGAGGGAGACGGCATTCGTCTCTACGATGCGCGCAACCTCACCCCCATCGCGCGCATGCCGAACCAGGTGAGTGCTTTCATTGCACCGAAGTCGAACGCCACCTTCGCCACCGCCGCGACCGACGGGAGCCTGCGTCTGTGGGATTTCGAGCACGGCTACCCGGGGTCGCTCCTCACCGGCCACCTCGACACCGTATCGCGGGTGGCATTCGCCGGCAGCGGCAAGCAGCTGGTGAGCTTCAGCAAGGAGCGGATCGCCAAGATCTGGGCACTGCCCGAGGTCCAGGACGTGGATAAGCTGCACAAGGACACTTACGAGTCGACGATCGAGTACCAGAAGCGCGTGGCGGAGTGGTCATCGCCGTTCCACACGCTGGTGCAGCTCGGCGACTACAACGCCGACGCCGAGACTTATGCGGTCAGGGTCGGCGACTACGCGTTCGCCGTGCCGGTGCCACGCGACAACGCGCGCCTCTTTGCCGGGCAGCGCGAGGCGGTGCTGAGCGGCCGCTTGAAGGTCTTCGACGGCGAGCAGCTGCAGCTCGGGGAGAGCAAGCTCGAGCGCGTTCCTTGAGAGATGCGCTCAGGGAGCAGCGGGCCACGGCGGGATCCATGGCACACCCAAAGCAGCAATTCGCGGCGAGGCGGTCCTGATGTCGGCCGTCGACGTGCACACCCCGGGCCCGGGCGACCCTGAGTCTACCCGTGCCCCGGACAGTACCGGGACGACGGCCCCGCCTGCCACCGTCGATCCGGACGCCACCCGACTGCCGGGATTGAAGGTCCCTGCAGCCGCCTCTCGGGCTCGAAGCGCCGCGACACTCAAGTCACTCGGCACTCCGAAGTCCGTCGCCACACCGAAGTCCCTCAGCCCGCCCAAGCCGGCGGTGCCGCCAACGGCCCCCGCAGGTTCTTCGAACGAGCCCAACCTCGGGCGCATCCTCGGCAAGCGTTACCGGCTCGAGGCGCTCCTCGGTGCCGGCGGCATGGGTGTCGTGTACCGCGCCTCCGACCTGCAGGTGCCGGGCGAGCTGTTCGCGATCAAGGTGCTGAAGCCGAAGCTCCAGGGACACGCGGACCTGGTGCGGGCGCTGCGTGAGGAGGTGCGCAAGACGCGCGCGCTCAGCCACCCCAACATCGTCGGCGCCTACTCGATCAGCTCGGACGAAGACGGCGACTACATGCTGATGGAGTACCTGGAGGGCGAGACGCTGCAGACGCTGCTGGATGAGGAGTTCGGCCGCGGCGTGCCTTTCACGCGGGCCTGGCCCTTTATCCTCGATATCTGTGCCGCGCTCGCCTACGCCCACGATCACAACGTGATCCACAGCGACCTGAAACCGTCCAACGTATTCGTCACCACCAGCGGCAAGGTGAAGCTGCTCGACTTCGGCATCGCACGGGTCGCACGCGGTCCGATCCGCGGCTTCGACCCCGGTGCCTATGGCGCCGTGACCGAGAGCTACGCGAGCTGCGAGATGCTCGAGGGCGGTAATCCCGATGTGCGCGATGACGTGTACGCGCTCGGCTGCGTGGTCTACGAGATGCTCTCGGGCAAGCATCCCTTCGGGCGGCGCTCGGCCATCGAGGCGCGCGATCTGAAGCTGCAGCCGCCGGCGCTCGCGACACTCTCGCGCCGGCAGAATTCGGCGCTGGCGCGGGCGCTCGCCCTCGATGCCGCCCAGCGCACCACCTCGGTGGAGGCTTTCAAAGCGGAGCTCGAGGGCGGGCGGCGCAGCGGACTGCGCTGGCCGGCGTTGCTCATCGCCGCCATCGTGATCTCGATCATCGTCACCGCCGCGGCACTCATCGCCCGCTCCGGGCTCCCTTTCCGCGCCCTGACTCCGGGCCCGCAGGGCCAGGGCCTACCCGCGCCGCCACCGGTGGCAGCGAACGTGGTTCAGAGGCTGAAGCAGCAAGCCACCGAACTCAGTGTCGATCCTGAAGACCCCCTCTTGAAGACCGGCCTCGCGGCGCTCGCCGAGGCGCAGGCGAAGATCCGCAGCGCCGTTCCCGGTGAGGCGAGCCCGCTGCTCGAGAAGGCACAGGCTTCGCTCAGTGAGGCCCTGCGCTTGAGTCCGCGCATCGCGGTCGTCGGCAGCACGCCCGCGGAGATCGACGCGGCGCTCAGTCTCTGCCGTCAGGAGACCGGGGGCGGCCCGGACTGCACGGCACAATCCCTCGCCGACGAGAAAGCTCGGCGCGTGAGGCTACGGCCTTACGTGCTCGATGCGGCGCCCGTCACCAATGCCGAGTTCGCCCGCTTCGCGGCTACCGGGTATCTCACGGCCGCCGAGCGTGCCAGGGGGCTTTATGCCGCCGCCGAGAAGCCGGTGTTCCTTCCGGGAGTCTCGTGGAAGGCGCTGCGCGATGAGGAACTGGCGGCCAACGCCAGCGCCGGCGCGTTCCCCGTCCGAGGCATCGATTTCGCGACCGCCAAGGCCTACTGCAACTGGCGTGGTGCGCGTCTGCCCACCGAGGACGAGTGGGAATACGCCGCGCGCGGTCCCGGCCGTTCGATCTTCCCCTGGGGCAATCGCCTCGAGGACGCGCCGGCGCCGCAGCCGCGTCGCCTCGCGAGCGTCTCGTCGCAGCGCGCCACGGGCTTCTTCGGCAGCCGCGGCCTGGGCGGGCAGGTATGGGAGTGGACCGAGAGCGGCGGCGATTCGCGCCCGATCCTTCGCGGCCCTTCCTACCTCGTCAACGTTCCCTTCTATCAGCGTCTCGCCACGCGCGATCGTGAGAATCCGCTGCATGCGCGCGTCGACACCGGCGTGCGCTGCGCGACGTCCACGGAGGCCTGGCCGGAAACAGCTCAGGCTGCGCCGGGCCACTGACCCTTACCAATCACTGTGAGGTTGCACCCATGACCCCCAAGATCGGTTTTCTGGTAGCGGCGGCGCTGCTCGCAGGCAGCGCGGTGCAGGCCGAGGACTGCGCGCTCGGCCAGCAGTTCCTGTCGCGCGCCCGGGACCAGCTTGCACAGTCACAGCGCGCCGGAGCCGTGGCGTCTCTGCGGCAGTCGGTCGCGGCGTGCCCCTCCTATGAAGGGTACGAGCAGCTCGGCGAGCTTCTCGGCCACTCGAAAAACCGCCGCGACTGGCTGAGTGCCGCGGACGCCTTCGTTCAGGCTCACTCGCTCGCGCCCTCGCCCAAGGCGCGCGCGCAGACTCTCTATCAGTATGCCTCCCTGGTCAACGACGACGGTGACCCGCAGAACGCCTATCCGATGATCATGAAAGCCGCGACGCTCGATCCTGGCCGCCAGGACATCGCCAAGCTGTCCGCGGTAATCGAGAGCCAGGTGCGCGCGCCCACGAAGTCGCAGCTGACGCGCTCTTTCGGGCTCTCGGTCTACAAGCCACTGCAGGCGCGCGCCGCCGCTGCCGACTCCATCACTGGAGCGGGGCATGGGCAGGATAACGTGCCGATCAACTTCAAGTTCGACAGCGTCGCGCTCAACGATCAGACGCGCGACAACCTCACGGTGCTCGCGCAGGCGCTCGCCGACCCGGCCCTCGGTAGGAAGAAGTTCGTGTTCGTCGGACATTCCGACGCGCGCGGCAGCGAGCAGTACAACACCGCGCTCTCGCTGCGGCGCGCCGAGGCCATGCGCCTCGCGGTGCTGCAGCTCGATCCCAAGCTCGCCGGGCGCATCGAGGTGCAGGGTAAGGGCTCGAGTGAGCCGATCGATCCGGGCACGGACCCGCAGGCGATGAGCCGCAACCGCCGCTTGCAGGTCCTCGATAAGTGACGGGCCCCTGAGTTTCGGCTCAGGCAGGCGGGCTTGCGCGGCCGGCGCTGAAGAGCTCCGCGTGCTTCTCGAGAGTTTCGCTGGCGTAGCGGTAGCCGAGCTCGATGATGCGGTCGAAGGCGCGCCAGTCGAGCAGGTCAATGCGCTCGAGCGGAGGTTTGAGCACCAGGTCGGCGAGTGCGCGTTGCGACACGGTGTGGGCAACGCTGTTGATCATACTGGCGCGCAGCAGGATCTTGAGGATGTTGATCGAGGCGGGGCGGCGGCGAAGCCAGGCCGCCAGCTGCCAGGCGGCGGGGACTTCGGTCATCTCGATCTCGGCTTCGAGCGTGCGGTCGACGCCCGCGTCGACTGCGAGCACGGTGCCGTGCAGCGCCTCGCGCATCACATCGACCGGGAGATTGTTGATGGTGGCGCCATCGACGTACATCTGCTGTCCGGTGACGACCGGCGGCAGCACGCCCGGAATCGCCGCGGCGGCCCGCAGCCACAGCCAGAGCCGCCCGCGCCGGTGAACCGCCACCTGGCCCGTAGTGAGATTGGCCGAGACGCAGAAGTAGGGCAGCGGCAGGTCCTCGATGTGGAGCTCGCCGAACTCGGCACGCAGCCGTTTGCTGACGCGGCGCCCGGCCACGAGCGATACGAACGGCAGCGTATAGTCGCCGAGGGGATTGGAGTCGACGAAGGTACGGCGGAAGCGCTCGATGAGCTCCTCGTAGCCCCAGCCCGCCGCCCAGCCGGCGCCGACGATGGCCCCGATGCTGGTCGCGCCGATGGCATCGATCGGCAACTGCGCCGCTGCCATCGCCCGCATCACGCCGAGGTGGGCAAAGCCGCGCGCTCCTCCCCCCGAGAGTACCAGGCCGAGCGCGTGGCCCGTGAGCAGGCGCGTGAGGCGTGCGATGTCGGCGGGACCGCGCACATGGTGATGGCGCTGCGCCGGCTGCAGGTCGAGCCAGCGCCGCGGATTCGGGGAGACCTGGGCGCCATCCTGCAGCAGCACGAGCTCCACCGTGCCGCCCACGCCTCCCTCCTCGGCGAGCGCCTGCAGCGCCGCCCAGGGGCGCGGGGCGCGAGCGGCTCGCGCGAGCAGCAGCTGGCAGTCCGCCTGCCGGTGACACAGCCGGCTCCAGCTGGTCGGCCGCGGATCGGACACGTAGATCACAAAGTCGTTGGCGCGCTCGAGACGGTGGAACCAGTGACTGGTGCGATCCGCTCCCTGGCTGCCGAGGATGAGCTCGGTGCGCCCGTAGCGGCGAAACTCCTCGGCGAGCGTGACACCAAAGGCCGCGGCATCGATGTCGAGGCCGTTTGGCACCAGGGCGAAGGTCTTAGGTCTCGCGTGCGGTGGAACCCCGGCGCGCTGCAGCAGCTCGATGCGCTGGATCAGGTTGCTCGCGATGTAGCGCAGGCTCTCGGGCTGACGCGCGACCATCTTCTCGAAGGCGCGCACCGAGAGCCGCGCGACCTCGGTGTTGCGCAGCGCGATCAGCGTCGCCGAGCGCCGCTTGCCAGCGATGACCCCGGTCTCCCCGGCAATCTCGCCGGCCATGATCTGCGCGGCGAGCCGCGAACCGCCACCGGCTACGGGAAGATAGACGCCGAGCGCTCCGAGAATGACCACGTAGAGGCCGTCGACCTCATCGCCCACATTGAAGAGCGTCGTCCCGCCGGGGAGCGAGAACCACTCCACGTCGCGGGAGATCTCCTCGAGCAGGTCGGGGCTCAGGTCGCGCAGCAGCGGCAACGCTGCTATGAGCGCGAGCAGGTTGTGCCGCTCGAGCGCACTCTGGATCAGGGTATCGGGACCTGGGCTCATGGCAGGCAGCTGCGCCTCGGGGCGCATGCCGGGCTGGACTTTTTTGTGGCGGCTGGCCTTTCGCGGAGATCATACATATATATGAGGCGCTGGCCATGCTGCGCTCGCTGATCCATGCGGGGAAACGCGCCGTCGGGCTCCCGGCGCTGCCCGACCTCCCGAGGATCGGGCGGTTTCCGCTGCTCGAGGTCGTAGGGCGCGGTTCGATGGGGGTCGTTTACCGTTCGTTCGACCGCCAGCACCACCGTCCGGTAGCGCTCAAAGTCCTGCATCAGGGGCTCCTCGAGCAGGACGGGAATCTGCGCTCACTGCTGCGCGCCGAAGCCGAAGCGGCCCAGGCGCTTGCGCACCCCGGCATCGTCACCGTGTACGAGTACGGCGAGCAGGGCGCGCTTGCCTACCTCGTGATGGAGTACGTGCGGGGAGTGAGCCTGCGGGTGCGCCTCGAGCGGGGTGAGAGGCTCAGCCTCGAGCGCGCGCTCGATCTGGCGGCGCAGCTGCTCGATGCGCTCGCGCATGCCCACAGAGCCGGCATCTGTCACCGTGATATCAAGCCCGCCAATATCCTGGTCACGAGCCAGGGCCGCTTGAAGGTCACGGACTTCGGCATTGCCCGCCTCGCCCCGGCGCAGTCGGGCCCGGCGGATGAGATCCTGGGAAGCGCCGGCTACATCGCCCCCGAGACCTATCTGACAGACTCCAGCGACGCGCGCGCCGACCTGTTCGCCGCCGGCGCGGTGCTCTATCAGCTGTTCACCGGCGTGCCGGCCTATAGCGGCACGCGCGCCGAGATCATGTTCCAGGTCTGCTCGGGCTCGCCGCTACCGCCCTCTGTGGCGACCGCGCGGCGCGCGCTCGAGCCCTGCGATTCGGTGCTGCTGCGTGCGCTGGCGACCCGCCCCGAGCAGCGCTTCGCGTCGGCGGAAGTGTTTCTCCGGGCGCTGCTGACGGCGTGCGGCTCGCGCTGAGCGCGCGACTCGAGGGGCGGCGGCTCAGGCGCGCAGTGCAGCCGCGAGGTCCGGGAGGCGGACTCCGGGGGTGAGCCCCTGTCGTTCCGCGGCGCCCGAGCGCAGCTCGAGCACCGCGTGCGCGCGGAACCTGAAGCGCATCCGGCCCGCCCGCACCGCGCGACAGACGCGCAGCACGCGCGCCTCGCGGTCGAGGAACACCACGTCGATCGGGTACCCCATCCCCAGCGTGTGAATGGAGGAGCAGGGGGCGATGAGAAGTCCCTCGGTCGCGCCGAGCGGCGGGCCGACCAGCAGGCCGAGGCCGCGGGTTACGAAGTTGTCCGCCACTCTGACCTCGAGAGTTCCGACCGGAGTCGGACAGGGCACGCGCTTCGCCATCAGAATCCCGACCTGAGAAGCTGTGTGACGATCGGGAATCCGATCACGATGAAGGTGCAGGGGAAGATGCACATGATGAGAGGGCCGAGCATTTTCACCGGCGCTTCGAGCGCGAGCTTCTCGGCGCGCTGGAAACGCTCGCTGCGTCGTTGCTCCGCCTGGGCGCGCAGGATCGGTCCGATACTGCTGCCCATGAGCTCCCCTTGTACCAGAGCGCCGATCAGGCTGTTCATGGCCTGGAAATCCAGCCGCGCCGCCATATCGCGCAGCGCATCCGTGCGCGGCTTGCCGGCGCGCACCTCGCGCAGCAGGCGGTTGATCTCGACCAGCAGTGGCCCCGGTGGCATCTTCTCCACCGACTTGGCGAGCGCCGAGGAGAGGTTCATGCCGGCCTCGACCGCCATCGTGACGATATCGAGGAAAAACGGCAGCCGCTTGAGGATCTTGAGATTGCGCGATTTGGTCATGTCCGAGAGCCAGAGCTCCGGCATGTAGAAGCCGAATATGCAACCGACCATCGCCCCGGTGAGTGCGCCGGGTCCGATCTTGCCGGTGATGCAGGCCAGGCCGGCGGCAAACAGACCCGAGGCGATCAGCTTGCCCGCAAAGAACTGCACCGGGGTCAGGGTGTAGTCCTGCCCGGCGCGCTTCAGGGCCGTGTGGATGCGCGCGGCGGTGGCCTCCGTGACCGCCCAGCCGCAGTAGTGGCCCACCAGCCGCACCAGCGGCCAGGTCAGCCGGTAAAAACGCGGCGGTGGGTCCATGTAGCGCCGATCGTCGCCTGGCACTGCGTGCACGATCTGCCGCGTGGAGATGACGCCGATCGCGACTGCGGCGGCGAACAGGAACGCAACCATCATCTCGAGCATGTTCCCTCCCGGTTCACACGTCGATCGCGACGATCTTGCGGATCATCAGGAAACCGACGATCTCAAGAATGCCGATCACCCCGAGCACCGCCCAGCCGACCAGCGTATGGAACAGCGGCTGCATGGCCTCGTGCTGCATATGCGACAACACCATCATCAGGAACAGCGGCAGCGCGCCGACGATCAGCCCCTGCAGCTTGCCCTGGGAGGTGAGCGAGCGGATCTTGCCCTCCATGATCGCCTTGGCACGCAGCGTGCGCGCCAGCTGGTCGAGCGTCTCGGCGAGATTTCCGCCGACGTCGCGGGCAATGGTCATCGCCGCCACGACGAGATCGACCTCCTCGAGCTTGAGTCTGCCCGCCATGGTCTCCAGCGCATCCTCGAGCGCGAGGCCCAGGCGCTGCTCGCGCACCACGACGCCGAGCTCCTGCGAGAGCGGCGCTGGCGTCTCGCGGATGGCCGTGTCCATCGCGATCTGCAGACTGGTGCCGGCCCGCAACGAGCTCGCGACCATGAGCAGCGCATCGGGCAGCTGCAGCACCAGCTTCAGGCGCCGCCGCCGGTTGATGACGCCGAAGGCAATGCGCGGCAGTACGAAGGTCAGCACCGCGGCAAGTACGGCCAGCGCCGCGTTGCCCGTCATCAGCCAGGTGATCGGCGGCAGCGCCAGCGCGCCGACGATCGTGAGCATGAAAACCCGGTTGGGGTCGACGAACAGGAATGCCTCCTCGAGGCGGACGCGCGCGTGGCTGGTAAAGCGCCGCTGGTAGGCACGATAGGCCGCGACCAGCAGATACAGCAGCAGGATTGCGGCGCCGCAGGCGGCCAGGCTGGCGCCCAGCTGCATGGAGGTCTGGCTCATGCGGGACCGCCCGCCTCGCGGCGCTCGAAGATGCTCAGGTCGAGCGGCACGCCGATGCGGCGCAGCGCGTCGTAGTACTCCGGCACGAAACCACAGCCGGTGAAATGACCCTGGGTCTTGCCATCCTGGTCGACTCCGGTCTGCACGAACTCGAAGATGTTCTGCAGCTGGATGCGGCCGCTCTCGACACCGGTCACCTCGCAGATGTGCGTCACCTTGCGCGTGCCGCAGGCAAAGCGCGTCTGCTGCACCACGATGTCGATGGCGGAGGCGATCTGTTCGCGGATCGCGTTGACCGGCAGCTCGAAGCCCGCCATCAGCACCATGGTCTCGAGGCGTGCCAGCATGTCGCGTGGATTGTTGGCATGTGCGGTGGTGAGCGAGCCGTCATGGCCGGTGTTCATGGCCTGCAGCATGTCGAGCGCCTCGCCGCCGCGGCACTCGCCCACCACGATCCGATCGGGCCGCATGCGCAGCGAGTTGCGCACCAGGTCGCGGATCGCGATTTGTCCCTTGCCCTCGATATTCGCCGGCCGCGACTCGAGCGACACCAGGTTGGGGTGGTGCAGTTGCAGCTCGGCGGCGTCCTCGATGGTGACGATGCGCTCGCCCTTGGGGATGAAATTCGACAGGATGTTGAGCAAGGTAGTTTTGCCGGAGCCGGTGCCGCCGGAGATCACCACGTTCTTGCGGTGCTCGACCGTGACCTTGAGGAACTCGATCATCTCGGGGCTCGCCGAGCCGAAGCGCTGCAGGTCGCCGGCGTCCAGCTTGCGCTTGGAGAATTTGCGGATGGTGATGCTCGGGCCCTTGAGCGCCAGCGGCGGGATCACGGCATTGACGCGCGAGCCGTCCTTGAGGCGCGCGTCGACCATCGGCGAGCTCTCATCGATGCGCCGCCCGATCGGGGCGACGATGCGCTCGATGATGCCGGTGACCGCACGGTCGCTGGTGAAGGCCAGCGGATAGCGCTCCAGCACCCCAGCTCGCTCGATGAACACCTCATCCGAGCGGTTGACCATGATCTCGGTGATCGAGGCATCGGCGAGCAGCGGCTCGAGGAGTCCGAGTCCGATGGCCTCGTCACGCACCGTCGCAATCAGCACGCTGCGGTCGATGCTGGCGGGAATCTCCGGCATCCGCTCAATCAGCTCGGCGATCAGCTGCTCCGCACGGCTACGCAGCTCACCGTCGGCCATGCGGTGCACATCCACGCGCCGCACGTCGAATGCCTCGAGCAGCCGGTCGTGCAGCAAGCGCCGCCATACGAACGACTCATCCGTTACCGCCGGCCGCGCCACGGGCTCCGCGGGCGCCGCAGCGGCCGCCGCGGACCGAGCCGGGGCGCTGCCATTGACGGCGGGCGCGGGCGGCGGGCTGGATTTGGCTGACTCGCCAACCCAGGCCGCGGTGAAGGAATGTGCCCCGATCCGGATCTTGTCGGTTGCCGTGAGCGGGCCGTAGGTGGTGACCGGCTTGCCGTTGACGAGCGTGCCGCCGGATGAGCCGAGGTCGCGCAGGAATCCCTGATCGTTGGAGACGAACAGCTCCGCGTGCCTGCCGGCAACGCGCCATCCGGAGAACTTCAGATCGCAATCGCCGTCACGGCCGATGCGAATCTTGCCGGCGCCGAAGCGCGGTTGGGAGTCTGGGCCGTTGGCGCCCTCAACTTGCACGGTCCACATCGCCGTTACTCGGTCGGCCGGCCGTTGATCCGGCTGATCACCGGATCGACGCCGCTCTGGATCTGATCAGCCTGGCGGATCGCGGCGGCATTGCGCTGCGCGTCGACGGCGCGCGGCGTCACCAGCACCACCAGCTCGGTGCGATCGTTCTGAAACTGCTGCGACTTGAAGAGCCGGCCAAGCACCGGGATCTCCTTGGCCCCGGGAATGCCGTTGACGGCCTGGGAGCCGTTGTTCTTCAGCAGCCCGGAGATCACCAGCGTCTCGTTTTCCTTGAGGCTGATTTCCGTCTCGGTGCGCGTCTTGGTGAAGGCGATCAGCCCGTTGTTGTTGAGGTTGGAGAGCGACTGGTCGGGCTCGCTCACCTCGGCGACCAGTGTCGAGCTCACGTTGCCCTGATTGTCGGCGACCGGCTTGAACTCGAGGATCACGCCGTAGTCCTTGTAGATCACGGTGGAGGTGCCGAGTCCGGCGGCGACCGGGACCGGAATCTCGCCACCGACGGTGAACTTGGCAGAGCCGCCGCTCTTGCAGCTCACGGTGGGCTCGGCGAGGGTCCAGCTCTCGCCGGACTGCTCGAGCACGTCGAGCAACGAGGTCAGATTGGTGGCGATACCCAGCAGCGTGCCGTTCGGGATCGCCGGCTGGTCGCGCACGTGACCGACGTTGAGACCGACGCTCGGTCCCGTGGCCTGGGACGCCCAATTCACGCCGAGACGTCGCAGTGTGCTCTTCATGATCTCCACCACCCGCACGTCCATGTAGACCATACGGTCCATCTCGGGTGGCGCCGCGGCCTTGCGCACCGGCACGGTGCTGACGATCTGCGGATAGATCTTCTGCAACGCCTCGAGCCGGCTGGCAGCGCGCGCGTTGGTGTAGTCGCCCTCGATCAGCACGTGCCCGTCGACCTGCCTGACCGAGATATCCGGCTCGCCGGCCAGCAGGTCCTGCACGTCGCGCACGATCTGCGAGACGTCAAAGGCGCGCACCGCCACCTGGTAGTTGAACTGTGTGCCGCTGCGTGTCCAGACACGCAGCGACGTCGTGCCGGCGGCCTCGCCGATCAGCACGACCTGGCTCGCGGCTACCACCTGGGCGCGCAGTACTGCGCCGTTGCCGACTGCAATGCGTGTGACGTCGGCGAGGTCGAGCACCTGCACTTCGCCATGATAGAGGGAGAGGGGCGGGCCGTTGACGAGCTGTCCGGAGCGCACGCTATCGTCAGCGCCCGCCGACCGCGAGGACGCCGGGCGAGTCACGGCCGGCGCGGGCGGCGACAGGGAAGGGGCGGACTCGGGACCCTGGGCGGCGGCGCCGTTGACGGTGCCCAGCGTGAAACGTATCCCCAGGCTCAGGGCGATCAGGTAGCGTCTGCAGGTCGGTGTCATGGTCGGCTCCGGGTCTGGTGCGTGGGCGCGGCGCGTCGCTCAATTGGTCCAGCGTCTGCCCCGCTCGCGCGTGAGCAGCAGCGCCATCCAGTCGCTGTCGCGCGTGGCAAAGAACCCGCGGGCACCGGACTCGACGCGCTGGCGGTTACGCAGCGTAGTCGCGTCGGGCACGACCAGCGCCAGGCGCGGGGCAAGGCCGAGAACTTCGTGATAACGCCGTGGGTTGGTCTTCATCGCTTTTCTCCGTCGGTGGTTTGTCAGCCTCGATGGAGTGATCGTGCGCGGCGCGGCGCTCCGACAGTAGTGACTAAGGGCATGCCTGCGGACCGGGAAGCGCCGCGGGATGACCAAGGTCACCTGGTGGCGAGTGGAGCGTAAAATGACGACGCCGGCGGCCCTTGCGGGCGGCCGGCGTCGCGAGTAGCGCGCGCCCGGCGGGCGTGGCCGGTCAGGAGCGTCCTCCGCCGCCGATGATGTACTGCACTGCGTGGTGCCTGGCGGCGCCGGCTTTTTTCGGCAGCACGTCGTCGATGTTCATGGCGGTGGTAGCCCCGGGCTGGCCGTCGTCCGGGTTGCGCAGCACCGCAGTGAGCTTGCCGGAATTCTTCGCCACCACGATCCGCTGTGCATCCTCCGGGCTCACCGACAGCGTGATGGTGGTGTAGGTATGCTGCTGACTGCTGCCATCGGCCTTGCGCGTCACCTGGCCGGTGGCCAGCACCTCGACGTTCGAGAGCAGCGGGAAGGTAATCTCAGAGGAGTTGCTCGCCGTGCCGCGTGCGGTAGCCATCAGATCGATGTGGTCGCTGGGGCGCAGCATGCCCGAGATGGAGTTGACCTCGTCTACCTCGGTCGTGAGCGCGCGATTGCCGCTCTGCAAGGTGTTGGAGAAGACCTGGCTGGTCGACTCGAGTTGCACATCCAGCAGGGCCTCGCCGCGCTTCAGGGCCGTACCGAGGCGCAGACCGAGATAGTGGCCGAAGTGGTCGGGCCGGATGGCCGCCGCGTGGGCGTAGTCGACCGGGATGGCGCGGATGGCGAAGCGATCGGCCGTGACGGGCTCGCCACGCGTCAGGTCGCGGCTCGCCACCACGACGTTCACCATCTTGTGGGCGGCGCGTTCGGCGGCGTCGATCTGCTCCATGTGCTGGCGCAGCACCTTGTGGCTCAACACCAGTGCCGCGCAGCCCAGCAGCACAGCGCCGCCCAGCATCAGCCAGCTGCGATTAACCTGCGGAAGCTTCAGGGCGAGTTTCATGAGCGCTCCTCAAGGTAGCGACAGAAAGAATGTCAGGTTGTCGTAGAGGTCGTGGATCTTCCCGGCGAGCAGCTGGCCGACCGGCTCTGAGGGCTGCACGCCCGGCACCGGGACGTACAGTGCGGCCGCCAGCGCGGCGCCAATGATCAGGTACTCGACCATCGCCTGGCCGCGCTGGCGGCGGCCGGGATCGGCGGTGACGGTACGCGGGGTCGAGCTCATCGGAGTCTCCTTGGGCGTCATGGGCAGCGGTGACAACACTGCGACCTAGAAGCGCTGCGGCCCAGTGTCTTTGGTAATGAGGTCCGCGAGCAGCAGCGAGCCACGGCCACCCGGGGCGGGGGCGACGCTCAGCTGCAGCTCGCTGCGCTCGCGCCGGAACACCGCGAACGAGCCTCCGGCCGAGGCCCCGTTGCGGGGAACATCGGTGTACTGAACCGCCTGCCAACCGCCGTCGGCGAGCGCCGCCTGGTAGTAGCTCATCACCGAGGCCGGCGCCTGCGGATTCCTGACGAACACCTCGCGGCTGCGTCGCCCCGGGTCGTTTGATTCGACGACCTGCAGCACCTTGGCCCCGGGCATGAGCGGCAGCTCACCGGGCGATCGCTCGATCTTCGAGCCCGCCACCTGGCTCACCGAGATGAGCCCCTGGCTGGTCCCCTGCGGCGCGTCTTTCACCGCCACCGTCATGTAGTAGGGACCGTGCGCCTGGCCCACCACAGTCTGGTTTCCCGCCACGCGCACGGAGGGCCTGGTGGGGTACCCGCCGGACCAGTAGCTGCGGTAGTAATCGACGACCGCGCTGCGCGCCTCCGTGGAGGTAAAGCGCATGACGCGCATGGGCACCCCGTTTACGCGCATGCTGTCGGCTACCCACTCCACCTTGGCGTCGGGGGGCGAGGGAATCTCCGGCCAGGGCGTGGAGCTGGCCGCCCCCGCAACGGAGCCGGCCAGGGCCGAGCACACGATGAACAGGGCGCAGCAACCAGGACTTCTCATGATCGCTCCCTCAGGGCGAGTTCGAGCAGGGCGCCGGTGGGTTGTATTGCGACAGGTCGCTCTTCGGCACGGCATCGGCATCCACGCAACCCCACTGCGGACCCGGGGTGTCGGAGAACCCCTCGAAGAACGGCATCAGGGGCAGGCTGAGGATCGAGAACAGCGACGTCGGGATGGCCAAGGGCGTGAAGTGGCCGGCGACGTTCTGGGCGCCGCCGCCGTTCCAGGCATCGCCCGCCACGACCGTGGTGGCACCGATCTTCAGATTGATGTTCGCCAGCGCATCAAAGGCGGTGATGTTCGCCAGAGTGACTTCGACGTTTGCCTGCACCTGACCGCCACCGTTCAAGCTGTAGAACGTTTGGCCGACCGTATCGGTGGCCTGCAGCCAGGTGCTGTTGATCGAGTTATTGGTGAGGCTCACCGACACGTCCGAGTACTGACGGATCATGGGGGTATTGTCCAACTCGTTCCACACAGGATTGAGGGAGTTGGAGGTCTGCAGTCCCGCGGTCGTGTCCTGGTAGCCGATCTTGCCGCTGTTGCGCGAGCCATCGGTGAAGAAGCGCTCGCGGGTCTCTTCGATCAGCACCGCCGAGTTATTGGCGCTCTCGTGCTGGGCTGAAGGGTCCAGCGCCTGCTCGAAGGCCGCATAACGGCTCGCCTGGATCGCTTCGTGCTTGATGTCGGAGTACTTGCCGACATAGACGATCCCCAGAAACAGCGGCAGCAGCAACGCCATCGCCGCGAGAAATTCACTGGTTGCCTGGCCGCACTCGCGGCGCGCTGCGCTCGATCTCATGGGTGACTCCTGAGGCAGAGGGTGTGTGTCACCGGGGCGCCTCACGGCATCACCAGATTCAGGCCCGGCTGGCCAAGCGCCGCGTAAACCAGCGAGACGGTGGCGGTGTCCGGGGACGTGAGCCGCGCCTGCCAGTAGGGGTTGTAGAGGCTCGCGTACTCGTGGACCTGGTCGGCCCGCGGCAGATTGCCCTCGCTGATGTCCTTCTGATTCCAGTCGGGACGCTTGAAGAACACCCGCGCGGCCGATACCGAGCCGAGCTCGTCGCGAGTGCCGAGCAGGTTGTCCTTGAGATCGGGAGAGCCCTGCGGACCCGGCACGCTGACGTTGTTCATTCCCGAACCGAGCCGCTGAGTCGTGAGCGTTGCCGCCGCGGACTTCTTTACTGCGACTATGTAGCTGAGCGTGGGATCGGTGCCCGAGTTGCCGGGATTGCTCAGGTCGCGAATCGTCGGAATTCCGTTCCAGCCCGAGATCGGGTTGTCATTCTGGTAGGCCGCCTCGCAGCCGAGCGCGAACCACTGCGTGCAGGGTCCGCCGCCGAAGTCCCAGTCGTTGCCCTGATCGCCGTTCTGATCGGCGTCGGCGCGTCCCCACCCGAGCGGGATCAAGTCAACCTTCTTGCCCACGACTCCGAGGATCTCCACCCCGACCCACCAGTCGGCAGAGTCCTGTGCTTCCCAGCGGTCGTAGGTGGCGAGGATCGTGTTGCCGGAGGTCTTATCGATCCCGCTGAGAGCGATCGGGACGCTGAGCGACAGGTTGATGCTGTCGATCACCAGGCCCGGGCCGCGGTACTTGGAAAACTGATCGAGCGAATCGACCGTCACCTGGGCGGCGTTGCCGCGATCGTCGCTGCCGTTATCGTCTTTGCTGTAGAGCTTGGAAAAGGCGATCCAGTTGGCCTGATTGATGCCAAACATCGCCCAGTCGAAGCCGTTGTCATCGACCACCTGCGGCGCCACGTCGAAGCGCGCCGGGCTGCCGAAGGTCGTCTGGTTGGCCTGCGCGATCTTCTGCGCCACGTCCTTGGCGGCCAGCACGGCGGCGCCGTTGGCGACCTCGCGCACGGCCTCCAGGCCGTCGACGATCCCATCTTCGGTGGGAATGCCGGCCGAGACACCCTCGTCGACGGCGTCCTGGGCGTAGCTGGTGACATCAGCCAGGGCCTGCGTGGCGTCGTCGAGGTAGGGAACGATGGCGGTGACCGTCGCCAGGTTCTGAGCCAGCTGGTTATCGTAGCGCACCCACGAGTCGAGGCTCAGCAGCTGCGCGACCACGACTTCATTGGCGATCATGGCGCGGTTGGTGTAGGCCATGAAGTTCAGCATGCGGGCTTCCACCAGCGCGCCGCTGAGCGCCGAGGCGTCGGCGGCATTGATGGTCTTCTCCTTCTCGTTGGTCACCTGGCCGACGTTGTAAACCAGGGCCAGCATGGCGCAGCACGCCGCCGTGGTCGCGAGGAACCACAGAATCGACTGGCCGCGCTGGCGGCGCTGCGGGGCAAGAGTGCGCGCGGATCGCGCCCGTCTCCGATTGGTATCGCTCATGGCCGCTGCTCCGGGCGGCCCCGGGGTGCGGCATGGGCCGCTCCCCGGGGACGCATGCGCTCGAGGTGTTACTGGTTCTTGCTGTTCTGACCGAAGTTGGTGAGACCCTGGCTCTTGTCGGCCTCCGTCTGGTCGGTCGTGGCGGCGGTGCCGGCCGCAGTGCTCTGCTGCGTCGAGCAGTCCGAATTGCCCGCCAGGCCGCAGGCCATCGCCGAGGTCTGGTCGCGGATGGTCTTGCCGAACAGGTTGTAGACACCGATCGCACCGATCGCCACCAGCGCGACGATGATGATGTACTCGGTCATGCCCTGGCCGCGCTGATTCCGGCGGAGGCCGCGGGGCCCGGTGAGTCTGCTGCTAGTCATGGTCAAGTCCTCCAAAGAGTGTGGTTAGGGTTCGCATCGCGCGGCGCGTGCCGCTCCAAAAAAATCGTCGGGTCGCATGGTCCGGCAATCGATGCCGCCTGCCTATTGACTAAAGTCCTAATGAAGCGCGCCGCGGCCGCAGTAGGCTTGGGGCGCAGTAACCGTCACTGCGTATGCCAGAGCACACGCGCTCGGTCAGAGGAGAGAGCGATGAATCCAACCCACGGTACCGCGCAACACCGCCACTCCGGCCGCGAGCGGGGCGCGACGCTGGTCGAGTTCGTGATCGTGAGCCCGATCGCGGTGATCGTGGTGCTCAGCGTCATCCAGCTCGGACTGCTGTTCTCCGCCAAACACATCGTCAACGAGGCGACCTTCGTCGCCGCGCGCGCCGGCGCCGTGCAGAATGCTCAGGTGGATCCGATGCGGCACGCGCTCATCAACGCGCTCATTCCGTTCTATCAGGATTCGCTCGACACCACTCCGGTCACGCGCATCGGCAAGGCGTGGCTCGCGGCGCAGGCCGATCTGCTGCCACTGCCGGCGCCGCTCGGCAACCTCGACCTCACGGTGCTGAATCCGAATTCCGACGTCTTCAGCGACTTCGGACTGACCGATTCCTACAGTTGCAGCGGTCACACCTGCATACCGAATGACAGCCTCGAATATCGCGACTACTCCAAGCGCGGCCAGAAGACTGGCCTCACCATCCAGGACGCCAATGCCCTGAAGATCAGGGTGACCTACGGCTACAAGCTGAAGGTGCCGTTGATGCAGAGCCTTTTCAGCGGGGTGATGTGCCAGTTCCCCGGCGTCGCCTCGTTATCGGACTGCCTGCAGTACTACAACCGTGGCCGCGTGCCGATCGTCTCCTACGCGGTCGTGCAGATGCAGACCCCGGCCTGGCAGTAGGGGAAGCCCGGCACTGGACACGGTTGGCGCGGCGGCGCTAGCCTGACGCGCCGGCATGGGGAACTGCCAATGGATACCAATAAGAAGGTCCTCCTGGTCGATGATCACGATCTGGTGCGCTTTGGGACGAGCCTGCTGCTCGAATCGCTCGCTGAGGTGCAATGCGCGATCACCGCGTGCCGCTCCCTCGATGAGGCGCGCACCGCCTGCCGCGACGGCGGCCCGTTCGACCTGGTGCTGCTCGACCTGAATCTCCCCGACGCCAAGGGACTACAGGGGTTGCGCACGCTGCGCCAGGTGTGTCCCGAGGTGCCGTTCGCGATGCTCACCGGCACGCAGGATGAGTTCGTGATCCGCCAGGCCCAGGCGATGGGCGCGGTCGGCTATCTGCTGAAATCCTGGACGCCGGAACGCCTCAAGCAGGCGCTGCTCTCGCTGCTGCGGCCGCCGGCAGCGGCGGCGCGCGCCGCCGCGACCGTCTCGGAGCGCTTCCCCAAGCTCGCCGGCACCTCGCACTACGATCGCGTGGCGGAGCTCGGCCCCCGGCACCTGGAGATCCTCGAGCTGATCCTCGAGGGCTGCAGCAACCAGGAGATCAGCCAGGCGACCGAGCTGTCGCTCGGCACGGTCAAGAACTACGTATCGGCGATTCTGCTGGCGCTCGATGTCGACTCGCGCTCGCACCTGATCAGCCTGTTTCACTGAGCGCCAGCCAAAAGAGCGCGCCCTACGCCGAAGCGGTGCGACCCGTGAGCGCGACCCACGCTGCCGCTGTCCCTGCCAGTGTGATTCCGGATGCGCGCGCGGCGCGCGCCGACCGCCGCGTGGCGGGGGTGCTGTACCGCACGGCACTCACCGGGGACCGCTGGGCGGTGGTCACGACGATCCTTGGCGCGCTGTTCGTGGCCTCGGTAGTGGTGCAGCAGCGCCCGGCACGCGAGCCATGGCTGTGGTGCATCGCCTGCGTGGTGCTCGCGGGGCTGCGGCTCCTGCTTTTTCAGCCGCGACCCAGCGGCGAGCCGGAGGCGAGCGCGCCGGACCGTGGCTGGCTCGCGCTCCTGTTCGTCACCTCGGTGACCTGGGGCGTGGGGCCGGCGCTCTTCATTCTCGGCAACCCTTCCGCGGCGACACTGCTCGCCGGCATGCTGCTCGCGGCGGCGGGGCTGTCGGCGCCGCTCGTGGCCGCCTCGCGGCCGGCGGTGTACCTCTCGCTCGTGCCCTCGCTGGCGCCGCTGCTCGTCACGCTGACACTTGGGCCGTCGCTACACCTCCTGCCGGTATCGGCGAACGAGCTGCTGCTGGCGGCGCTGGCGGCGAGCTTCCTCGCGGTGCTGCTGCGCCTGACGCTCAATCAGAACGATTCGCTCGCGCTGCTGCTGGCGGTGCGTTTTCACAACGAGGATCTGGTCGGGCAGCTGCGCGCGCAGATTGAGGTGGCGGCGCGCGCCAACCAGGAGAAGACGCGCTTCATCGCCTCGGCGGCCCACGACCTGCGCCAGCCGCTGCACGCGCTCGGCATGTTCTGCGCCGCGCTCGAGCAGCACCTGCAGAACACGCCGGAGAAGCCGCTGGTGCACAACATGATGAGCGCCATCGAGGCGCTCGAGGGCTCCTTCGGCGCCATGCTCGACATCTCGAGGCTCGATGCCGGGATCGTCGAGGCGGCGCCGCGCACCTTTCCGATCCGCGATGTGTTTCGGCGCCT
>Ga0187781_10001219_pt1 | contig 19397 bp, 20 predicted proteins | sample 0715_SJ02_MP02_2_FD_132447 | JGI IMG/M metagenome (GOLD analysis project Ga0187781, IMG submission 132447) | Tropical peat soil microbial communities from peatlands in Department of Meta, Colombia - 0715_SJ02_MP02_20_MG | ecosystem: Environmental > Terrestrial > Soil > Wetlands > Peat | place... | reverse complement strand
TTCGTGTTCGTCACCGGCGAAATAATTGGGGTGTCCAGCCGGGATTGAAAAACCTCACGGACCACTTCCTGGAGGAGTGGTTTTGGCGGCCCGCCGCGATCGTGAGTTATTCGGGCGGACGTTTGTCCGGTGCGCGGGCGGCAACCGCTTGGCACGGGACTCTCTCCGAGATGGGCATGGTGGTGATCTCCAGCACGATCGCCGTTGGCCCCATCGGACAGACTTTGTCGGCTGAAGGCGAACCTGTCGGCGACGGGGGCGAGGCGCTTGAGCGCGCGTTCCCCCGCCTTGTCGACGATCTCATGTGGTGGGTGGAAGCGGCGAAAGCTCAGCGACAGCGTAAGGCGCCGCCGTATTGAGAAGGCCAGCGCCACGGCTGCGGCTGTAGCCGCTTAGTGCATTTCCCAGCCGCCGTCGACATTGAAAGCGGCGCCCGTGATGTTTTCCGCCCGATCGGAGGCCAGGAAAGCCGCCATCTCGCCGATGTCCTTCGGCGTCTGGAAACGGCCAAGCGGAATGCGGCTCTTGAACCACGCCCAGGTTTCCTCCTCCGTCTGCCCCTGAAGGTTGGAAAATTGGGCCACTACCGCCGAATGCAGGTCGGTCGCCAGGATGCCGGGATGGATGGAGTTGACCGTGATGTTGTGCGGGGCGAGTTCCGAGGCGAGACTATGCGTCATGCCGGTGACGGCAAACTTCGAGGCCACGTAGGGCAGCACCATCGCAAAACCGGTCTGGCCGACGATCGACGAGATGTTGATGATGCGGCCGGCCTTCTGATCGATCATACCTTGCACGAAAGCGCGCGTGGTCAGGAACAGGCCCCGCGCATTGACGTTCATGACACGGTCGTATTCCTCATCGGTGATGTTCTGCACCGGCCCCGGCTTCGGCCCGACGCCGGCATTGTTGACGAGGATGTCGACGCGACCGAACGCATCCAGGGCCTTTTCGCGCAAACGCTTCGAAGACTCGCCGTCGCGAACGTCATGCTCGACGGCGGTCGCCCGACCCGCCAAAGTCTTTGCGCTCTTTTCCGCGGTGGCGCGGTCGATGTCGGCCACCACAACCGCAGCGCCGGCGGCGCTCAGCCGCTCGGCAATTCCCAGCCCTATGCCGCGCGCAGCACCGGTGACGACGGCAACGCGTCCGTCGAGATCAGCCATGTCTTCCTCCCAATGAAATTTTCCAAAATTTTTAAATTATGGATAGTTGGCGGTCAAGCGCGGCGCCCGGCCGGCTCAGTCGCGTGTCCGTGAACCCTCGGGGGGGCATCCTTGAGGTGTTCCGCCCCCCTTGAAATCGGCGATTTGAAAGTGAGTCTTACCGCGGGTTTTTTGCAGCTTCGGCTTTGGTGTTCGTAAAACACTCTTTTCCGCAGGCAAGGCGTTTGCTAACGGCTCGTTGTCGCAGCTCATCCCGGCAACAAGCCCAATCGCAAAGGCAAGACATACACAATGGCGCCCCGTCCGCTGGTTGCCGGCAATTGGAAAATGAATGGGCTTGCGGCCTCGATCGGTCAGCTAAAGGCCGTCATTGCCGGCGCGCGCGATTTGCCGATGGTCGAGCTGATGATGTGTCCGCCCGCAACGCTGATCGCGAGCTTTGCGGCGGCCGCACGCGGCACGTCAGTCTTGATCGGCGGTCAGGATTGCCATGCGCTCGCTTCGGGCGCCTATACGGGCGACATCTCCGCTGAAATGCTGAAGGACGCCGGCGCGGTGGCCGTCATCGTCGGACACTCCGAACGGCGGCAGTATCATCATGAGAGCGACGCCGAGGTGCGCGCGAAGGCGCAGGCCGCGCGCCGAGCGGGATTGACGCCGATCGTTTGCGTCGGGGAAACGCGGCCGCAGCGCGAGGCCGGGCATGCACTGGATGTGGTCACCACGCAGTTGCAGGGCTCGCTGCCTGATGGTGCGGCGGATTTCGTCATCGCTTACGAGCCGGTCTGGGCGATCGGCACCGGACTGACGCCGACGCCCGCCGACGTGGGCGAGGTGCATCGCGCCATTCGCGAACATGTCGTCTCGCGCTATGGCGAAGGCGGGCAGGGAACGCGCATTCTGTACGGAGGCTCGGTCAATCCGAAAAATGCCGCTGAGCTTTTGGCGGTCGAGAATGTCGACGGCGCGCTGGTCGGCGGCGCGAGCCTTAAGGCCGATGACTTCCTGGCGATCGCCGGGGTTTATCGGTGACGCCGGACGCCACGGGCTGCTCCTTTATTCCGGAACTTTGTCAACGGGCTGCGCGATGGAAAATCCGTAAAGGATCATGTAGAGACGCGCCGGGCTCCCTATATCGGGGTCGCGGCCGCCGCCTGGGCTGCGTTGTGGCCCATTGTCGGGCCTTGGTTGTGAGCGGACAGATTCGATGGTTGTCGTCATTATCGTTATTCACCTGATCCTGGTCCTCGGGATGATTGCAGTTATTCTGCTGCAAAAGTCCGAGGGAGGCGGACTGGTCAGCTCCACCAGCGGCTTCATGACCGGGCGCGGCACGGCGAATGTCCTGACCCGGACCACGGCACTGTTGGCCGTGGGCTTTTTCCTCACCAGCCTGGCTCTGTCCTGGATCGCCGGCCTTGGCCGAAATCCAGCCTCGATCATCAATCCCGGCGCGCCGGCGACCCAACAGCAGCCCACCGGTGGCGCGCCGTTGGCACCGCTCAGCCAGGGTGGTGGCGGCGTCTTGAACCAGCTGGGCGGCAGCAAAGCGCCCGAGCCGGCGGCTCCGCCGGCGCCGAGCGGGCCGCAAGTGCCGCAGTCAAAATAAGGCAGCGAGCGATGGCCGAAACACTCTCCCCCACGCTGATGACAAAGCGAGCGGGGGCCGCTCCCGCTCGACCTGAGGATTCCGACCGATATATTTGGCGAGACGGCGCTTTTTCCGGTCGGTGGTTCCCTTGCGCGGCTGCCATTCCGGATTTCGGCTCGTCGAATCGGCCGTTCGAGGCTAGAGCTTAAATCCCATGGCGCGGTACATATTCATCACCGGCGGCGTGGTTTCCTCACTCGGCAAGGGTCTGGCCTCGGCGGCGCTCGGCGCGCTTTTGCAGGCGCGCGGCTACAAGGTGCGGCTGCGCAAGCTCGACCCCTATCTCAATGTCGATCCGGGCACGATGTCGCCCTACCAGCACGGCGAAGTATTCGTCACCGACGACGGCGCCGAGACCGATCTCGATCTCGGCCATTACGAGCGCTTCACCGGCCGGCCGGCGACGCGTACCGACAACATCACCACCGGCCGCATCTATCAGGAGATCCTCGCCAAGGAGCGGCGCGGCGACTATCTCGGCGCCACCATCCAGGTCATTCCGCACGTCACCAACGCGATCAAGGAATTCATCCGCGACGGCAACGAGGGCTACGACTTCGTGCTGTGCGAGATCGGCGGCACGGTCGGCGACATCGAGGGTTTGCCGTTCTTCGAGGCCATCCGGCAGCTGGGCAACGACCTGCCGCGCCATCACGCGGTCTATATCCATCTCACGCTGATGCCGTACATTCCCAGCGCGGGCGAACTGAAAACCAAGCCGACGCAGCACTCGGTGCGCGAATTGCGCGCCATCGGCATCCAGCCCGACATTCTCCTGTGCCGCAGCGATCGGCCGATCCCGGAGAGCGAACGGCGCAAGCTCGCGCTGTTCTGCAATGTGCGCGAGAGCGCGGTGATCGAAGCGCTCGACGTCGACAATATCTATGCCGTGCCGGAGGCCTATCATGCCGGCGGGCTCGACAACGAAGTGCTCGCCGCCTTCGGCATCGAAAATCCGCCCGAGCCCGATCTCGCCACCTGGCGCTTCATCAACGAGCGCGTCCGCAATCCGGAAGGCGACGTCACCATCGCCATCGTCGGCAAATATACCGGCATGAAGGACGCCTATAAGTCGCTGATCGAGGCGCTCTCGCACGGCGGCGTCGCCAACAAGGTGAAGGTCAATCTCGACTGGATCGAGAGCGAAGTGTTCGAGAACGAGGACCCGGCGCCGTTCCTCGAACACGTCGACGGCATCCTGGTCCCCGGCGGCTTCGGCCAGCGCGGCGCCGAAGGAAAAATTCGCGCGGCGCAGTTCGCGCGCGAGCGTCAGGTGCCGTATTTCGGCATCTGTTTCGGCATGCAGATGGCGGTGATCGAAGCGGCGCGCAATCTCTGCGGCATCGAGCAGGCCAATTCCACCGAATTCGGCGCCACCAGCGAGCCGGTGGTCGGCCTGATGACCGAATGGATGAAAGGCAACGAGCTGCAGAAGCGCGGCGATGGCGGCGATCTCGGCGGCACTATGCGGCTCGGCGCCTATCCCGCTTTGCTGGCGCGTGGCAGCAAGATCGCGGCGATTTACGGCGCGACCGAAATCTCCGAGCGCCACCGCCATCGTTACGAGGTGAACACCGCATACAAGGATCGTCTCGCCCAGCACGGCATGCGTTTTTCCGGCATGTCGCCGGACGGGCTGCTGCCGGAGATCATCGAATACGACGACCATCCTTGGTTTATCGGCGTGCAATTCCATCCCGAGCTGAAGTCGCGGCCGTTCGCGCCGCACCCGCTCTTCTCCTCCTTCATCGGGGCGGCTGTGGAACAGAGCCGGCTGGTGTAGTTTTCATTGTCTTTCCGGGGCGCGCCGAAAGGCGCGAGCCCGGAATCCATAACCCCTGTCGGCGCTAATTCCGCTTGGGCGATGGTTATGGATTCCGGACTTGCCGCTTTCGCGGCAATCCGGAATGACGAACAGGGAGGAGATTGATGATCTACGAGCTGCGCATCTATCAATGCGTCCCCGGCCGGCTGCCGGCGTTGCTCAAACGCTTCGAGGATCACACGCTGAAAATCTGGGAGAAGCACGGCATCCGCCAAGCCGGCTTCTGGACCGTTCTGATCGGCGATGGCAGCAACGATCTGCACTATCTGCTGGCCTGGGAATCCATGGCCGAGCGCGAAAAAGTGTGGGGGACGTTCCTGGCCGATCCGGCCTGGATCAAGGTGCGCGAAGAGACCGAGAAAGACGGTCCGATCATCGCCAATATCAAGAGCTCGTTCTTAAAGCCGACGGCGTTCTCGGCGGTGAAGTGAGGGCGAAGCGAGCCGTTGACCGGGCGGCTTCCGATGTCCATGGTCCGGCCATGACAAGTAAACCCAACCCCGTCGTTGCCGTCGGCAAGGCCCGGTTCGGCAACGATTTGCCGCTGGCGCTGATCGCCGGGCCATGCGTGCTGGAAAGCCGCGCGCATGCTTTCGACATGGCCGGTGCGCTCAAGGAAATTGCGGCGCGGCGCGGCATCGGCTTCGTCTACAAGACCTCCTTTGATAAGGCGAACCGCACCAGCGCCAAAGGCGCGCGCGGCCTCGGCTTCGACAAGGCGCTAGAAATCTTCGCCGACTTGCGTGACAGCCTTAGCGTGCCTGTGCTCACCGACGTGCACGAGCCGGACCAATGCGCGCCCATCGCCGAGGTGGTGGATATTCTGCAGATCCCGGCGTTCCTCTGCCGCCAGACCGACCTGTTGGTCGCCGCCGCCAAGACCGGCCGCGTGGTCAATGTGAAGAAGGGGCAATTTCTCGCGCCCTGGGACATGGCCAATGTGGTGGAGAAGATCACCGGCGCCGGCAATCCGAACGTGCTGGTGACCGAGCGCGGCGTGTCGTTTGGCTACAACACACTCGTTTCCGATATGCGCGCCTTGCCGGTGCTGGCCGGGACCGGCGCGCCGGTGATTTTCGATGCGACTCATTCGGTGCAGCAACCGGGCGGCAAAGGTACGTCATCCGGCGGGCAACGTGAGTTTGTGCCGGTGCTGGCGCGGGCGGCGGTTGCTGTGGGCGTTGCCGGGATGTTCATCGAAACGCATCAGGACCCGGACCGGGCGCCATCCGACGGGCCAAATATGTTGCCGCTCAAAGAGATGGAGCCGCTTCTTGAGCGCTTGATGGAGTTCGATGCCTTGGCCAAGGGGCTGGCGAAGGGCTCGGCGGTCCACAGGCTGAAGGTTTCAGCCAAGGCTTGAGCCGAGCTCAAAACCGCAACCGCGGGGAACCGCCTCTTGCCGGGGACCGCGAAAATCACCATCATCGGGGCATCGGCCAGGGGTGCCGCGCCGAACGCGCGGCTGAGATCACACCCGTCGAACCTGTCTGGGTCATACCAGCGAAGGGAGCCGCGTTGAGCGAGACTATTCACTCCATCACACTTGCCGGAAAGAAGCCCCGCATTGTGATTATCGGCGCGGGCGTCATTGGGCTCGGCATCGCCTGGCGGCTCGCCCCGCGCGCCGCCGTGACGGTGTTCGACCGCGGCAAGGCCGGCGCGGGCGCAAGCTACGCCGCCGCCGGCATGCTCGCGGCCTGCTGCGAGGCGGAGCCGGGCGAGGAAGCGCTGGTGGCGCTCGGGCGCGAAAGCCAGACGCGCTGGCCCGCCTTCGCCGAAGAGCTCGAGCGCGCAAGCGGCATCGATGTCGAGTTGCGGCGCGAGGGCACGCTGGTGCTCGCGCTCACGGCCGACGATCAAGCCACGATCGCGCATCATCTGGAGTTTCAGCGGCAACTTGATCTGCCGCTCGAATGGCTCTCGGCTGCCGCGACGCGCGCGCGCGAGCCGCGGCTCGCCGGCAAGATCGCCGGCGCGCTGTTTTCGCCGCAGGATCGTCAGGTCGACAACCGCAAGCTGGCGCAGGCTTTGCGCATCGCCGCCGAGAGCGCGGGTGTCGAGATTCGCGAGCATCAGCCGGTGAAGGAGCTGATCGTGCAAGGCGGGCAGGCGCGCGGTGTCCTGCTCCATGACGGCACCAGTGTCGCGGCCGATATCGTCGTGCTCGCCGCCGGCGCATGGTCGCGCGGCATTGGCGGCTTGCCGCCGGACCGCCGCCCGCCGGTGCGACCGATCAAGGGCCAGATGCTGGCGCTGCGCATGGACCCGGCGGCGCCGCTTCTTTCACACGTGCTGTGGGCGCCGGGCGTCTATTTGGTGCCGCGGCGCGATGGCCGGCTGATCGTCGGCGCAACGGTGGAGGAAAAGGGCTTCGACGACACGATCACCGCCGGCGGGTTGCTCACGTTGCTGGAAGCAGCGTGGCGCGCTATCCCTGCCGTCGAGGAATTGCCCGTCGAGGAGATTTGGGTCGGGCACCGGCCGGGCAGCCGCGACGACGCGCCGATCCTCGGACCCGGGCCGCTCGCAGGCTTGTTCTACGCCACCGGCCATCATCGCAACGGCATCTTGCTCGCGCCGGTGACGGCGGATGCGATGGCGCGGCTCATTCTCGACGATGTTGTCGAGCCGGCGATCAAGCCGTTCGGGCTCGAGCGCTTTCTGCCGGCGCGCGCGGCGGAGTGAGAGCGGAGCCGGCGATGAACGAAGCCTCGATCCGGGTGAATGGCGAGACCGAGCCTTTGGCGGCGGCGACGCTCGCAGCTTTGCTGGCCGAGAAGGCCGTCGATACCGAGCAAAAGGGCATCGCCGTTGCGCTCAACGGCGCGGTCATCCCGCGCGCGGCGTGGCCGGCGACAGCACTAAAGTCCGGCGACACGGTCGAGATCGTGCGCGCGCGGCAGGGGGGCTAGGAGAAGGCCATGTCCGATCCGTTGATCATTGCCGGGCAGGAATTCGGTTCGCGGCTTTTCCTCGGCACCGCCGGTTACCCGAACCGCAAGATCATGCTCGATGCGATCGAGGCGAGCGGCACCGCGATGGTGACGGCCTCGATCCGCCGCATCAGCCTCGCCGGCGACGACGAAAGCCTGATGGATCTCCTGGGCAATCGCGTGCGCTTTCTGCCCAACACCGCGGGCTGCCAGACCGCGAAGGACGCCGTCCTCACCGCCGAGCTCGCGCGCGAAGCGCTGGAGACCAACTGGGTGAAGCTCGAAGTGATCGGCGACCGCGAGCTTCTCTATCCCGATGTCGAGGAATTGGTGCGCGCGACCGAAACGCTGGTCGCCCAGGGCTTTATCGTGCTGCCCTATTGCACCGAAGATCCGGTGACCTGCCGCAAGCTCGCTGACGCCGGCGCCGCCGCCGTGATGCCACTCGGTTCGCCGATCGGCTCCGGGCTCGGCATATCCAACCCGCATCTGATCGAACTTGTCTGCGCGCGCTCGCCGGTGCCGGTGGTGCTCGATGCCGGCATCGGCACGGCTTCCGATGCGGCGCTCGCCATGGAGCTTGGCTGCTCGGCCGTGCTCCTCAACACCGCGGTGTCGAAAGCGCGCGATCCGGTGCTGATGGCGAAAAGCATGCGCGCCGCAGTGGAGGGCGGACGCCTGTCGCGGCTCGCCGGACGGATTCCGAAGCGCGCCCACGCCGAGCCCTCGAGCCCGCAATTCGGGTTGGTGGGGACGTAGGGCTTTGCCGCTGAATGTAACCCGAATCCTAAGCTGCCGAGGCAACGGCGATAAGTCTTCGTAAAGAGGCGACTATGAACCGGCCAAGACTCTATGTCGACTTCAATGAATTGATAGAACCGAACCTTGTCGCGCTGTCAAAGGACGATACGAAACTTACTTTGACGGGCGAAAACATTCTCCTTCGCGAGGGATTGCCCATAGAAGTGTATTCAGACGACGTCAGTGATAAGGGTGAGCCCGACGATCTGATTGCTTCTGGAGTTGTGGAGCGTAATTCAAACACCGGCTGGGCTAGTCACGTAAAATGGTCTTGCCGCATCGATGGCAACGGCATTCGGCACGAATCGGATTCGAAGCAGAATTGATTTTAGCGAGTAGCCCGGATTGAGTGAAACGAAATCCGGGACAAACCTCACCGCTGGCCCCGGATTTCGCTAACGCGCAATCCGGGCTACTCTAGACTGCCGGCGACAATTCCTGCGCCATCATCTCCCGCACTAGGGGAATGACCTTGGTGCCGTACAGCTCGATGCAGCGCATGAGCTTGTCGTGCGCGAGCGTGCCGGCGGAATATTTCAGATCGAAGCGCACGATGCCGAGCGCTTTCGCGGTTTTGGCGATCTTGCGCGCGACCGTCTGCGGCGCGCCGACATGCAGCGCACCGCGCTCCACCTCCTGCTCGAAGGATGCGCGCGCCATCGGCGGCCAGCCGCGCTCGGCGCCGATGCGGTCGTGCATGGCCTTGTAGCCTTGCCAGTATTCCTCGCGCGCCTGCTCGTCGGTATCGGCAACATAGCCAGGCGAATGCACGGCGATCGGCAGTGCCGGCTTGCCGAGCTGCGCGAAGGCGCGGTGGTAGAGATCGACATAGGGGCGAAAGCGCGCCGGGTCGCCGCCGATGATGGCGAGAGCGAGCGGCAGCTCGTAGCGCGCCGCGCGCACGACCGATTCCGGGCTGCCGCCGACGCCGATCCAGGTGCGCAACGGCGCGCCCTCGATCGGCGGAAAGACGCGCTGGTTCTTCAGCGGCGGCCTGGTCTGGCCCTGCCATGTGACGGCTTCGGAACGGATGAGCGCAACAAAGAGGTCGAGCTTGTCTTCGAACAGGACCTCGTATTGCGAGAGGTCATAGCCGAACAGCGGAAAGGACTCGATGAAGGAGCCGCGGCCGAGCGTGACTTCGGCGCGCCCATTGGAGGCGGCATTGAGCGTCGAGAAGCGCTCGAATACCCGGATGGGATCGTCGGAGGACAAGACCGTCACTGCCGAGCCAAGCTTGATCCGCCTGGTGCGGCCGGCGATGGCCGCCAGCACCACTTCCGGCGCCGAGACGGAAAAGTCCGGCCGATGGTGCTCGCCGACCCCGAAAGCGTCGATGCCAAGCTCGTCGGCCAGCACGCCCTCGTCGACGACATCGCGGATCACCTGGGCGTGCGAGCGCGTCTGCCCGTTCGGGCCGATGGTGACGTCGCCAAAGGTGTCCAGTCCAAACTCGAAATTCTGCGGCATCGGGCTTCTTGGGTCTCAGGGGTCTCTGGTCAGCTCAAATCCGCGGCGCCTGCGGTCGAGGCGGGAAGGGGGCGCCTGCAATCGTCAAACAGGTAAGATGCGGCGGCGATCCATGCAACGGCGGTGCCAGCGATGGGAGGCGCCCGGTTTTTGGCCAGAACGGCGCGCATCAAGGCTCGAATTTACCTGCGTCATCGTGCAATTCACCAATTCCGCTGTTCGGCTTGATTAGCGGCCGCGAGCGCGGTCAAATTGCTCACCTATGAGACTTCATAAGCCTCAATAAAAGCGAAACGCCTCCGCGCCGAAGGGTGCGGCAAACCAGAGGGATACATTGCGATGATGAGGTTAGGAGTGGCGGCCGCGACGGCGCTCGCCCTGGCGGCGCTGGGCTTTGCGCAGCCGGCGTCGGCCCAGCAGAAGACGGTCAAGATCGGGTACGTCAGCACCTTCAGCGGCCCGACCGCCGCGATCGGCAACGACATGCGCAATGCGTTCGAACTTGCGCTCGATCACCTCGGCCGCAAGGTGGGCGGATTGCCGGTCGAGGTCCTCTATGAGGACGACACGCAAAAGCCCGATGTCGGCGTGCAAAAGACCCAGAAGCTGATCGAGTCCGACCACGTCGATTTCATCGCCGGCTATATCTGGTCGAACGTGCTGCTCGCTTCGCTCAAGCCGCTGGTCGATTCCAAGACTATCACGGTCATCGCCAATGCCGGCGCGTCGCAGGTCTCCGGCGAACTCTGTTCGCCTTACGTGTTCTCGACTTCGTGGAATAACGATCAGACCCCCGAGGCGATGGGCATGTACATGAACCAGAAGGGGCTCAAGAAGGTCTTCCAGATCGGCCCGAACTATGCCGCGGGCAAGGACATGCTGCAGGGCATGCGCAACACCTATAAGGGTGAAGTGGCCGGGCAGGAAATGACCCGCTGGCCCGACCAGCTCGATTTCTCCGCCGAGCTCTCGAAGGCGCGCGCGGCGCAACCCGACGCGATCTTCATCTTCTATCCGGGCGCTTCCGGCGTGCAATTCATCACCCAGTACGTGCAGGCCGGCCTCAAGGGCCAGATTCCGCTCTACCAGGTGTTCTCAATCGACGAACTGTCGCTGCCGCGGCTGAAGGATCTCGCCGTGGGCGTGCCCGGCGCGCAGGAATGGGTCAACGACCTGCCCAACGAGGCCAACAAGAAATTCGTCGCCGACTACATCGCCAAATATAAATCGCGGCCGTCTTTCTACGGCGCGCAGAGCTATGACGCCGCCATGCTGCTCAACAGCGCCGTGACCGCCGTCAATGGCGATCTGTCGAAGAAGGACGAGATGCGCAAGGCGATGGAAAAGGCCGACTTCAAATCGGTGCGCGGCAACTTCAAGTTCGGCAACAATCACGTGCCGATCCAGAACTTCTATCTGCAGGACGTGGTGAAAGAGGGCGACGAATACGTGCTCAAGACCGTTGCCACCATCGTCGAGAACTATCAGGACCGCTTCCACGACCGTTGCCCCATGAAATCGGGGCAATAGTCGTTGCACGCCGTCGATGAGCGGTGTCTATTTCCTCCCTGCACCTTGCGGTGGTCCAGAGTGAGGGCCGCGCCATGAGCGCCAGGATAAGCCGGTTGTCCCGGACGCGGTGCAGCGCCATTAGCGCGTTCACGCGCGTCTTCGACGCGCTATGGCGGTGCACCGCTGATCCGGGATCGTTGTAGACTCGGAGTTCGTTACGATCCCGGGTCTGCAGCGCAGCACTTCGTGCTGTCCTGCGCCCGGGAAACGTTGCTAACCTGGCGCCTGTGGGGGATAGCGTATTCCGATGCTGTATTTCCTTGAGCAATGCCTCAACGGCATCCAGCTCGGCATGCTGCTGTTCCTGCTGGCGGCCGGGCTGACGCTCGTCTTCGGCATTATGGATCTGGTCAATCTGGCGCACGGCTCGCTCTACATGCTGGGCGCCTATTTCGCCGCCACCTTCGCCACCCTGACTGGAAGCTTCACGCTGGCGCTGATCCTCGCGCTCGTCGCCTCGCTGATCGCCGGCATGGTGCTGGAAGTGATCGCGATCAGGCCTTTATACGGGCGCGACCATCTCGACCAGGTGCTCGGCACTTTCGGGCTGATCCTGCTGTTCAACGAGCTGGTGCGGCTCATTTGGGGACCGGAAGGCCGGACGCTGTCGCTGCCGCCGGAAATGCTGACGGCGGTGCAGATTTTGCCCGGCGTGCATTATCCGATTTATCGTCTGGTCATTATCCTTGCGACGCTCGCCGTCGCGGGACTTCTTTACGTGCTGGTGATGCGCACCCGGCTCGGCATGCTGGTGCGCGCCGGCGCCTCCAATCGCGAGATGGTCGGCGCGCTCGGGGTCAACATCAAGCTCCTCTACACGTTGGTGTTCGGGCTGGGCGCGGCGCTCGCCGGTTTCGCCGGCGTGATGCAAGCGCCGATCCTGACCGTGCAGATCGGCATGGGCGAAAATATCCTCATCCTCGCTTTCGTCGTCATCATCATCGGCGGCATCGGCTCGATCCGTGGCGCGTTCGTGGCCGCGATCATCGTCGGCTTGCTCGATACGATCGGCCGCTCCTTCCTGCCTGATGTGCTCCGTCTCGTCTTGAGCAACAGCGCCGCGCAGACGCTCGGGCCGTCTTTGTCGTCGATGTCGATCTACATGCTGATGGCGGCGATCCTGGTATTCCGGCCGGAAGGGCTGTTCCCGGCGGCGAGCCGATGACCGCTTCGCTCGAACCCGCACTCAACGTGGCGCCGCCGGCCGTGCTGACCGCGCGCACGATCTTTACCGCCGGACTGCTGGCGCTCCTCGCGCTCCTGCCGGTCTATGCGCTGGCGACCGGCGAGACGTTCGCCGTGGCGCTGTTTACCCGCGTCGTCATCCTGGCGCTCGGCGCTGTGAGCCTCAATCTCATCATGGGCTATGGCGGCATGGTGAGTTTCGGCCACGCCGCCTATCTCGGCATCGGCGGCTACGCGGTCGGCATCCTGGCCAAGGAAGGCATCGGCTCGGGCTTCGTGCAATGGCCGGTCGCGGTCGCGGCGTCGGCGCTTTATGCGCTTGTGGTCGGCGCGCTGAGCCTGCGCACGCGCGGGGTCTATTTCATTATGATCACGCTCGCCTTTGCGCAGATGATCTATTACGTGGCGATCGGGCTTGACCGCTACGGCGGCGACGACGGGCTCACCGTCTACAAACGCAGCGATTTCGGCGGCCTGATCGATCTCAACAACAAGATCGTCTTCTACTATCTGTGCTTCGCCATTCTGCTCGCGGCGATTTATCTGATCGCGCGCCTGGTCAATTCGCGTTTCGGGCTCGTGCTGCGCGGCACCCGCTCGAACGAGCGGCGCATGCGCGCCATCGGCTTTCCGACCTTTCGCTACAAGCTTGTGGCCTTTGTGATCGCCGGCGCCTTGTGCGGCCTGGCCGGAGCGCTTCTCGCCAACCACACGAGCTTCATTAGTCCGGCGATCATGCACTGGACACGCTCGGGCGATCTCATCGTCATGGTGGTTCTGGGCGGGCTCGGGTCGCTGTTCGGGCCGGTGATCGGCGCGGTAGTTTTTTTGCTCTTGCAGGAGGGCCTATCGCGCGTGACTGAATATCCCGATCTTGTCCTCGGACCGATCCTGCTGCTGGTGGCGATCTATGTGCACGGCGGCATCGGCGGCTTGCTGGAAGGGCGGCGCCGTGGCTAGCGCGCTTCTGCAAACCGAGCGGCTGACACGACGCTTCGGCGGTGTGGTAGCGGCCGACGCCATCGAGCTTGCGATTGCGCCCAAGGAAGTGCACGCCATCATCGGGCCGAACGGCGCCGGCAAGACCACGCTCATCGGCTTATTGAGTGGCGAGATCGCAGCGGAAGACGGCAGCATCCGCTTCGACGGCGCCGAGATCAGCCGGCTGCCGGTCTATCGCCGCAGCCAATTGGGACTGGCGCGCTCGTTTCAGATCACCTCGCTGTTTCGCGATTTCAGCGCGCTCGACAACGTCGCGCTCGCGGTGCAGGCGCATCGCGGCCATTCGTTCCGCTTCTGGGGCGATGCGCGGCGCGAGGACGCGTTGCGCGGCCCGGCGCTCGCGGCGCTCGAGCGCGTCGGCATGCGCGATCGCGCCGGAACCCGCGTCGACAAGCTCAGCCACGGCGAGCAGCGTCAGCTCGAAATCGCCATGGCGCTTGCCAGCGGTCCGCAGCTTCTCTTGCTCGACGAGCCGATGGCTGGCATGGGCCCGGACGAGTCGGCGCGGATGGTGCAGCTGCTTCGCGGCCTCAAGGGCAGCGTTACCATCCTTCTGATCGAGCACGACATGGAGGCAGTATTCGCGCTCGCCGATCGGCTGAGCGTGCTGGTCTATGGGCGTATCATCGCCAGCGGCGACCCCGAAACGATCCGGGCCGACCCCGCCGTGCGGCAAGCCTATTTGGGCGAAAAGGATAGCAGCGCGCAGGGGAGGCAAGATGGCTGAACCGTCGCTCCTCGAGCTTGCCGACATCGAAACCAGCTACGGCCAAAGCCGAGTGCTGTTCGGTATTACACTGCGCATTGCACCGGGCGAAATGGTTTCGCTCATGGGTAGAAACGGCATGGGCAAGACCACGACCGTACGCTCGATCATGGGGCTCACGCCTGCGGCAGCCGGCAGCATCCGTTTCAGTGGCGTGCAAATCCACGGACTGCCCGCCTATCGCATCGCCAAGCTTGGCCTCGGATTGGTGCCGGAAGGGCGCCAAGTCTTTCCGAATCTGACTACACGCGAAAATCTGCTCGCCACCGCAGCCAATCGCACCGGCGTTTCAGACCCATGGACGCTCGCAAAAGTATTTGCGCTGTTCCCGCGGCTCGCGGAACGTGCGAGTTCGATGGCCAATCTTCTTTCCGGCGGCGAGCAGCAGATGCTGGCAATCGGCCGCGCACTGATGACCAATCCGCGGCTGATCATCCTCGACGAAGCGACCGAAGGTCTCGCGCCATTGATCCGCGAGGAGATTTGGCGGTGTCTGGAGCTGTTGCGCAAGGCCGGACAATCGATCCTGGTGATCGACAAGAATGTCGACGCGCTGACCCGCATTGCCGATCGTCATTACATCATCGAACGCGGCCGCGTGGTCTGGTCGGGGAACTCGGAAGCCTTGGCGGGAGCGCCCGATGTGCAACACCGCTATCTCGGCATCTGATGCCAGCAAAAACCCTTTAAGCTTGAAATATTTTCCCTTACAATGCCGCTCCGTGTCGGGGAGAAACACACGGGGAGTTAAGTTCACATGATCAGAAAATTGGGTCTGGCCGCGGTGACGGCCTCCGCGATTGCGGCGCTCACCGCTGCGACCACCGGCTGGGCGGCCGACAAGCCGGTCTTCGGATTGGTGATGTCGTTCAGCGGCTGGTTTGCGCCGATCGATGCCGACACGATCGCGGGCGCGAAGCTTGCGGTCGCCGAGATCAATGCCGCCGGCGGCGTGCTCGGCCAGCCGATCGAAGTCGTCGAGTTCGATAACAAGTCCGAACCGCCGCTTGGCGCCGATGGCGCCGTGGATGTGATCGGCAAGGGCGCCAAGGCGATCCTCTTTCCCAGCGATTTCGATTTCGGTGCGCCCGGCGCCTATGTGGCGCAACAAAAAGACGTCGTGGCTTTCTCCGGCGCATCCGATCCGAAATTCGGCGTGCAGGGCGTAGGCCCGCTTGCTTATTCGACTTCGAATGCGAGCCAAGCGCAGGGCGCGCTGCTGGCCGAGTGGGGCTTCAAGCAAAAAGGCTGGAAGACCGCCTACGTGCTGCTCGACAACACCATCGCCTATACCAAGTCGCTGTGCGGCAGCTTCGCCACCCGCTGGACCGAGCTTGCCGGCAAGGACGGGTTGCTCGGCCAGGACACGTTCCTCAATAACGATCCTTCGATCGCCGCCCAGGTCACCCGCATCACGAGCCTAAGCAAGAAGCCCGACGTGATCTTCTTCTGCTCCTATGCGCCGGGCGGACCGAGCGCGATGCGGCAATTGCGCGCCGCCGGCATCAGCGCGCCGATCGTGACCGGTGAATCGCTCGACGGCGATTACTGGATCGGCTCGATCCCCGACCTCAGCAATTTCTATGTGATCAGCTACGGCTCGAAATACGGCGACGATCCGGACGCCGATGTGAACGGCTTCTTCAAGCGCTTCGAGGCCAAATACGGCAAGAAGGCCGACGTATCGTATGGGTTGCGCGGCTATTCCGCCGTGCAGGCCTGGGCGGCAGCGGCCAACAAGGCGGGATCGCTGGAAGGCTCGAAAGTGGCGGCGGCGCTCGATGGGTTCGACAAGAAGCCGCTCGTGATCGGGCCGACCACCTACACCAGCAAGCTGCACATCCAGACCACGCGGCCGATGGCGATCCTGCAGGCGACCAACGGCAAGTTCGCCTGCGTCGGGCGCTTCACGGTGGAGTCCTTCCCGCCGTTGCAGTGAGGACGGGAAAGTACGACCGGACGCTTCGGCATGCAGCTCGTGGCGCAGGCGGTGAGCGTCCGGTTCGGCGGCCTTGTGGCCGTCGATCAGGTCAGCATCTCTCTGCAACGCGGAGAAATTCTCGGACTGATCGGGCCGAATGGCGCCGGCAAGACGACGCTGGTCAATGTGTTGTCGGGATTCCAACGGCCGCAGATCGGCGCGATCGTCATAGGCGAGCGCGATTGCACGCGTCTGCCGCGCCACGATTTTCCGCGCGCCGGCGTGGTGCGCACCTTCCAAGCGGTGCGGCTCTTTCGCGGGCTCACGGTGAGCGAAAATGTCGAGATCGGCTATGTGGGGCGGGGGCTCGGCCGGACCGAAGCGCGCCGCCGTGCCGCCGATATTCTTGGCGAACTGCATCTCTCGGACAAAGCGCATCGGCCCGCATCCGGGCTGAGCTACGGCGAAGAGCGTCGGGTCGGGCTGGCGCGGGCGCTTGCCGTCAATCCGCGCTTTCTCCTGCTCGACGAACCAGCCGCCGGGCTCGCGGCCGCGGAAGCCGAAGAGCTGCGCCATCTCATTCTGGACATCCGCTCGAAATTCGGCTGCGGCGTGCTGGTGATCGAGCACAACATGGCGCTGGTGATGAATTTGTGCGAGCGCATCCATGTGCTCGATGGCGGCAAGACCATCGCCGCGGGCACGCCCGCCGAGATTCGCGCCGACGCCGGCGTGCGCCGCGCCTATCTCGGCCCTGAAAGGCTGCAATGAGCGCGCGCATGCCGTTGCTGGAGGTGTCGGGCCTTGTGGTGCGCTATGGCGCCGTGACCGCGGTGCGCGGCGTCGATCTTACGATCGGCGAGGGCGAGATCGTCAGCATCGTGGGCCCGAATGGCGCCGGCAAGACTTCGCTCGTCTCCGCCATTGCTGGTATCGTGCCGCCCGCGGCCGGCAGCATCGTCTTTGCCGGCAAATCGCTCGCCGGCATCGCGCTCGAAGATGTGGTGGCGCAGGGGATCGCGCTCGTCCCCGAAGGCCGGCATATCTTTGCGAGCCTCACCGTGACCGAAAACTTGCAGCTCGGCGCAACCGTGCGGCCCGATGCCGAAGGTGTGCGCGCCGATATCAATCGCTCCTTCGAGATGTTTCCAATCCTCGGCGCGCGCCGGCGGCAGCCGGCCGGGCAGCTTTCCGGCGGCGAACAGCAGCAGCTCGCCATCGCACGCGCGTTGCTGTCGCGGCCGCGGCTGTTGATGCTCGACGAGCCGTCGCTCGGACTGGCGCCAGCCGTGGTCGATCAAGTCTATGTGCTGCTGCGGTCGGTGCGCGAGCAGGGCGTAACCATTCTGCTCATCGAGCAGAACGCCGAACGCCTGTTCGGCCTCGCCGACCGCGTCCATGTAATGAGCGGCGGAGAGTTCGGCCTCAGCGGCACCGCCGCCGAGATCAAGGCCGATCGGCGCTTCGATGCGGCCTATTTCGGCGTCCACATGCATGAGGCAGCGGGCGACCGGTGATGGAGCATTTCGTTCAGACACTGGTCGATGCTGTGAGCGTCGGCAGCCTCTACGCGCTGACCGCGCTCGGCATCGGACTGATTTTCGGCGTCATGCGGTTGATCAATTTTGCCCATGGCGAGCTGATCACGTTTGCCGCCTACACCTTGCTGGCTCTGTTCGGCTTGCCGGTTCCGGTGATGCTGTTCGGCGCCATCGCCGTTGCCGTGGTGCTGGCGCTGATCACCGAACGCGCCGCTTTCCGCCCGTTGCGCGCCGCCGATCCGACCACGCTGCTGATCTCGTCGTTTGCGGTGAGCTTCTTTCTGCAGAAGCTGCTCATTCTGGTGGTGGGTTCGCGGCTCAAGGGGCTGGACTTCCTGCCGGCGCTCGGCCGGCAGATCGAGCTCATGGGCGTGCGGCTGCAGCTTTTGCAGATCGCGACCATTCTGGTCAGCGCGGTTCTCCTCGTCGCGCTGACCTGGTTCCTGCGCGCGACGCGGCTCGGCTTGCAGATGCGCGCGGCGGCCGAGGATTTCCGCATGGCGCGGGTGCTGGGCGTGCGCGCGAACCGCGTGATCGCGATGGCGTTTGCGCTGAGCGGCATCCTTGCGGCCGCGGTCTCCTGCTTCATCGTCGTACAGACCGGCGTGGTGCAGCCGCGCATGGGCTTGCAGCTCGTGGTCGTCGCCTTTGTCGGCACCGTGATCGGCGGGCTTGGCAGCCTCACCGGCGCGGCGCTTGGCGGATTTCTGGTGGGTGCCGCCTCGATCCTGTTGCAGGCGCTGCTGCCGCCGGATTTGCGGGTTTTCCGTGAGGCGTTTGTGTTTGTCGCCGTGGCGCTCGTTCTGCTGTTCCGCCCGCAGGGGCTCATTCCCGCGCGCGGGCTCAAGGAGCGGATCTGATGGCGCCGCCCGACGCCGCGAAGGCGCGAAACTACGGCATCTTGCCGCGGCTCTGGCCGTTGGTGGCCTTGCTCGCGATCATTGCGATCATCGTCCTATGCGCATCCTTTGCGCCTGTGGTTCTGCAGCGGCGCGCAACGCAGGGGCTGATCAATCTCATCGCCGTGGTCGGGCTTTACGTTTTCGTCGGCAATTCCGGGGTGCTGTCGTTCGGCAACGTCGCCTTCATGGCGGTGGGTGCTTACGTCTCGGCGCTATTGACCATGAAGCCGACGGCAAAGAGCGTTTTCCTTCCCGAATTGCCGGCCGCGATCGCGCATGCCGATTGGCCGAACCTTCCCGGCGCGCTCGCGGGCGGGGTCGCTGCAGCCTTGCTTGCCTTTATCGTCGGCTTGCCCTTGATGCGGCTTTCGGGCGTTTCGGCGAGCATCGCGACCTTCGCGGTGCTGGTGGTGGTCTATATCGTGCTCGGCAATTGGACCGCGGTGACCGGCGGCCAGAACTCGTTGATGGGCTTGCCGGCCTATGTCGATCTTTGGACCGCGCTCGGCTGGGCGCTGGCTGCGATCGTCATCGCGTTTGCCTATCAGGAGACCCGCTCGGCGCTGCAATTGCGCGCCTCGCGCGAGGACGAGGCGGCGGCGCAGGCGACCGGCGTCCATGTCGTGCGTCATCGGCTGATCGCGTTCGTCATCTCCGCT
>Ga0187781_10001218_pt1 | contig 19402 bp, 20 predicted proteins | sample 0715_SJ02_MP02_2_FD_132447 | JGI IMG/M metagenome (GOLD analysis project Ga0187781, IMG submission 132447) | Tropical peat soil microbial communities from peatlands in Department of Meta, Colombia - 0715_SJ02_MP02_20_MG | ecosystem: Environmental > Terrestrial > Soil > Wetlands > Peat | place... | reverse complement strand
CGGCTTTCGGCTTCGGTCCGCATCGGCCAGGTTGCGGCTTTCGCCCCAGCTGGCGTTCCGCCTTCTCGACGAATCGTATCCTTGACGCCCAATTTGGCAATTCATATCATGTCACCGTAACTGGAACCTCTCTCCGCGCAACGCTACATTGTAGTTCTCATCCGCCTTTCTCCATTCCGGAGATACTTCAACCGGAGGGTATGCTATGCTCAACTCATTATATTGGTGGCTGACGCTGTTCACGCTTTTGGTAATTGTTGGCGTTATTATGGAAGGAGAGGAAATATTCTCCGAATTGAGAGCGTCGGGGTGGATGCGTGCAAAGCATAAACTAGCCAAATTTGGGTTTGCTTTGCTGGTCGTCGGATTAGCCGGAGAATTATTTTTCCAAACGCGAATTGAATCGGAAGATGCTAAGCTAAAAAGAGACTCTGACCGTAAAATAGCGGACTTGCGAATAGTGGCAGAGAATCTCCGCTCTGAGAACTTGGCGCTTGAAGCAAAGATTGCGCCGCGCAAGCTACCGCCGAATGCAATCGAAGCCATAAAAAACGTAGCTGCGTCATTCAGCGACCGCAAAATCAGTCTCTGGTCATATGGATTAGACATAGAAGGAAGATTGCTCGCGACACAAATAAAGTCCGCGTTTGATGCGGCCAGTGCTCCAATCATCGATAGCAGAGGGGCCATGATTTCATCTGCCGTCCCGCGCGTAGGCGTTATCGTGACTGGATCGGACGAGGAATTAGTTTCCGCGCTATTGAAAGCTATGCAATCTTTATCTCCGGTGAGAGGTCCTGTCCCCGGTGCCTTTTCCGCATACAGCCTTACGATTCCTCCAGCGGAGCCAACTGTAGCCGCTGAAATATTCGTTGGAATAAAGCCCACAGACCCATAGACGGCGAGAACAAAAGCGCGAGCGCAAAGACTTCGCCATCCCCGTTCGAGGGAGTCAAATATATAAGTCCCTAAAAAAAGCCAAGGAGACGGTGGAAAGCGCCGAGCTGGGTCGGACCGTCGTCAAAGTCGGAATTCGTGAAGCGGCGCCGCCCCTCATCCGGCGCTTCGCGCCACCTTCTCCCGTAAGGGGAGAAGGTCGCCGCCGCGGTCGGCGTCTCTCAATCCTTCGCGCGCTCGACGTAGGTTCCGTCCTCCGTCTGGATCACCACGCGCGTGCCCGGCTGGATGTGCGGCGGCACCATCACGCGCGCGCCGTTCGAGAGCTTCGCCGGCTTGTAAGAAGAAGACGCCGTCTGGCCCTTCATGGCCGGCTCCGTCTCGGTGATCTCCAGCGTCACCCGCGGCGGCAGCTGGATCGCTACGGCGACGCCGTTGAAGATCGACAGGATGCAGACCATGTTCTCTTGCAGCCATTGCGCCTGGTCGCCGATCACATCCTTCGGCACCATGATCTGCTCGTAATTCTCCTGGTTCATGAAGGTGTAGCTGTCGTCGTCGCCATAGAGATAGGCATAGTCCTGATCCTCGACGAAGGCGCGCTCGACTTGCTCGGTGGTCTTGTAGCGATCGGTGGTCTTCACGCCATCCGACAGGCGGCGCATGTCGATCTGCGTCGTCGGCGTGCCCTTGCCGGGAAAGAAGCTTTCGGCGCTTAAAACGACATAGAGCTGGCCGTCCTCTCTCTCGAGAATATTGCCCTTGCGGATCGAACTGGCGATGACTTTCACGGCTTGTCCCTTGGAGGTTTGCTGGGGCGCGCCCCGATGAGCTAGAAGAGGCGCGAAACTCGTGCGGCTTAAAACCACACTTCGTCGGCGCGGGCAATCCTTGAGCGCGCCTGGAGCTATAAGGAAGCGCTAAAGACATGAGCCCCGCTTCGCCCTTCTGGGCCAGGGACGTCCATGCCGACCGCAGGCCGTTTCTTATCGGCCGGTCCGCCATCGCCGCGGCGATCCGGCAGTTTTTCGTCTCTTGCGGCTTCGTCGAGGTCGACACCGCCGCCTTGCAGGTCTCGGGCGGGAATGAGGTCCACGTCTCGCCCATGCCTGTGGAGTTCGTCGACGGGGCCGGCGCGAAGAGCCGGATCTATTTGCATTCCTCCCCGGAATTCGCCTGCAAGAAGCTGCTCGCGGCGGGCGAGCAGCGCATCTTCACGCTCTCGCACGTGTTCCGCAACCGCGAGCGCTCGGCCCTGCATCACCCCGAATTTTCGATGCTGGAGTGGTATCGCGCCGGCGAGCCGTTGACGCGGCTCGTCGAGGACTGCGCCGACCTGCTCACTGTGGCCGCGCGCGCCGCCAGGACCGACACGTTCATGTGGCGCGATCGGACCGCAGACCCGTTCGAGGAGCCGGAAATTCTGACCGTGTGCGAGGCCTTCGAGCGCCACGCCGGCGTCGATCTTGCAAAGCTGCTCGGCGACCGCGAGGGGCTCGCGAGAGCAGCCGCGCGGGATGGCCTGCGCGTTGCGCCTGACGACAGCTGGTCCGATCTCTTCAGCAAGATCCTGAGCGAGAAGGTCGAGCATCGGCTGGGCCGCGGGCGCGCCACGATTCTTTGCGACTATCCGCTGAGCGAGGCGGCGCTGGCGCGAGCGAAGCCGCAAGATCCGCGTTTCGCCGAGCGCTTCGAGCTCTATATCTGTGGCGTGGAGATCGCCAACGCCTTCGGCGAACTCAACGACGCCGCCGAGCAGCGACGGCGGTTTGAGGCGGCGAACGCGCTGCGCCGGCAGCTTTACGGCGAGGCCTGCCCCGTCGACGCCGATTTTCTCTCGGCGCTGGAAGCGATGCCGGAGGCCTCTGGCGTCGCGCTTGGCTTCGACCGGCTGGTCATGCTGGCGCTCGGCGCGACGCATATCGAGCAGGTGCTCTGGACGCCGGTGGCGGAGGGGGGCGGAAAGCTCGACATTTGAGGAGCCGCGCCATGAAGATTCTCGTGATCGGCGCTTCGCGCGGCGTCGGATTGGAGCTCGTCAAGCAGGCGCTGGCGCGCGGTCACGACGTGACGGCGCTGCTGCGCGACATGGGAAAGCTCGGGCTTTCCCATCCGCGTCTCGTCAAGCGGCGCGGCGACGCGTTGAACGCCGGCGACGTGCGCGAAGCCTTGGCCGGCCAGGACGCCGTTTGCAGCTGCGTCGGAATGGGTTTCACGACGAAGCCGGTGCATCTGTTCTCGCGCGGCGCAGCCAATATTCTCGCGGCTCTGCGCGAGGCGCCGGGCGCCAAGTTCGTCAGCGTGACCGGGATCGGGGCGGGGGACAGCCGCGGGCACGGCGGGTTTCTCTACGACCGGATTTTCCAGCCGCTGCTGCTGAAGACGATCTATGAGGACAAGGACCGCCAGGAGGCGCTGATCAAGGCCTCCGACGCCGACTGGCTCATCGTGCGCCCGGCGCTGCTGACGAACGGGCCGAAAACGGGAAAATATCGCGCGCTGACGGATTTGAGCGGCGCGACCGCCGGAAGGATATCGCGCGCCGACGTGGCGGACTTCGTCTTGAACCAGCTCGAGGGCTTCACCTTCTTCCGGCAGACGCCGCTGCTGACCTATTGAGATCGCGCGACGCGCAAGACGGGAGAGCGCCGATTGCCCCGTCGTCCCTACGCCGCCCAACTTTACCTTTTTTGTCATATCGCTTTATAGGTGCTCGCCGCTATCCACGCTGGCTTCCGCATGCTTTGTGAGACGTTCCTCCCGCCCTTCGGCAATCCATCGGCCGCGGACCCCTTCGAGGCCTCGGACGCTCTAACGGCCGTCGCCGCCCGCTACAGCGTCGCGGTCACGCCGGAGATCGCCGCGCTCATCGACCCCAGCGACCCGAGCGACCCCATCGCGCGGCAGTTTCTGCCCGACGCGCGCGAATTGATCACGCGCGCGGACGAGCTCGCCGATCCCATCGGCGACGACGTCCACAGCCCGGTCGCGGGACTTGTCCACCGCTACGACGATCGCGTGCTGTTGAAGCTTGCGTCGGTGTGTCCGGTCTATTGCCGTTTCTGCTTCCGCCGCGAGAGCGTCGGGCGCGGCAAGGGGCGCGCGCTTTCAAGCGACGAGATCGCCAATGCGCTCGACTATGTCGCGGCGCGGCCGCAAATCTGCGAGGTGATTTTGACCGGCGGCGACCCACTCGCAGCGTCCGCGGCGCGTCTTTCCGAAGTCTCGGCCCGCCTCGCGCAAATCCCGCATGTGACCAAGCTGCGCGCGCACACGCGCGTTCCGACCGCGGCGCCGAAGCTCGTCACGACCGAGCGCATCGCGGCGCTGCGCGCAAGCGGCAAGGCGCTCCATGTCGCCCTGCACGTCAATCATCCGCGCGAGCTTGGCTCGGAGGCGCGCGCGGCGATCGCAAGGCTTCGCGAAAGCGGCGCGGCGCTGCTCGCGCAGACCGTGCTGCTTAACGGCGTCAACGACGAGGCGCGCCTGCTCGAGGCGTTGATGCGCGAGCTGTTGGCGCTTGGCGTCAAGCCCTATTACTTGCATCATCCCGACAAGGCGCCGGGCACGTCGCACTTTCGCGTCTCGCTCGACCGCGGGCGCAGAATTCACAAGGAGCTGGAACGGGCGCTTAGGCAGGACGCCCCGCGCTATGTGCTCGACATTCCGGGAGGGTTCGGGAAAGTCCCCGTCAAGGAGCCGCATGTCGCGAGGATGTCCGCAAGGCGCTGGCGCATCCAGGATCGGTTCGGCGCGACGCACGACTATGTGGAGGCGCCGGACGCCTGACGATCGCCCCAACGTTAACCAGCCGGCAAGCGCCATGGGAGAAACGAATTGCAATGAAACGCGCGCGTCTCTTTCTCTTCTGCCTCTCCGCCTCGCTTTCCGCCTGCGCGCCCCCCGTGGAGGAGCGTTCAGCCCCGCCGCCGTCCTCGGCCGAGCCGAGCTTCTATCGTTCGCTCGCGCGAGCGGGCGCCGCCGTCGATCAGGACGCGGCGCGCGACATGATCTCGCAATACCGGCGCAACAACGGGCTCGGCGCGCTCGCGCTCGACGACAGGCTGAGCGCGGCGGCGCAGCGGCTGGCGGATGAAATGGCGTCCCGGAGCGCGGTGGTTCCGCAAAGCGCTCTCAATCTCGAACGCCGCCTCGAGGCGGCGGGCGTCCAAACGAAGAGTGGGGCGGCCAATGTTTCGGCGGGCTACCAGACGCTGGCCGAGGCGTTCTCGGGCTGGCGGCAATCGCCGCCCCACAACGCCCGGATGCTTGCTGCGGGCGCGCGGCGCATGGGGCTCGCCACCGCCTATGCGAAAAAAGGCAAATATCGGGTCTATTGGGCTCTGCTGCTCGCGGACTGAAAGCTCACGCGCGGGCGCGGCGCTTTTTCTTCTTCCCGCCGCCCTCGCTCGGCTCGCTTGGCAGCATGTGGAGCGGCGGCTCTTCCATGCGCGTGTAGCGCACGCCGAGAAAGAATAGGATTTGCCCGCCGCCATCGATCGGCGCCGCATGTCTGCGGCCTTGCGCGCGCTGCTCCAAGGAGATGATCTGCGCCATTGCCTTCGCCCCGCCAAAGCGGCCGCTGATTTGCCGCTTAAACGCCATAGGAAGCTCGCGACAGTTAATGTTCCGTCAACATCAACGCTCTATTGTTGCAGTAATTTGCGTAGCGCGTGGAGCGGGTTGAACATGGGCGCCCGAGTGGAAGAGCGGCAAAGCGCCATTGGCGCGCTGTTGCAGACGATCGTTGAGCAATTCGCCGAACGTTCCGGGCACCGGCCGGAGGATATTCGCCAGTTCGAGCGGCTCGCCGGAGATCTCATCGACATCGCTGAGAACGACTGCGTCGCCGCCGTCGCCAAGACGCTCTGCCTCCATCTGGAAACCCCGAAAAGCCTCATCGCGCGGCTCTTCCGTCGCGGCGGCGCCTGTGCGCGCGTCGCGTTCGAATTTGCGCCCATGGCGCCCGTGTCGGAGCTCGTCGTCAACGCCGAGCACGGCGCCCCCGAGTTGGCCGCGGCGATCGCCCGTCGTCCGGATCTTTCACGCGAGTTGGTCGCCGCGCTTTCGGCGCGCGCGGAGCCTGACGTGCTGCGCGCGCTCGCCGCCAATCGCCTGCTTCGGCTCGACCGCGGCGCGCTGCGCGCGCTCATGCAGGCGGCGCGGGACGACCTCGTGCTTGCACGCGTCCTGCTCGACCGCGACGACCTCGATCTCGATCCCGAGCCGCTGTTTCTCGCAGCGACGGCAGCCGAGCGCTCAGCCATCCTGCTCGCGTCCTGTCGCCTGGCCATGCTGACGCCCGCCGCCGACATGGGCGCTGAGGGACGCAGGTTCCTGAGGGCGGGCGCCGGGCTTGCAACGCTGCTGCTCGATCTCGCGGTCCGGCAGTGCCACGACGCCATGGTGACGGTGGTGGCGGACGCGCTCGACGCCCGCAAGAGCCGCGTGCGCAAGATTTTCGAGGACGAGGGCGGCGAGGCGCTGTCTCTCGCCTTCGTCGCGCTGGGCATGGACGTCGACACCGCGACCAAAATCTTTTTATGCGGCGAGCGAAGCTATGGGCGCGACGCCGCACGGCTGCGCGAGCTGCGCGCCCTGATGCGCTCGGCGCCGACGGCGGCGGCGGCGCGCATCGTCGCGGCCATGACCGGCGCCGCGCGCTTCGAGCGCGACGGACCGCGCAAGGCGCAAACGCGCGACGAAGCGCCGCAGGCTCTCGCCTGGCGCCGCCCGGCGGCGCCGAAGGACGCGGGGCGGCTGCGCGTCGAGCGCAAGGCCTGAGCGACGCGCCTTTATTCTCGCGCTGTCGCCGCGGCGCTCTCCTTGTCGGCGCGCAACCGGCCGAAGAGCTGCTCGCGCTCGAGATGGGCGCGCTCGGCGGTATAGAAAGCTTGCAGAAATTCGGGCGCGTCCGCCGCCGCGACGGGCTCGCTCCAGCCGATCTTGCCGCAAATCTTGCGGCAGACCTCCGACTGTAGAACCGCGGTCTCCTTGCCCGGCGGCCGGCGCAGGATTTCCTCGAGCACCTGCAATTCGAAGGCGCCATAAGCGCCGAGCTGCCGGCTCGAAAAGACGAAACGCTCCTGCGCCTGCGCGAGATCGCCGAGCAGGCGGCGGCGGGGCAGGGAGATCACCATCGTGCCGGCGATGAGGTCGCCCGCGCGCAGCCGATCGCGATTGAAGAGCGGCAGCGCCGAGACCGCGAGAATCCAGGCGAGATAGGAAAGCGGCAGCCAGCCGTTCTTGTCGCCGGCAAGGCTCAAGAGAAGGATGAGCGGCAGGAAGGTCTCGACCTCGCGCGTGAGATTGCGGGCGACGATCGCGCCAGCGGTCAGCGGCCCGCCTTTGCGGTCGATGACCTTGAGGCCGACGATGCGCTTGCCGGGCGTCGCTCCTTGCGCCTGCAGCTCGAAATGGATGAAATAGAGATTGCGCAGCAGAAAGGCCGAGAACATCGCCGCCGTGAACGCCAGCTCGCCCTTCACCTGCGTGAGCGCGACGAAGGCGAGCAGATAAAGGATCACTGTCGCCGCGCACCAGAAGAACATGTCGATGAGAAAGGCGGCGAGACGCGCGCCGCCGTTCGCAACCTCGACCTCGAGCGTCACGCCCTCGGGCGTCTCAATCTCGCGCGTCTCGCGGTCGACGCCTTCGAGAAAGCGGTTGATGCGCTTAAGACCGTCTTGCGTCATCGCTTCGGCCTCCGAGCAAGAAATAGGCGAGCCAGATCACCGCCGTCGCGAGCGCGAAGACGAAGCGCGCCGGCGTGTCGCTGACGAGCTGGCGGAAGCCGCCCTCGATGAGGCCGGCGAGGAACAGCATGAGCACCGCGCCGCCCGCGAGTCGCGCCGCTGTCTGTCCGTTCAGCGCGAGATTGTCGAGCCGCGAATATTGCCCGGGGAACAGGATTTTCCCGGCGATCACGAAACCGCCGGCGCCGCAGAGGATCAGCGCGCCGAACTCGGTCACGCCATGGATCGAGACCCAGCCGAGAAAGTCGACGAGGAGGCCGCGATGCGCATGCAGCGCGAGAAAGGCGCCGAACATGAGGCCTTGATAGATCAGCAGCACGAGCGTCGGCGCGCCGGCGAAGACGCCGAGGCCGAAGGTCATGACGCCGATCTGGGCGTTGTGGCGGAAGAGGGCGTTGGCGAAGACGAGAAAGGACTCCTCGAAGCCAGGCCAGGGCGCGAAGATCTCGCCGTTGCGCAGCTCTGTCGCCGTGCTGTGAGGGCCTCGGCCGCCGGAAAGCCAGGCGGGCGCGAAGAGCTGGAAATATTGCTCGTTGGCGTCGACGAGCGCATAGCCGACCAACGTGCCGAAGAGAATCGCGAGAAAAGCGAGGAGGATCGGCCAGGCGCACTCGCGCACCGCGCGCGGGAAGTCGCGCGATAGGAAGCTCGCGAGCCCCTCGACGACGCCGATCCTCGGGCCGTAGACGACGAAATAGGCGCGCAGCGTGAGGTTTTCGAGATAGAGGATGAGATTGCGGTCGAGCGCGATCGAGCGCGCGACGGAGAGCGAGGACGCCGCCGTGCGATAGAGCAGGGGCAGCTGGCGCAGCTCCTCGGCGGAGATGTTTTGGAGCCCGCGCTTCTCGACGCCGGCGAGCGCGTCCTCGAGCTGGCGCCAGGCGGTCTCGCGGCCCCTGCGGAATTCGGCGCTGCGCAAGACGAGCGCGGGGCGGGGGGCGGGCTTCATGCAGCGTCTCTCGTCATCATAGAATGCGCCCTCTAAGACTTCGTGTCCTTTGTGTCTTGGTGGCCAAAATCAACCACAAAGGCGCAAAGGACACAAAGATTTCACGAAACCCTCATACTAATCCCCGTTCCTTCATCGCCAGATAGCGGTTGATCAACCGCGTCGAAAGCCCCTTCGCCGTGGTCTCCAGGCAATGCACGCCGAGCCGCTCCAGCCGCTCGAGCACGATCGCCTTCTCGCGCAGAAAATCATAGGCGACGACGGCCTCCGCCGCCGCGACGAAACGGTCCGGCGGCGCGTTGAACAGTCTTCCGAGCTGCGGATCGCGCAGCGTCACGAACACCACCGCGTGGCGATTGGCCATCCCTTGCAGGCTCTCGATGAGCAGCTCCGCGGTGGTCTCGTCGACGAATTCGGTGAACAGCACGATGAGCGCGCGCCGGTGCAATCGAGAATTCAGCTCGGCCAGGCCCAACGTGAAATTGGTCTCGACCGTCTGATAGGCGAGCGCGCCCACGCTGCGCTGGAGCTTCGGATACCACGACAGGCCGCGTCCCGGCTGCACGAATTGGCGCGCGCCCGCGTCGAAGCCGTAGACGCCGACGAGATCGCCGCTGCGCAGGCACACATAGCTCAACAGCAGCCCGGCGTTGATCGCATGATCGAGCCGGCTCAGCCCATCGATCGGCTCCGCCATCAGATGGCCGGTGTCGAAGGCGAGGATCACATGATGGTTGCGCTCGGTGCGGAACTCCTTCGACAGCAGCTTGCGGTGGCGCGCCGAGCGCTTCCAGTCGATGAAGCGGTTGTCGAGCCCCGCCGCATGCTCGCGCAGCGATTCAAACTCCGCGCCCTCGCCCTTCTGCTGCTGCGCCTTGATCCCATAGAGGCTCTCGCGCGCGTTGAACTGCAGCGCGACGGCGCGCACGCCGCGCACGTCCGGGATCACGTCGATCGACTTGGCCTGTGGAACGCGGCGGATGCGCTCGGTAAGGCCAAAAGGGCCGCGCCATTTCAGCCAGACCGCGTCGAGACGGACGACCCCGCGGCGCATAACCTCGAGCGCCAAATGTGCGACAGCGCGGCCTTGGCGATCCGCCCGGGCGAAGGCCGGGCGCGGCGGGCCCATCTCGCCGCTGTGCTCGGCGAGCGCCTCGAAGATCGTGACGCCCGCGCCCGTAGCGTCCGTGATCGCGACGATGATCTCGCCCGAGCTTCCGACCGGCAAGCGCGACGGCGCGGTCACCGAAACCTTGAGGCGCGACGCCGGCGTCCCGAGCAGCGCGTCCATGCCGATCAGCAGCAGCACGAGCGCAGCAAGACCCACGGAGAGCGGCCAGAACTCCTCCCGCGCCACCATGAGCAGAAGCGCCGGCGTCTCTGTCGCGGCGAAGAGCAGCGCCGCGCGCTGCGTCGGCCGGATCATCGCGGCGCCGCCACATTGTCGAGAATCTCGCGCAGCGCCGCGTCGGGGCTCAGGCCATCGATCTCGGCGGAAGGCGTGAGCACGATGCGATGGCGCAGCAGCGGCGGAGCTAAGGTTTTCACGTCGTCCGGGATCACGAAGTCGCGGCCCTCGATCGCCGCATGAGCGCGCGAAGCGGACGCCAGCATGTTGGCGGCGCGCGTCGAGGCGCCGTTCTCGACCGCGGAATGCTCGCGCGTCGCGCGCACGATGTCGACGATGTAGTCGACGAGCGGCTCGCTCAGACGAATATCGGCGACAACCCCGCGCGCCTGGGCCAGGCGCTCGCGCGAGACGACGGGCCTGAGGCCGAACTCCGCGAGGCGCGGCATCGACGAGCGGCGTCCGTGCCGCGTGACGATCTCGCGCTCTTCGTCGCGGCCGGGGTAGTTCAGGAGGATCTTGAACAGGAAGCGGTCGAGCTGCGCCTCGGGCAGGGGGTAGGTGCCCTGCTGCTCGATCGGGTTCTGAGTCGCGAGCACGATGAAGTCGTCGCCGAGCTCGTGCGTCGCGCCGTCGATCGTGACGCTACGCTCGTTCATCGCCTGCAGCAGCGCGGCCTGGGTTTTCGGCGGCGTGCGGTTGATTTCGTCGGCGAGCAGGATGTCGGTGAAGATGGGGCCGCGCGTCAGCGTGAAGGCGCTCGTTTGGAAGTTGAACACGCTCGTGCCGATGAGATCGCCCGGCATCATGTCGGGCGTGAACTGCACGCGCCCGAAATTCAAGGAGAGGGCGGTCGAGAACGCCTGCGCCAGCAGCGTCTTGGCCGTGCCGGGCACGCCTTCGAGCAGCATGTGCCCCTCGCAGAGCAGGCTCGTCAGCATGAGCCGGATCACTGCGTCCTGGCCGACGACGACCTTCTTGACCTCGCCTAGAATATCGTCAGCGATCGCGCCGATGTTCCGAATGTCCATCCAATATCTCCATCTTCCAGGCATGGATCGCCCGCGCCGCGGCGAAAGGCGTTTGTCTGTCGCTTGCGATCGCGCGCGCAGCGTCCGCGAGTATCGCGCCGCAGTCGCTCTTTACCCCGCGCGCCCGGCCGAGCCGTTGCAGCCACGAGATCAGCGCCGTCTCGTCGAGTTGCTTTGGCGCCTTCAGACGGCGCGCCGTGTCGCGGATCGTGACCTCGACATAGCGGCGCAATACCGACGTGCGGTGGCCGGCATAGTCCAGGAGCCGCGCGGTGTTGGCGATGAGGCCGCGCTTTCCCGCCGAGAGCGGCTTCGGCGCCGGCTGCGGCGCGCCGAAGCGGCCGATCGTCGCTGAGAGCAGCAGCAGCAGCCCGAGCAGCAATTGCGCCGCGGCGAGCGGGTAGGGGAAGCGCGCCAGAAGCTTTAAAAGATCCGGCGGCGGCGCCCGCGGATCGCCGGTCTCGCCGTGGATGGCCTCGTTGAAGACGATGCGCGCCCCAGCCCCGCCAAGGAACGGCATCACGCCTTCGACGAGATAGGCGTTGTCGCCCTTCCCGATCCCCTGATTGGCCAAAACGTCGGGGTCGGAGAGGACAAAAAGGCGCTTCTGGCCCCTGCGCCTCTTGCCGAGGAGGACGCCGTCCGCCGACGCCACCACCGGCTCGAGATCCGAGTTGACGATGAGCTGCGCCTCGCCGGAAATGGTCGGCGTCCAGTCGATCAGATCGCTCTCGAAAGGCGCAGGCTGCGCCACGCGCGCGATCTCCCCCCTGCCGACCGTCGCCAGCACCGAATTGACGTCGTCCTTGAAGACCGGCGTCACGCCGCCCGCCCAGCCCTTGTGCTCAAAGTCGCGCCAGGCGCGCCACTTCGGCAGCACGAGCAGGACGGTCCTCGCCTCCTCGAGCTGCTTGAGGCTGACGAGCGTCTTCGGATCGGCGAAGGGTTCGCTCAGCACGAGCACGGGGTCGCCCTTTAGCTTTTCTGTCGCGTCCCCATAGTCTCGCGATACGGAATAGCCAAGCTTTTGCAGCAGCTCATAAAAGCCCCGATGCCCGATCGCCGAGCGCGAAAAGCTGTTGGCGCCGACGCTTTCGTCGACTTGATCGGAGCCCTTGAGCGTGAGCAGCATCGACAGGGCGAAAGCGATCGCCATGCTCGCGACGATCGCGGCGAGCGCGCGCGGGCGCATGAACTCGCTGTCGCTCATGCGCCGACGCCCGCGAGCGAGGCTCGGAGCGCCTCGAAATAGCCGCGGCAGGCGGCGTAGTCCTCGGCCCGCGCGCCGGCGTCGCCGAACCAGGTCAGCTCGACAACGCGGATGATCGCGCCGAGCGCGCCGCGCCCCGCGTCGGTGAGCGGGGCCTGGCTCAGGATTTCGCGGCTCGTCAGCGAGTCCTTGAACGAAAGGCCCGCGCGCCGGCGCATTTCGTTGAGGCTCTTCAAGAGCAGCACATGCATGGCCAGCGCGAACTCTCCCTTAGCCGCGAGATCGTCGGCCTCCGCCTGCGCCTCCTCGAGCGCGCGGGAGGGCGCTTCCGGCGATCCCGGTTGCGAGGCGTCCTGCGGCTGTGGGGCGAAGAAACCGAGCTTGTCGCGCGCGGACCAGAGGATGATCGCGAGCCCCAGGATTACAAGCGTCCAGAAGAGAACGTTGAAGGCGTCGGGAGAGAGATGAAAATTGAGCCAAAAGGGGTGATGGAGGTCACGCTCTGGATGCGGCGGCTCGGTCTGCAGATCGAGATCGCGGATGATTTTCTGCGCGGCGTCGCGCGCCTCGACCTTCCCCGCCGCAAGGGCCCCGCCAAACATCGCAACCTGTCTCCCTGGTCGAAAAATGCCCTGGAATCGATGAAGGGCGGGGCAATGCTCGCTTTCCCGGCCATGACGACTCCGGCGCTCGTTTTGCTTGGCCGCCGGTTGGAGAGGTTGTAACGGTTCTGCCTTCCCGCGGGAAGGGCTGCCGCCGAAATTCGCCGCGAACAGTGAAGGCGCGCAATATTGGAAGAAGGTCCGCCTTGTTCGCCCGAGGCTGGCCTGCAAGTCAACAGGCATATCTCTCACAGTCCGAAATATTGCCTCACGCTCTTCTCGACCTGCTCGAGATCCCGCTGGGAGAGCCTTCCCATTGGAGCGCCGACCAGTCGTCGCTTGTCTATCGTGCGCAGCTGCCCGCACAGCGCCGTTGACGTCGGCGGGCCGGCAGAAGGAACGGAGACGATGAGCGGCGGCAGTGGCCGCGGGGAAGATGACAAGGGCACGACCCCGATCGCGCGCAGCTTATTGTTGAACGCGCCGAGCGAAAGCACGAGGCAGGGCCGGGCCGCTCCCTGCTGCTCGGTTCCCACGACAGGCTCGAGATTGACTCGGTAGACATCGCCGCGTTGGATTGGCATGACTATCTGTCGAGACCGTCCGCGACGGTCGCGTCGAAAGCCTCGCAATCGGCGCGAGCCTGCGCGAAGTCGGGGTGCGATTCGAATTCCTTGGCGATGGCCTCGAGCTGCCTCTCGCGTTCCGACAGCGCCTCTTGCATCAGCTTCTGGATGACCCGGCTGCGTTCCCCGGACGGGACCATCTCATTGAATTTCTGAAGCACCTCTGGCTCGATGGTGTAAGAGGCGCGCAGGGCGCGCATGAGCATTCTCATATTTTGGATCGAGATCAGTAATACGGCATACCGCCAGGCCGGGCAAGAGCGGCGTCGCAATCAGCGGCGTCGCAATCCGTCATTTTTCGTCGATGTCGGTTTTCGACTTGGCGTGTTGCGTTGGCGCTTGGCGACGCGTTCGGGATAACCCGCCGAACCCGCACGGCGCCGCAAGGTTAAAGCCCGGCAAGGCGCGCGGAACGAGACCGTGCGTTGTTCGGTTTCCTGGTCCCGTCGAAGAAATCAGAACCCGGTGGAGCGGCCCTATGGCCTGACGGGGCGCGCCGTGGCATAGGAACGCCCCGCCCCGGCGAGTCGCCGCGGCGGAGGGGACGAAAAGAGCGGCGGATGGCGGGGAGCAGAAGACAGAAAACGGAAGCTGCGGCAGAGCCGGATCTCCGTCCGGCGTCCTCTGTCCTCCGCATCCGCGGCGCCCGCGAGCACAATCTCAAGAATATCGACCTTGAGATTCCGCGCGAGAAGCTCGTCGTCTTCACAGGGCTGTCGGGCTCGGGCAAGTCCTCGCTCGCCTTCGACACGATCTACGCCGAAGGCCAGCGGCGCTACGTCGAGTCGCTCTCGGCCTACGCCCGCCAGTTCCTCGAGATGATGCAGAAGCCCGACGTCGATCAGATCGACGGCCTCTCGCCAGCGATCTCGATCGAGCAGAAAACCACCTCGAAGAACCCTCGCTCGACGGTCGGCACGGTCACCGAGATTCATGACTACATGCGCCTTTTGTGGGCGCGCGTGGGCGTGCCTTATTCGCCGGCCACGGGGTTGCCGATCGAGTCCCAAACGGTCTCGCAGATGGTCGATCGCGTGCTGGCGCTGCCGCAGGGGACTAGGGCTTATCTGCTGGCCCCGGTCGTGCGCGGACGCAAGGGCGAATACCGAAAGGAGATCGCCGACTACGCCCGTCGCGGCTTCCAGCGCCTCAAGATCGACGGCCAGTTCTACGAGATTGCCGAGGCGCCGGCGCTCGACAAGAAGCTCAGGCACGATATCGACGTGGTCGTCGACCGCATCGTCGTGCGCCCCGACATGGCCTCCCGCCTCGCCGACAGCTTCGAGAACGCGCTGGAATTGTCGGGAGGGCTGGCGGTGATCGAATTCGCCGATGGGCAGTCGGCAGTCGGCAGTCGGCAGTCGGACGACCTACTGCCTACTGCCGACTGCCCACTGCCGACTGCCGCCAACGTCTCGACGCACTACGGACCCGGGCATCTCCTGTTCTCGTCCAAATTCGCCTGTCCGGTCTCGGGCTTCACGATCCCGGAGATCGAGCCGAGGCTGTTCTCCTTCAACAATCCCTTCGGCGCCTGCCCAAAATGCGGCGGCATCGGCCATGAGCAGAAGATCGATCCCGATCTCGTCGTGCCGAACCCCGCGCTCTCGCTGAAACGGGGCGCGATCGCGCCCTGGGCGAAATCGAGCTCGCCCTATTACCAGCAGACGCTGGAGGCGCTCGGCCGCCACTACAAGTTTCGTATGGAGACGCCGTTCAAGGACTTGCCCGACCAGGCGCAGCGCGTGATCCTCTATGGCTCGGAGGACGAGATCCGCTTCTCCTACGACGACGGCTTTCGCGCCTATGACGTGAAGAAGCCGTTCGAGGGCGTCGTTCCCAATCTTGAGCGGCGGTGGCTGGAGACCGAAAGCGAGTGGTCGCGTGAGGAGATCGGCCGCTACATGTCGGCGACGCCCTGCGTCGCCTGCGGCGGCTATCGCTTGAAGCCCGAGGCGCTGGCCGTCAAGATCGCTAAGAAGCACATCGGCGAAATCTCGGAGCTGTCGGTGCGCGCCGCCGCCGAGTGGTTCTCGGCGCTGCCCGGCGAGCTCGACAGGAAGCGCAACGAGATCGCCTATCGCATCCTCAAGGAGATTCGCGAGCGGCTGAAGTTTCTGATCGACGTGGGGCTCGACTACCTCACGCTTTCGCGCAACTCCGGAACGCTCTCCGGCGGCGAGAGCCAGCGCATTCGCCTCGCCTCGCAGATCGGTTCGGGGCTCACCGGCGTGCTCTATGTGCTCGACGAGCCCTCGATCGGCCTGCACCAGCGCGACAACGACCGTCTGCTCGACACACTGCGCCGCCTGCGCGATCTCGGCAACAGCGTGATCGTCGTCGAGCATGACGAGGACGCGATCCTCGCCGCCGATTACGTCGTCGATGTCGGGCCTGGCGCCGGCATCCACGGCGGCGAGATCGTCGCGCAAGGGACGCCCGCCGAGATCATGGCCAACCCCGACTCGCTCACCGGGCAATATCTGACCGGCGCGCGGCAGGTCGTGATGAAGCACAAGCTGCGCAAGCCGACGCCGGGCCGTTGGCTCAAGCTGTTCGGCGCGCGCGGAAACAACCTCAAGAACGTCGACGCGCAGATTCCGCTCGGGCTCTTCACCTGCATCACCGGCGTCTCGGGCGGCGGCAAGTCGACGCTCGTCATTGAAACGCTTTACAAGGCCGTGGCCAAGCGCTTGAGCGGCGCGCATGAGCACCCGGCGCCGTTCGACCGGCTCGAGGGCCTGGAGCACATCGACAAGATCATCGACATCGACCAGTCGCCGATCGGCCGCACGCCGCGCTCGAACCCGGCGACCTACACGGGCGCGTTCACGCCGATCCGCGAATGGTTTTCCGGCCTGCCTGAGGCCAAGGCGCGCGGCTATGCGGCGGGGCGCTTCTCCTTCAACGTGAAGGGCGGACGCTGCGAGGCCTGCCAGGGCGACGGCGTCATCAAGATCGAGATGCACTTCCTGCCCGACGTCTACGTGACCTGCGACGTCTGCAAGGGCAAGCGCTACGACCGCGAGACGCTGGAGGTGAAATACCGCGAGAAGTCGATCGCCGACGTGCTGGCGATGACGGTGGAAGAAGCGGCGCAGTTGTTCAAGGCCGCGCCGGCGATAAGGGACAAGCTGGAGACCTTGAAGCGGGTGGGGCTCGACTACATCAGCGTCGGCCAGCAGGCGACGACGCTCTCGGGCGGCGAGGCGCAACGCGTGAAGCTCGCGAAAGAGCTCGCGCGGCGCTCGACCGGGCGGACGCTGTATATTCTCGACGAGCCGACGACGGGGCTGCATTTCCACGATGTGGCGAAGCTCTTGGAGGTGCTGCACGAGCTCGTGGAGCAGGGCAACAGCGTGGTGGTGATCGAGCACAATCTCGAGGTGATCAAGACGGCGGATTGGGTGATCGATCTCGGGCCCGAAGGCGGCGACGGCGGCGGAGAGATCGTCGCCGCCGGGCCGCCGGGGGAGATCGTGAAGGAGAAGCGGAGCCATACCGGGAGGTATCTGGCGGAGGCGATGGGGAGGAGGGGAGCGGAGACGGCGAAGCGCGCCGGGAAAGCAACATGACGAGCGAGGCTCCATCCCATCGAAAAGCACGTTGGCCTGCATCGAGCGGCTGGTTCGCGAAGGCAACTATTGGCTCTCCGCCCACGGTCTTGAAGAGCTTCTTGCGGATGATATACTCTTGGTGGATGTCCTGGCGTCGCTGGCGTCGGCCGAGGTCGTCGAAGATTATCCGGATCATCCGAGAGGCCCATGTGTCTTGGTGCTGCAACATGACGCCGCAGGGGCGCCCCTGCATGTCGTGTGGGGGATTGCGAAAAATCGTCCGTCGCTCGCCGTTCTCGTGACGGCGTATCGCCCGGATCCAGCGAGATGGACGAACGGCTTCAAGGAGCGCAAGGCATGACCGCGCGAACGATATACAAGCTCATCCACGAGGGGAGATATGCGGTGGAAATCCCCGTTGACCTCGTCGATGATGACGGCGGCTGGGCGCCCTATGTTTCGCCGCAAGACGCGATGAAGCTGGACGAGGCGCGCTTGGCGCTGCGCGCAGGAGACTTGGCCGCGGCGGCCAAGCTCGGGAAGGTGTTCGAGCTGCTGCCCGTCGCGCCAACGAGCGAGGCGGCGGAGTGAAGCAGCGGTCCTGAGCGGAAACCCCTTCACCCCATCCAATTGGGGCGTCAGCAATTACCGCGGCTAGAGGCGCAGCGCATGGCAAAAATCGTCAATCTCGTTAGCAAAGATACATTGATAGCGAACCTACAGATAAGTGGAACCGAGCGTATTTTCGTCGATAAAAACTGGCAAATAATCGTCGATATGGCAGCGGTAGTAATCCCTCACATCGGACGCAAAACGATATTTGAAAGCTCTGCTTCTCGCTCAAACAAAATTATAAGTTATATCTCCATTATAGAAAGTAACTTCCGAGAGAAAATTTTAGATGGATCACTCCAGATATGCGGAGATGGTCCATATCTATACGAGAAATGCAGACTTTTTGCTGGCCTTCTCACACGAAGGATTTAGATTTGATTTTAGTCAATTCCAATTAATGTGTCGGCGCTATGGAATTGGCGATATACCGCTTCTGGCATCTTACATGTGCGGAACAGTCAGCCCGTATTGAGTTGAGCATGACCAAAGGGAAACCCTTTGGTCTGACACCCTAATCCAGAACGAGCCTGATGGCATCTTGAAAATCAAGACTTTTGGCGTGGTCCCGCCGCGGGCGGCGACCCTCATGAGTCCAAATCCCTGCAAGAGCCGGAGCGCGAACGCTCCGGCAAAGTGCGGCGCTTAATGCCCGCCGTAATAGTGGCTTCCCTTGCCGTGGCTGTTGTAGCCGCCGTAACGATGGCTTCCTGTGCGCCCACGCGCCGCCGCCGTGTCAATAGCGACCGCAGACAGCGCAAGAAGCGCCAGCACAAAAGCGAGGGATTTTGACAAGTTACGGATTACGGGGACGCGATATCAATTGCAGAATAAGCGCATGTGGCAACCGTAAGAGCTATCTCATCCGGCCTCAATGCAAGAACAGCTTGGCGAAGATCGCCACTTGAAAGGCGAGCACGAAGCCCATCATCCATTTCAGCAGGACCATCTCGGCTTGCACGGCGGTGATCCTGACATCCAACCTGCGGTCGACGCCTTCGATCTTGAGATCGAGCCGATGCTCGACGGCGCCGAGGTCCGTCTTCGTCGCGGCGCGAAAATCGGCCAGGCTTGTTTCGAGCCGGTGCTCGGCGGCGCCGAGGTCCGTCTTCGTCGCCGCGCGAAAATCGGCCAGGCTCGTTTCAAGCCGGTGTTCGGCGGCGTCGAGGTCGGTCCTCGCCGCAGCGCGGAATTCGGCTAGGTTCGTTTCCAGGCGATGCTCCGCTCCCTCGACATCGGCCTTGGTCGCCGATTGGGTGTCGATTAGATCGGCGATCGCCGTAACCTGCTCCGCGGTGAATCCAACCGCCTGCAATTTGAGGATGGCCGCCGCGCTCATTGCCGCTAACTCCAGACGGGATGCGCCAAGCTACCGCAGTCGCTCTCACAGCGCAAAGGGGGATTTACGGGAGGGATGCGATGTCATGCCCGATCGCAGCCGGCTCGCTTCCCGCTTCACGAATTCCGCGCCACCGTAAGCTTCACCCCCAGCGCATGCAACACGGCGTTGACGGTCTCATAGCGCGCATGCGCTCCGGCGCTCAGCGCCTTGTAAAGGCACTCGCATCCGAGCCCGGCGTCCCTGACGATCTGCGCCATGCCGCGCGCCTTCGCCACATCGCCGAGCGCCGCGAGAAAAACTTCCGGATTGAGGTCTTCGGGGGCGGCCGCAAGATATTCTGCTATGACCTCGGCATTGTCGAGATAGGCCGAAGCGTCGAAAGGCGAATATGTCGTGGTCACGGTTAGAGCCTCTTCAAACCAGCTCGATCAGCCTCTCTCCCCGCTCCAGCGCGCGTAGTATCTTAGGAAGCG
>Ga0187781_10001217_pt1 | contig 19407 bp, 15 predicted proteins | sample 0715_SJ02_MP02_2_FD_132447 | JGI IMG/M metagenome (GOLD analysis project Ga0187781, IMG submission 132447) | Tropical peat soil microbial communities from peatlands in Department of Meta, Colombia - 0715_SJ02_MP02_20_MG | ecosystem: Environmental > Terrestrial > Soil > Wetlands > Peat | place... | reverse complement strand
GGTGCGTCATGTCATCACCAATGCCGACCAGGTCGACAAATTCACTGACGTTCCAGGGGATTTCGGCCGCATCGCGATTGGCGATGCTCCCGGTGGATGGCGACCGTATCGGCTGGCTGACGCATCCGCCCCTCCGTCGGCGCGTGCAACCGCCACCCGCGCGGACGACCCGATGTTGATCTACTTCACGTCCGGCACCACTAGCCATCCGAAACTGGTGGAGCACACGCACCGTTCGTATCCCATCGGACATTTGTCGACGATGTACTTCCTTGGACTGCGCCCTGGCGACGTCCACCTCAACATCAGTTCGCCGGGTTGGGCCAAACACGCGTGGAGTTCCTTATTTGCGCCTTGGATCGCAGAATCGACAATCCTTGTCTACAACTACGCCCGTTTCGACGCATCCCGTTTCCTTACGATGCTGCGACACGCTGACGTCAGCTCGCTATGCGCGCCGCCGACGGTGTGGCGCATGCTTATTCAGGCCAAATTGGGCGCAAAGCCGCCGACGCTGCGAGAGGTGGTCGGTGCTGGGGAACCACTGAACCCGGAAGTCATCGAACATGTCCGGAAGCATTGGGGGATAACGATCCGCGATGGCTTCGGGCAGACCGAGACCACGGCATTAGTCGGCAATACTCCTGGTTCACCAGTCAAGCTCGGCTCGATGGGACGCCCGCTGCCCGGTGTCGAGGTCGAAATCGTCGACCCGGTGACCGGGCAGCCCGCCAGCGAGGGTGAGATCTGTCTGCGGCTTGATCCGCGACCGGTCAATCTGATGGCCGGTTATCTCGGCGACGACGGCTACACCGGCTTGGCTTCCGCCGACGGCTACTACCACACTGGGGACGTGGCGAGCCGCGACGCCGATGGCTACCTCACCTATGTCGGCCGCACCGATGATGTATTCAAGGCATCGGATTACAAGATTTCCCCATTCGAACTCGAAAGCGTTCTCCTCGAGCATCCGGCGGTGGTCGAGGCTGCTGTGGTGCCGGCTCCCGACGCGACGCGGTTGGCCGTACCCAAGGCTTACATCAGCCTGGCTGGAGGGTGGGAACCCGATCAGGCCACCGCCGACGCGATCTTCGCCCACGCCCACCGAAACCTTGCGCCTTACCAACGCATCCGGCGTATCGAATTCATGGAGTTGCCGAAGACCACCTCAGGCAAGATCCGGCGGGTCGATCTGCGGGCGCGCGAGAACAATCCTGAATCATCCGGGTTGACGCAGGAATACCGCGACCGGTGACCGGAGGCCGCTCGAAACACCCAATCCACCGGGATGGCAACTCTCCTCCATAGGCCTCGGGCTGCTCCAACGACGGAAAGCGGCCACCGCGCGGCGGCTCGACCAGTACGATCAACGGATGCCCGAGTTTCAAGTTTCTGCGCAAAGGGCTGGCGCTGAAGGCACCGACTCGCGATCCGAGAGGATGCGGATCCTCGATGCCACCGCCAAAGTGCTCAGCCTCAAAGGGTTCGCCGGAACCCAGCTGACCGATGTGAGCGACAGCGCCCAGTTAATGACAAACACGATTTACAAGCACTTCCGGTCCCGCGAGGAACTCTTCGAAGAGGTCATGTACCGCGGGGTCATCGAGATACGCAAGCACATGGAAGAGGCGCTGGGTGCCCTGCCGCCCGACACGTCGCCCATGGACCGGATCATGGTGGCTGTCGAAGCTCACCTTCGAACCGTGCTGGAGCTCACCGAATACACCACAGCCTGGATCCGGAATTCCGGACAGCTCCCTGAGCAGCTGAGCAGGCGCCAGAAGAAGGGCGAAGTTGCCTACGGACAGATCTGGAAGAGCCTGTTCGCCGACGCGATCGCCGGCGGGGAGATCAATCCGGAGTTGGACGCCGGAATAGCAGAATTTCTGGTGTTGGGAGCGCTGAACTGGATCGTCACGTGGTGGGACCCTCGCCGCGGATCGGCCGACACCCTCGTCGCCAACGCGCAAATCATGGTTCGAAATGGCTTGACGTCAACCACCAGATCACCCGCATCGTCTGACGCGAATGTCGGGCAGCCTCCCCCTTCCGGTCGTCAGCGATCGTTTCTTAGGGGCATTCGACGTCGTCGGTGATCTTGGCGACCGCCGTGGGGACTTGGCGCCGTTGGCGGGCTCGAGTGCCTTGTCGCATCCGCGCCGTGGCGTCTGTCCTCGGCGTTCCAGACCTCCGCTAAATCTGTCTTCACCGCATAGTGCGCTGATTTCGGCAGTGCCGCAATAACTTTCGCTACCTTGTCGAACCAACATCGCTGCTCACGGGTCTCGGGGAACACCTCACGCAACGCGACCCAAAACCCCAGCGCCCCGGCACCGAGGGCATTGCGCGACGCGAGCTTGGAACACCGGCGCGCCTTTCGCGATAAAGCCTGGCTCGGCGGCATTTCGCGATTTCCCTCCCGAAGAGGGACAAAGTACCTCTTTGGAGGGTCGTAGAGGTGTTGATCGCCTCGATAGTTTCGATGCCGTGCCCACCGCTCACGAAAATCGTCCGCTGCTAGGAGCGGATGAGGACGACCTCGTCGTGAGAGCTACCGAGGACGGACCCGCGCTCACGGCGGTACTAGCCCCGGCCCTTAAACGTGGCCGCGGTGCGAGGCGTCCACTCAACGGCCGTGCCGTCGAGTGGATGAAGGCTTTGCCGTCGGCGGGTCCGGTCACCAAGCCGGTCCGCGCGGCGGGTGGCTTCTTTGCGATGTCGCTGGACGTCTTGGTGGGCATGTTCACAACGCCGTTGGCGTGGCAGGAATACCTGGCCATGACGTGGTTTGTGGCGCGGGTGTCGTTCCTGCCTGCAATCCTGATGTGCATCCCATATTCGGTAATCAGCAACTTTTGCTTCAACATCCTGCTGAACGAATTCGGCGCTGCGGATTATTCCGGTGCTGGCGCCGCGTTTTTCACCCTGACCCAGATTGCCCCGATCGTGACTGTATTGGTGATTTCTGGTGCGGCTGCCACTGCGACGTGTGCCGACCTGGGTGCACGGACCATCCGGGAAGAACTTGACGCGCAACGGGTGATGGGTATCAACCCGATCCAGGCGCTGGTCATCCCGCGCGTGCTCGCCGTTACCACGGTGTCGTTGGCGCTGATGGGGCTGGTGACCCTGTCGGGAATGATTGCCACGTTCTTTTTCAGTGTTTTCATCATGCACGTCTCGCCTGGTGCCTTTGTCTTCGGCATGACGGTGCTCGCCGGGCTCGGAGACCTCGTGGTCTCGATGTTCAAGGCGCTTCTCTTCGGGTTAGGGGCCGGCTTGATTGCCTGCTACAAGGGCATCACGGTTGGCGGCGGTCCGGCCGGCGTTGGCAACGCCGTGAACGAAACCGTGGTGTTTGCCTTCATGGTCCTGTTCACCATCAACATCGTCGTGACCGCCGTCGGTGTTCAGTTCACGCTGAAGTGAAACGAGTGAACCCATGACTGTTGCCGTTCCCAGCAGACTATTTCCGCACCTTTCCCGCGCGATGGACAGGCTGACCGGCGGATGGAATCGGATCGGAGAGCAGACGCGGTTTTATTTCAGGACTCTCGCTGCGATTCCCGATGTCCTTGTCAACTACCGGTCCGAGCTCTTTCGGCTCATCGCCCAAATGGGCATGGGGACAGGGGCTCTCGCTGTGATTGGTGGAACGGTCGTGATTATCGGGTTCATGACGATGACCACCGGTTCCATAGTCGCGACCCAGGGCTACACCGAATTCCGTTCTGTCGCTATAGAAGCCCTGACCGGATTCGCGTCGGCGTTTTTCATTCCTCGGCTCATCATTCCGGGCACCGCCCAGGTCACGTTGACGGCCACTATCGGTGCCGGTGCCACCGCTCAGATGGGGGCCATGCGGATCAACGAGGAGGTCGATGCGTTGGAGGTGATCGGTATCCGAAGTGTTTCCTACCTGGCAGCGACCCGCGTTCTCGCCGCAACAATCGTGGTCTTCCCGCTGTACGCCGTCGGGATGATGACGGGCTTTTTTGCCGCTCGCTTCGGCACAACCATCGCCTACGGCCAGGAGCCGGGCGTCTTCGACCACTATTTCAACACGTTCCTCAATCCGACCGACCTGATCTGGTCTTTCGTCCAAACGGTCGTGCAGGTCGTCGTCGTCATGCTGATCTGCACCTACTACGGGTATACGGCCACCGGAGGACCGGCCGGGGTCGGCGAGGCCGTCGGCCGGGCGGTGCGAGCGTCCATGGTCGTTGGGGCGGGCGTGCTGATGATCGTCACGCTGGCCATCTACGGCCACAACACCAACTTCCACCTGGCGAGCTAGCGGCATGAAAACCCGGCCAGGAGAACACCGCATCGCCACCGCATGGTGGACACTGATCCTGATTGCTGTGATCGCTGCGACGATCTTCGCGACGGTGACGGCCTACGAAGGCACTTTTCAGCCCTATGTGCCGGTGACGCTGACTTCGGATCGCTCGGGGCTGGTGCTGGAGACCGGCGCCAAGGTCATGCTGCGTGGTGTCCAGGTCGGACGGGTCAGCCAGATCGCCCCCGGCAAGAACCAGGCCAGCTTGAAGCTAGAGATCGACCCGGACCAGATCCGCTACATCCCGGCCAACGTGCAAGCAAAGATCGATGTCACCACCGTGTTCGGCGCCAAGTTCGTCGACCTGATCTCTCCGTCGGCCCCGAGCCCTAAGCGTCTGGCGGCCGGTGCCGTGCTGCATTCCAGCAATGTCACCACCGAGGTCAACACGGTCTTTGAGAACGTCGTCGATCTGCTGAAGATGGTCGACGCGGAAAAGCTAAACGCGGTGCTGACCGCGGTCGCCGACGCAGTGCGCGGACGAGGCCAACGGATCGGCGAGGCCACCACCGACCTCAATCAGGTGCTGTCGGCACTCAACTCGCGCAGCGACACCATCCGCCAGGACTTGCGCTCGTTTACCGGCTTCAACAACACGTACGCCGCCGCCGCTCAAGACATTATGGCGATCCTGAACGCCGCCAGCACCACCAGTGACACCATCGTGAAGCACAAGACTGCGCTGGATGACGTGCTTCTCAACGTCGTCGGGTTCGCCAACGCCGGCACCAACCTGCTCGGCACGAGTAGGGACAATTTGGTCGCGTCGGTCAACACCCTCGAGCCGACGACGAGCCTGCTGTTGAAGTACAACCCCGAATACACATGCACGCTGCAGGGCTCCAAGTGGTTCCTCGACAATGGGGCCTATCAGGTGTGGGGCGGTGACGGCCGGTCGATCCAACTCGACGTCGGGCTGTTGCTGGGTAACGACCCTTACATCTACCCGGATAATTTGCCGATTGTCGCCGCCAAGGGCGGACCGGGCGGGCAACCGGGCTGCGGGTCGCTGCCGGATCCGACCAAGAACTTCCCGGTGCGCCAGCTCGTCACCAACACCGGCTGGGGAACAGGCGTCGATATCCGGACCAACCCGGGCATCGGGCATCCCTGCTACGGGTCTTTCTTCGGGGCCACGCACCCTGTGTCGGAGCCACCGCAGCCGACGCTCGACGCACCGGCCTCCGCGACCAGCAGGCGCTTCCGCCAGTGCATACCGGGGCCGGCACCAGGGCTGATCCCGTACCCGGGGGCGCCGCCGTACGGCGCGCCGCTGTACGGACCGGGCGGGGTTCCGCTGTGGCCAGGGGTACCGCCGGCACAGCCCAGTCCGGCGCCGGCTGGAAATACCCCGCCACCATAACCGTCGACGATCTAACCGAAAGGGGGAGCAGCCGTGGAGGGAAGTATGAGAGGCGTCGTCTGGCGCCTGGCCCTCTTTTTAACGGTCTGCCTGCTCGCCTTTGTCGCGACCGCGGCAATCTTCGCGCAGTTTCGGGTCGGCGGCGGCAAGAGCTACAACGCCGAGTTCAGCAACGTGAGCGGTTTGAAGAAGGGCAACCTGGTCCGGGTCGCCGGCGTGGAGGTCGGCAAGGTCCAGGACATGGCCGTCAACGCGGACGCGACGGTGCGGGTGGAGTTCACCGCCGACCCTTCGGTGGTTCTGACTGAAGGTACCCGTGCGCACATCCGCTATGACGACTTGATCGGTGGCCGCTTTCTGGAGCTCGAAGAAGGGGCCGGAGGCGCCAAGATACTCAACCCCGGCCAGACGATTCCGCTCGCCCGCACCGAACCCGCACTGGACCTGGATTCGGTGACCGGCGGCTTGCGGCCGCTGATTCGAACGCTCAAACCCGATCAGGTCAACGCGCTGACCGGCCAGTTGATCGCGGCGCTTCAGGGCCAGGGCGCCACCATCGGGTCGTTTCTGGATCAGGCCGCGGCCGTGACCAACACGCTGGCCGACCGCGATCTGCTGATCGGGCAGGTCGTCGACAACCTCAATGTGGTGTTGGGCTCGCTGGGAGGCCAGAGCGATCAGCTCGACAAAGCGGTGACCTCCTTGTCGGAGTTGGTCCACGGGCTGGCCGCCCGCAAAACCGACATCGCAAACGCGGTGGCCTACACCAACGCCGCCACCGGGTCGGTCGCCGACCTGCTGAACCACGCCCGGGCGCCCTTTCAGAAGGTGGTTCACGAGACCGACCGAGCCGCGGCGATCGCGGTGGCCGATCACGACTACCTCGACAACCTGATCAACACGCTGCCCGACAAATACCGCGCGCTGGACCGTCAGGCGATGTACGGCGATTTCTTCAGCTTCTACTTTTGCGACATCGTGCTGAAGCTCAACGGCAAGGGCGGCCAGCCGGTGTACGTCAAGATCGCAGGTCAGCCTTCGGGACGGTGCACGCCGAAATGAACTGGTTCTCGCGCGTAAAAAATTCTGTGGCGAACATGAAGTCGTTCTCTGAACGCAGCCCGCTGGTCATCGGCGTCCTCGGTCTGGTGGGAACCGCGTTGATTGTGCTGGCCGCGCTGGAGAACCAGAAGCTGCCCTTCATCAACCAGGGCAGAAACGTCTCCGCCTATTTCGCCGACGCCGGTGGGCTATACACCGGCGCCGGCGTGGAGGTTGCCGGCTATCCGGTGGGAAAGGTGTCCAGCATTTCACTCGACGGACCCGGCGTGCTGGTCAAGTTCACCGTCCCCAAGAATATTCACCTGGGCGACCGGACCGCGGCGGGGATCAAAACCAAGGGCCTTTTGGGCACCAAGATGCTCGAACTCATGCCCAGCGGCAACGGGCAGCTGGCCGGCGCGATCCCGATCGACCGGACGGTGTCTCCTTACCAGCTGCCGGACGCGCTGGGCGACTTGACCGCCGCCATCAGCGGGGTGAACACCAACCAGCTGTCGGACTCGCTGTCCACCCTGGCGCAAACCTTTTCCAACACCCGGCCGGCCCTGAAGTCCGCGGTGCAGGGGGTGGCGCGGTTTGCGCAAACACTCGACAACCGCGACGCCCAGCTCCGTAGCCTGCTCGACAACGCGGCCAAAGCAACGGGCGTGCTGGCCAAGCGCACCGAACAGGTGGTCAGCTTGGTGAAGGACACCAACGCGCTGCTGGCGCAACTGCGGGCGCAAAGCGCCGCCCTGGATCAGATCACGACCAATATCTCCGCGGTGTCGCGGCAACTGCAGGGGTTCATCGCCGAGAACCGACAGCAGTTGCGCCCGGCGCTGGACAAGCTCAACGGGGTGCTGGCGATCCTCGACAACCGCAAGGAACGCATACAGAAGGCCATCCCACTGATCAACACCTATGCCATGTCGCTTGGTGAGTCGCTGCACTCGGGGCCGTTCTTCAATGCGTACGTGGTGAACCTGCTGCCGGGTCAGTTCCTACAACCGTACATCAATTCCGCATTCTCCGATCTGGGACTGGACCCGGCGACGTTGCTGCCGTCGCAGCGGACGGACCCACCAACCGGGCAGCCCGGGACCCCGCCATTGCCGATGCCTTACCCCCGCACCGGGCAGGGCGGCGCGCCGCGTATGAGCATCCCGGACGCGATCACCGGCAACCCGGCCGACCGGCCGTGTGGTCCGCCCGGCGTGGCGTTGCCCGGTCCTGGCTGCTACCCCTATCGCCAGCCGCCGCCGGCCCCGCCGCCGGGCGGTCCGCCACCCGGCGGGCCCGCTGTCCCGATACCCGCACCAACACCGACGCCGATTCACGTCGACGATCCCCTGACGCGACCGGGAGGTCAACCGTGACAAGCTGGATATCAAGCGTGCGCGCGGTGCCGGCGGCTGCTTTACGCCACGCCCGCCGCGTTTTGGCAACCACTTTGGCGGTTGTGCTCGCTGCCGGGCTGTTCGCCGCCATGCGCGCCAGCGATCACATCGCCCGAACGACGGTGGTCGGTTACTTCGACAACAGCACCGGTTTGTTTTCCGGTGACGAGGTGCGCATCCGGGGCGTGCCGGTGGGCAAGGTCGAAAAAATTGAACCGCAGCCGCTGCGGTCCAAGATCACGTTCTGGTTCGACCGCAAGTACAAGGTCCCCGCCGATGCCATGGCCGCGATCCTGTCGCCGCAGCTGATAACGGGTCGGGCCCTCCAGCTGACACCGCCTTACAGCGGCGGGCCCACGATGCAAAACGGCGCGGTCATCCCTCAAGACCGCACGGCGGTGCCGGTCGAGTGGGATGAGGTGCGGGACCAACTTGTGCGCCTGACCGAATTGCTGAAACCCACCCAGCCGGGTGGAGTGAGCACGCTGGGTGCGTTCATCAACACCGCCGCCGACAACTTGCGCGGGCAGGGCGCCGACATACGTGACACCATTATCAAGCTATCGCAAGCGGTTTCGGTGCTCGGCGACCACAGCCACGACATCTTCGGCACTGTCAGAAACCTGTCGACGTTGGTGTCGGCACTGCACGACAGCAGCGGTCTGCTCAGTCAGCTGAACCGTAACTTGGCCGCGGTCTCGTCGGTGTTGGCCGATGACCCGAACAAGGTCGGTGAGGCGGTCCAAAACCTCAACGCGGTGGTCGGTGACGTCCAAAGCTTCGTTGCCGACAACCGTGAGGCAATCGGCACCACGTCGGACAAATTGGGCTCGATCAGCAACGCGGTCGTCGGCAGCCTCGACGACATCAAACAACTCCTACACATCTTCCCGACGCCGGCTCAGAACTTCGTCAACATCTTCGAGCCGGCGAACGGCGCGCTGACCGGTGCGCTCGCAATCAACAACTTCGCCAACCCGGTCTCGTTCCTATGTGGCGCGGTGCAGGCCGCCTCCCGATTGGGTGCCGAGCAAGCGGCCAAACTCTGCGTTCAGTACCTGTCGCCGATTATGAAGAACCGCCAGTACAACTTCCCCATGCTGGGGGAGAACTTTTTCGTCGGAACGCAGGCCAGGCCCAATGAGGTCACCTACAGCGAGGACTGGATGCGACCCGACTACGTCCCTCCGGCTAACACACCCCCGGGGTTGCCACCCGCGGCTGCACCCCCGGGGTCGCCGTTACCCGCCGAAGCACCGCCCCCAGCGACAGCGCCGGTGCCCACCAATCCCGCCGCCGGCCTGTCCGGCATGATGGTGCCCCCCGGGGGTGGCTCATGAGAGTCAGTTGGTGGCGCCACGCAGTGGCGAGTCTGGTGATGATCGTGGTGGTGGGCGGAATGTCCGGCTGCGGCTGGCGGGGGCTGAATTCGCTGCCGCTGCCCGGCACCGAGGGTAATGGCCCCGGCTCGTTCGTGATCCAGGCGCAGCTGCCAGATGTCACGAACATCCAAGAGAATTCGCGTGTGCGGGTCGCCGACGTGACGGTCGGCCACGTGACGAAAATCCAACTTCAGGGCTGGCATGCGTTGCTGACCATGCGCATCGCCGGCGACGTCGACCTACCCGCCAACGCCACTGTCAAGATCGGCCAGACGACGATATTCGGTTCACTGCATATCGAGCTGGCGCCACCGGCACACAGTCCACCACAGGGAAAGCTTCACAACGGCTCATTCATTCCGTTGTCCAACGCGGCTGCCTATCCGACTGTCGAGCAGGCACTGGCCGCGCTGTCGCTGGTACTCAATGGCGGCGGAGTGGGCCAAGCCGGGGACATCGTCGAGGCGCTGAGCACGGCGTTTCGTGGTCGTGAGCAAGACCTGCGAAGCCTGATTGGGCAGCTGGACAAATTCACTGCGAACCTCAACGACCAGTCCGGCGACGTCATCGCGGCCAGCGACAGCCTCAACCACTTGGTCGGGAAGTTCGCCGAGCAGCAACCCGTCCTCGACCGGGCGCTCAAGACCATCCCGAACGCGCTCGCGGTGCTCAACAGCGAGCGCGGGAACCTTGTCGAGGCGGCCGACCAGCTCGGCAAGTTCAGCGCCCTGACCGCAGATACGGTCAACCAGAGCAAAGAAAACCTGGTCAAGGAGCTGAAAGCCGTCGGGCCGGTGCTGGAGTCGCTAGCCAACGCCGGCCCCGCCATGACTCGCGCGCTCAGCCAGCTCAGCACCTATCCGTTCCCGAACGAAACCATCGAAAAATGGCAACGGGGTGACTACGCCAACCTGACCGGGATCATCGACCTCACGCTCAGCCGTATCGACCAGTCACTATTCACCGGCACCAGATATGAATGCAACCTCACCGCACTAGAGCTGCTGTGGGGCCGTACGGTCGGCCAATTCCCCAGCCCGTGTCTGAACCCGGGCCGGTTCGGCCAATCCAATCCCATTGCGGTTCCGTACATTGAGGACCAGGGGCCGTAGCATGCATTTGAGCCGACAGACGCTGATCCAGCTGGCCATCTTCTCGACGGTCGCGCTGATTGCGCTTGCCTACATATCCACGCACTTCATGAAATTGCCGGCCAGGTTGTTCGGCGTGGGCCGCTACATGGTGACGATGGAATTGCCGCGGGCAGGCGGGCTGTACGGCACCAGCAACGTCACCTATCGCGGCACCGAAGTGGGCCGGGTGCAGTCTGTGCATCTGACCGACACCGGCGTGGCGGCCGAATTGTCGCTGAAATCCGGGATCGACATCCCGTCGGATCTCAAAGCCGAGGTGCACAGCCAGTCGGCGATTGGGGAGCAGTACGTGGAGCTGCTGCCCCGAAATGGCACCTCGCCGCCGCTGCGAAACGGTGACGTGATTCCGCTGAAAAACACCTCGGTAGCGCCCGACATCAATCCTTTACTCGATGCCGTCGACGCCGGCCTGCGGGCGGTACCGCGCGACAACCTCAAGACCGTCATCGACGAGTCGTACACCGCGGTGGGCGGGCTCGGCCCGCAGCTTTCCGCGCTTGTCAAAGGCACCACCGATCTGTCGATCGAAGCCCGCCAAAATCTGGATCCGCTGGTCTCCCTGATCGACAACGCGCATCCGGTACTTGATTCACAGACCGAGTCGTCGAGTGCAATTGCAGCCTGGGCGTCACACCTGGCCACGGTCACCCGTGAACTGCAGACCCACGACGATGCGGTCGCCGGTGTTATAGACAATGGCGGCCCGGCGCTCAGCGAGGCACGCACGCTGGTCGAGCGGTTACAACCCACCCTGCCGAGTTTGCTGGCCAATTTGGCCAGCGTCAGCCAGGTCGCCCTCACCTACCGAAGTGACATCGAACAAATCCTCGTCTTGGTGCCCCAGCTCGTCACTGTCGAATCGGCGGGCCTAGTGGCGAACGCGAACACCAAGCAGAAATACAGGGGTCAATACCTCAGCTTCAACCTCAACCTGAACCTGCCGCCGCCGTGCACCACCGGGTTCCTGCCCGTCCAGCAGCAGCGGGATGCGTCCATTGAGGATGCCCCAGAGCGCCCGGCCGGCGAGTTGTACTGCAGGATCCCGCAGGACTCGCCCATTATCGGCGTGCGTGGCGCGCGCAATATCCCGTGCGAAACCAGGCCCGGCAAGCGCGCGGCCACCGTGAAGCTGTGTGAAAGCGACGAGCCGTATGTGCCGCTGAACGACGGCTACAACTGGAAAGGCGACCCCAACGCCACCTACAGCGGCCAAGACATCCCGCAACTGCCGCCCGGATCCCCGCCGCGCGCCCCAACTCCCGGCCCGCAACTGGGAGCAGGACTCGGTACGGCGCCGCCGCCGGTGGCCGCCGCCGAATACGACCCGGCCACCGGAACCTATACCGGGCCCGACGGGAAGCAGTACACCCAATCCGACCTAGGCCGAACCGGACCAAAGGACAAGACATGGCAGTCGATGCTGGTGCCGCCAACGGGCGGTTGACGCATGGGCGGGAAGAATCAAAAGGAAGGGAACGACGGCATGGCCGTAGCAACTGATACCAAGTCGCCGGTAGACGGCGAAGTCGGCGAGATGACCGAGGACAGTGCCTTCGAGTCCGATGCGGACGCCGCAACTGAATCGCCTGCCCCCGCCCGATCGCCCATGTCGGCTCCGCGGCTCGCGATCCTGGTTGGTTTGGCCGTCGTGGCCGTGTTGGCGGCGCTGGTCGGATGGTCGGGGTTTCGTCTCATCCAGTCACACCAGGCGCAGGCTCAGCGAAGTCAGTTCCTGCAGGTGGCCAGGCAGGGCGCGCTGAATTTGACGACGATCGACTGGCAGCATGCCGACGCTGATGTGCACCGCATTTTGGATGTGGCCACGGGCGAGTTTTACGACGACTTCGCGAAGCGGTCACAGCCGTTCATCGACATGGTCAAGCAAGCCAAGGCCAAGACAGTGGGCACGATCAAAGAGGCTGGGTTGGAGTCCGAGACGGCCGACTCAGCGCGGGCGCTGGTGGCCGTGTCCGTCCTGACATCCAGTGCCGATGAGCCCGGCGAAACTCCGCGGGAATGGCGGATGCGTATCGACGTGCAGAAGGTCGACGATCAGCTGAAAGTTTCGAACGTTGGGTTTGTGCCATGAGGTGGCCGAAGTGGCGCCGCGCTGACGGCCCGAGTGACACCGACTCGGTAGAAGAAGAAATACCCGCTGAACCAGTCCAGACAGCGACCGTGGCAGACAACGCCGAGGGCACCGACGCTGCCACGGAGGTTGATGAGCCAGACAGCGATGAGCAGCCGACGGGCGCGAGCGGTGACACCCGCTGGTCGCGGGCGATCGCCTACGCGCTGCTGCCCGGGCTGGCGTTGCTGCTGGCGTCTGCCGCGGGTTATCTGAAATGGCAGGATGCCTCGGTCCGAGACGCTGCGGCGGCGCGTGCGGAATCCGTGCGAGCCGCTGCTGACAGCACGATCGCGCTGCTGTCATATAAACCCGACACAGTGCAAAAAGACCTTGAAGCCGCACGAGGCCGGATGACCGGTCAGTTCTTGGATTCCTACACTTCGCTAACGCGTGACGTGGTGATTCCCGGAGCAAAGCAGAAGCAGATCTCGGCGGTCGCCACTGTCCCCGCCGCCGCGTCGGTGCGCGCGACCGAAAACCATGCCGTCGTACTGCTTTTCGTCAACCAGAGCGTCGTCATCAAACAGGATGCGCCGACCAGCACGGCATCCAGCGTTCGGGTCACCCTCGACAAGGTTGGCGGCCGGTGGCTGATTTCGCAGTTCGATCCGGTGTAAACCGAAATGCGGTGAAAAGGTGAGGATTTGGGTGTACGTATGCGCCGTGGCGACCGCAGCGGCCGCGGTTGTGGTCGGCTCAGTGCCGCTGGCACTAGTCCCACGCGCGTCCGCCGCTCCGGCACCTGAGGTGGAGTATGTGTATGACGTTATGGTGCGCCGGCACTACAACAACTTTTCCAATCCGGCGGAGGCCGTCGATTACGGCTACGGGATCTGCGACAAGGTAACCCGCGGCGAAAGCTACGCCCAAGTCATGGGTGATGTGAAGAATGACATTGTTCCCAATGACGAGTTCGCAGCCAATTACCTTGTCTCGTACGCGGTTAACCTGTTGTGCCCCGCGCAGATTTGGCAGCTGCGCAATTCGGCAGCTCACTATCAGCCACCGCCCGGCAGCTGACAAAAGAAAGGACACCGACATGCAGTATCGGCCCGTGACCCTGGCTGGCTTGGTCGTCATGGCTGCTGTCCCCGCGCTCGCTACACCCGCCGCATACGCGGATGGCGATAACAACACGCTCATACCGAACAACAAACGACTCAACGATAGTGTGGTTTCCAACGTCTTCACCATTCAGCATCAGGCAGGCTGCACCAACGACGTCAAGATCAACCCACAATTGCAACTCGCCGCCCAGTGGCACACCAGGGATGTGCTGAACAACCGCAACCTCGACGGTGACATCGGCTCCGACGGATCCACTCCACAAGATCGTGCCAACGCGGCCGGTTTCCATGGTCAGGTTGCGGAAACGGTAGCGATCAACCCAGCGTTGGCAATCAGCGGCGTTGAGCTGCTGAAACAGTGGTATTACAACCCCGCCTACATGGCCGTCATGTCTAACTGCGCCAATTCCCAAATCGGCGTGTGGTCGGAAAACAGCCCTGACCGCACGGTCGTGGTAGCCGTGTACGGACAGCCGCCAGGGGGTGCTAAACCACGGGAAGTCGAAGCAACGCCTGTAGGCTCTCCGCCTCCGCAACAGGAGAACATCCCACTCGGCCCCAGTCCCGACTACGACGCCAGCGACGAAATCGAATACGGCGTCAACTGGTGGGCGTGGATCCTGCGGGGCGTGTATCCACCACCGGGTATCCCGCCGCAATAAGCGCCGCGAGACGTGTATCGGCCGCATGCTAATCCGCCCACATAAAGGCCATGCCCGCCCTGCCGGTGGTAGTAAGGTGAACAGCTGCGACGAAGGCATCTGTCATGGGAACGTTTACACCGCAGCAGACGGATCATCCGCGGGGTAGGTCGGATCGGATCCGCCTGGCCAATGCGGCCCGGATACAAGTCGAATAGCGGTGGCCAATTCCGACGACACTCAGCGCGGGCTTGCTTCGGGGATTGTGGCGGAGCTGGAGGCAGAGGGCTACCAGGACGCCGAACCAGTGGGACGCGGTGGGTTTGGCGTTGTGTATCGCTGCAATGAACCCTCACTGGACCGCGTGGTGGCGGTGAAGGTGCTCAGTTCCGATCCGGAGGATGTCGACCTAGAACACTTCAACCGCGAGCAGCGGGCAATGGGGCGAGTCTCCGGCCACCCGAACATCGTGCCCGTACTGCACAGCGGCGTCACCTTTGCCGGACGTCCATACATCGTCATGCAGTATCACCGTCGAGACACGCTCGGGGCCTGGCTCCGCGGCCACGGACCGCTCGACGTCCGCGAGGCCTTGGCGATAGGTGTGCGACTAGCCGGTGCCCTTGAGACGGCTCACCGGGCCGGCATACTTCATCGCGACGTCAAGCCCTCCAACGTCCTGCTGACTGCTTACGGCGAGCCGCAACTTTGCGACTTCGGTATCGCGCGGATCGCCAACAGCCGGGAGACCTCGTCACAGCGCGTGGTCGGATCCTTGGCCTACATCGCGCCAGAGCTCTTTGAGGGCTCTGCGGTTTCGGTACTGGCGGACGTTTACAGCCTGGCGGCCACGGTCTTCGCCGCGCTAGAGGGTGATCCGCCGTTCACGGTTCGATCAGGCGAGCATCCCATTGCGTTTGTTCGGCGTGTGATGGCTGGTCCCATCCCGGACCTCCGCGCCAAAGGCATCGCAGACCCCATTTGCTCAGCCCTCGAACTCGGTTTGAATATCGATCTCGCAGGCCGCCCTCGCTCTGCCGCCTCGTTCGGCGAGGATTTGCGTACAGCAGCCCAGCAGGTCGGATTCGACATTGGCGACGTTCCGTTGGAGCTACCGACGCCGCCCGACGAGGCGGATGAATCTCCCTCCGAAAAAGGAACTCTCGCATCAAGGGGATACTCCGCCGCGATCGGAATACGGTCGGATCGGTCACGCTCGATGCGGCGAGCGCACTACCCGCCCAGCGCGCCGACACGATTTCGACCACCGACATTCACTCGGCCCACAGTGCCAAGGCAACGAATTCTCGACCGCCTCGGTGCGGGGCCGAGGTCGAAGTTGGTCTTGATCCACGCGCCGGCCGGCTACGGCAAAAGCACCCTCGCTGCGCAATGGGTCGAAGAACTCACTCGGCAAGGGGTGAAAATCGCGTGGTTGGCTATCGACAGCGACGACAACAACCCGGTCTGGTTCCTGGCACATCTGATTGAGGCGATCCGGCGCAGCATGCCGGACCTCGCCGACACGCTGCAGCAAGAGTTCGAAGGGCGCCTAGAAAATACAGAATGCTATGTCCTTAATGCTCTGATCAATCGGCTACATACCGAGAAGCAAACCCTCGCGCTTGTGATGGAAGACTGGCATCGCGTGGACAGCACGGCGAGCCGGGACGCTCTGGCCTATTTGCTCGAGAATGGTTGCCATCACCTGCATCTGATCGCCACAAGCCGTACGCGCGCCGGGCTTCCGCTCGCGACGATGGCGGTTCAGGGGGAGCTGGTGGAAATCGATTCTTCGCTTCTCAAATTCGATGCGAGCGAATCCCGTGCGCTGCTGGTCGATCATTGCGGCCTGGAGCTCACCCCAGCCAACGTCGCCGAGCTTGAGGACTCCACTGACGGATGGGCCGCCGCGTTACAACTGGCGTCCATATCGCTTCGCGACCACCCCGACCCGACCGCACTCATCGAAAACCTATCCGGGCGGCACAAAGCAATCGGCGAGTACCTGGCATCCAACGTCCTGGACACCCTTGAGCCGGATCTCCTCGATTTCCTGCTTTCGACCTGCATCACCGAACAGATTTGCAGCGGGTTGGCGACCGCGCTCACCGATCACCAGCGCAGCCAAAGCATCCTGGAAGAGGTCGAAAAACGTGACCTCTTTCTGCGGAGAACGGACGACGAAGGATCGTGGTTCCAATACCATCATCTGTTCGTCGACTACCTGCTGCACCGCCTCGAGCGCGAGGCGCAAGATCGCATTCCAGAGCTACACCGCAGGGCCGCACAATGGTTTTCAGAACATCAGATGCTCAGTCAGGCGGTCGATCACCTGATCCTCGCCGGCGACGCACAGCAGGCGATCGATACCGTTGAGCAGGCAGCCCCGGGTCTGAATGAACAATCGCAGATGAATACATTGATCGGGCTCGCCGCCAAGTTACCGGCCCAATACGCCGATACGCGCCCGAGGTTACAGGTCGACCTGGCATGGGCCAACGTCGTACTTCGCCGCCTGGCGGCCGTAGAGGACGCTCTCCGGTTGGCCCAGTTAGGCATTCACTCGCTCCCCGCTGACCAAGCTGCCGATCTGCGCACTGAGATTGACCTGATTCGCGAGGTAATTGCCGCTTTCCAGGACCGCGTCGACGCCCCCGCAGCTGCACATGTTGTTCAGGCTTGTGTCGAGAGGGCAGAAACACTGCACCCTTGGATTCTTTGCCGCGCAGCCGATGTCGCTTCATATCGTGCGATCGGTGTCTTCGACTTTGACGACGCGCTGCGCTGGCAGAGGTGGGGACACCAATACCATCAGCGGATCTCCGGTGCGCTTACCGTCAGCTACGGATACTGTTTCGCGGCGATTGCCGCGAATGAGCAGCTCGACGTCGCCGGCGCCGAAGCGCACCTGCGGCATGCGATTCGAATCGCGCTGCTGCCGTCCGAACGCCCTACCTATGTTGCAAAGCTGGCCGGATCTTTGTTGGGAGAGCTTCTCTACGAGCGCGACCGACTCGACAAAGCGGAGACGTTGCTGGATGACGCATACGAACTCGGTGCCGAGGGTGGCCTCGTCGACTTCATGGTTGCAGCGTTCGGAACCGGGGCGCGGCTGAAATACGCCCGCGGTGATAAGACCGCCGCCGACCTACGGCTGGCAGAAGGCCTGGATATCGCGAAAGCACTACAACTACCGCGACTCGAAGCCGCGCTGGTGTATGAGCAGGTCCGATTAGCCGCGAAGTCGAGCCAAGACATCGATGTGTCGCTAGTTCAGCGAGCCAGGAGTCAAGGTGCACAAGCACTCGACGGAATCGGTGACGTTACAGCCGAATTCAGAGAGGACTCGCAAATCAGGTTGCTCCTCGTTGACCGAGGATCGTCAGCACTCACCGATGCCTGTAACCGTGCCCGAGCTCGCCGTGACCACATTGATCAACGGAAGCGCCCGCGGGCGCACCTTCGGGCCTCGCTGCAGTTGGCGTTTTGCCTGGCGTCTGCTGGACACAGCGAAGAGGCCTCGCGGTTTTTGGCGCCGGCGCTGAGGACCTGTGCCGCGCTTGGTTTGAGTCGCTTGCTTATCGACGAGGGGCCGACGTTGGTGCACCTCGCGAAGGAGACCGTGGCAGAAGACGAGTTCAGCTCCACTGACCCGGCGATGGCAGAAAACCTTCGAGATCTCGTCTCGGTGCTGGCTGAGGCGCCAACCGTGTAGTTACGGTCAGGCCGCGTGAGTTGTCAATTCTTCAGGGCGAGCATGCTTATCGAGAAAGCGCTCACGAGTAACGAGGTACACAGGGAATGCCATCGATACACCGATATAGGACAACGCCACGAAGATCCAACCCCACTTGTACCCGAGCCCAATTCGCTTGCTGTCGAATACGACCCACACCATGAATACGAGCCAGGCGATAGCCATGTCGATGCTCAGGAATGCGGCGGTTCCACCGGGAGCCATCGCATCGCCGAAGAACGCGACCGGGTTGAGGATGTTGCCACCGTCCGCCATCCACTGAAAAGCATGCGGCCAAGTCAACACCAGCGCCACAACGCCGGCAAGGATGAAGAAGGCGTGGCGAATATTGGTGGAGGTGGATGCGGACATTGGGGGGCTCCTTCAGTTGGACATGCGCAACCAGCGACCGCGTCATCACCGCTCGGCTGCGCCGACGCCGGATGGGGTCGGACGGCGGACGGGATCGACGCCTGGTTGTTGCGGCAAGAACGACGTAGCCGCCCGCACGAGGACCACCGCAAAGCCGATGCTCACCACGGTCGCCGCTGTAACGATGGGCACCGAAGTGTGTTTGAGGTGCACTGCGATGATCGTGGGCGAGCCAGCGCCGAAGTTGGCCATGAAAAATGTACAAGGGAAGAGCACGAAGAGGCCCAGCAGCTGCCACCGACTGGTGTGGCGGTCACGCAAGACCGACGCCGCGACCGCAAAGCAGATCACCTGAGCGGCTTCTAGCACACCAATCACCAGCGGGTACTGGAAGATCCGGAACACATGCGGCCCCCAGTACGTGTAGAGGCCGCCGTTGATTCCGATGATCTCGAACGCGGCTGATTCAAGCAGCGTGATGCCTGCCCAGACGAACAGCGTGCGATGGGTCATCCTATCGCGTGCGATCTGGTGGGTGATGTAGATCGCAGGGGCAGCGTACAGCACGACATAGCCGCTGTGCGTCCAGATCGGTTGCGGGATGTCGAACGCAGTGAAGTGGGTCCACATGCCGGGTGTGGAGTAGAAGTACAGCATCATTGCAACGTCGTAGAGTGGCTCGGCGAATGCGCCGACCAAGGCCCCCAACACCAAGAGTGCATAGAACGGCGTCCGCTCGCGCACACCCATCCAGATCCCGATCACCAAGAGAACG
>Ga0187781_10001216_pt1 | contig 19415 bp, 21 predicted proteins | sample 0715_SJ02_MP02_2_FD_132447 | JGI IMG/M metagenome (GOLD analysis project Ga0187781, IMG submission 132447) | Tropical peat soil microbial communities from peatlands in Department of Meta, Colombia - 0715_SJ02_MP02_20_MG | ecosystem: Environmental > Terrestrial > Soil > Wetlands > Peat | place... | reverse complement strand
GCAGATCGGTCCGCGCCGCCTGCGCCTCGAGCGCCTCGCGGCCGATGAAGGCGCGCGCGTCCTTCATGGCCACGGTCCAGGCCAGCCCCGATTCCAGCGGCGTGACGCCCGCGTCCATCTCGCTGCCGTAGAGGTTCATGCCCGCTTCCAGGCGCAGCGTGTCGCGCGCCCCCAGGCCGCAGGAAGCGACCCCGAGAGCATTCAGCTTGCGCCACGCCGGCACCGCATCCGCGCCCGGCATCATGAACTCGAAGCCGTCCTCGCCGGTGTAGCCGGTGCGCGCGACGAACCAGGTGCCGAGCTCGCGCCCGACGAACACACCGAGCGCGAAGGCCGCCTCCCGGTCGGCGGGGGCGAGGAGCTCGGCGGCCCGGGCGCGCCCTTCCGGCCCCTGGATCGCCAGCATGGCGAGATCGGTGCGCTCGATGACCTCGACGCCGAAGGCCGCGGCGTGGCGGCGGATCCAGGCGAGATCCTTGTCGCGGGTGCCGGCGTTCACCACCGCGCGGAACCAGCTCTCGGTGAGGAAATAGACGATCAGATCGTCGATGACGCCGCCGCGCTCGTTCAGCATGCAGGTGTAGAGCGCCTTGCCGCCGGTCTTGAGCTTGGCGACGTCGTTGGCGAGCAGCTGCGCCAGGAAGGCGCGCACGCGCGGACCTTTGAGGTCGACGACGCACATGTGCGAGACGTCGAAGACGCCCGCGGAGCGGCGCACCGCGTGGTGCTCACCGATCTGGGAGCTGTACTGCACCGGCATGTCCCAGCCGCCGAAATCGACGATGCGGGCGCCGAGCTCCTGGTGCAGCGCGAACAACGGGGTCTTGCGTCCCACTGAGGTCCTCCAGCGAACAAAGATGCCGGCACACGCCCCGCACCCGAGGCGCCTGCCGCCCTTCTGTCCCTGTGACCTGAGAGATCAGGCACCCTTTGAAAAGGTGCCGCTCCCCTTCGGTGGGTGGATATGGGTATCCACCGCTCTCCAGAAGCTCCGCGGAGCGGATCGACCGCCGCCGCCGTCTGCCGTTCTTGTGCCTGAGCGTTTCCGGGCGGAATTTGCGCCTTCGGCGTTCCGGCTCGAGTGCCGGACTCTCTCCGGACAGACCGTTTCGAGCCTTCCAATGATAGCATTTCGCGCCGCATGAGCCTCCCTCGCCGCTCCACAGCTCAGGTGTCGATCGGGCCGGTTCGCGTCGGGGGCCGTGCCCCGATCGTGGTCCAGTCGATGACCAATACCGATACCGCCGACGTCGAAGGCACGGCGCGGCAGGTGCAGGCGCTCGCCCGCGCCGGCTCGGAGCTGGTGCGCATCACGGTGAACACCAGTGAGGCCGCGGCCGCGGTGGCGCCGATCCGCGCCTGGCTCGACCGCGAAGGCGTCACGGTTCCGCTCATCGGCGACTTTCACTTCAACGGGCATAAGCTGTTGCGCGAGCATCCCGAGTGCGCCGCCGCACTCGCCAAGTACCGCATCAATCCGGGCAACGTCGGGCGGGGATCGAAGCGCGACCCGCAGTTCGCGGAGATGATCGAGATCGCCTGCCGCTACGGCAAGCCGGTGCGCATCGGCGTCAACTGGGGAAGTCTCGACTCGGACCTGCTGACGCGGCTCATGGACGAGAACTCGGCGCTCCCTCAGCCGCTCGATGCACAAGCGGTCCTGCGTAACGCCGTGGTGCTCTCGGCCTTGACTGCCGCGCAGCGCGCCGAGGAACTGGGACTGCCGCACGACCGCATCATTCTCTCGGCCAAGGTGAGTGGGGTACAGGATCTCATCGCGATCTACCGCGACCTCGCCGCGCGCTGCGACTACCCGCTGCACCTCGGGCTCACCGAGGCCGGCATGGGCTCCAAGGGCATCGTCGCCTCGACCGCCGGCATGTCGGTGCTGCTGCAGGAAGGCATCGGCGACACCATCCGCGTCTCCCTCACCCCCGAGCCCGGCGGCGACCGCACCCAGGAGGTGATCGTCGCGCAGGAGATCCTGCAGACCATGGGCCTGCGCGCCTTCACGCCGCTGGTGATCGCCTGCCCCGGCTGCGGCCGCACCACCAGCACCTTCTTCCAGGAACTCGCGCTCAAGATCCAGAGCCACATCCGCACGCGCATGCCGCAGTGGCGGCGCGAGTACGCGGGGGTCGAGGAGATGACGGTGGCGGTCATGGGCTGTGTCGTCAACGGCCCGGGCGAGAGCAAGCACGCCAACCTCGGCATCAGCCTCCCCGGCACCGGCGAGCGGCCCGTGGCGCCGGTGTACGAGGACGGCGAGAAGACCGTCACCCTGAAAGGCGAGCGCATCGCCGAGGAATTCCAGGAGATCGTCGAGCGCTACGTCGCGCGCCGCTACGCGCGGCTCGCTCCCGGAGGTGGCACATGAGCGAGGTTCTGGCGGCACGCAAGTGCCGGCCCTGCGAGGGGGGCATGCCACCCCTCACGCCCGAGCAGGCCGGCAAGCTCCTCACGCAGATCTCGGGCGAGTGGGCGCTGATCGAGAACGCGCACGCCATCCAGCGCCGCTTCGCCTTCCGCGACTTCTACCGCACCATGAGCTTCGTCAACGCGCTCGCCCACATCGCCAACATCGAGGATCATCATCCGGACCTCGAGGTCGGCTACAACTACTGCCGCGTGAAGTTCACGACGCATGCCGTCAAAGGGCTCTCCGAGAACGACTTCGTCTGTGCGGCGAAGGTGGATCTGATACCACTGTCCTGATGGGCCGCCGACGCGCCTGATGTCCCTCGGCGCGATGGTTAGGCACTTGCCTAACTATTGCTCAGGCAAACCTCATGCGCTCGCCCCGCAAGCTTCAGGGCGATCAGCCGCGCCTCCAACTCCTGCACCGATCCCCACGGCAGAATCGGAGAGTTCTGTCGCTCGTCGGGCGGATTCGCCGGCAGTTGGTCGGACCAGCCGCCACAGCCCACCAGAGGTAACAACGGCCGCCTGTGCAACCAGGCAAGGCAAACCTCCGAGATCGTGCCGGCTCGTCCCCCGATGACGATGCAGGCATCGCCCGCGAGCGCCATGAGCAGGTTGCGGGCATCGCCCATGCCGGACGGCAGGACGACGGTCGCGGGCCAGTCCGCCGCGGGCATCTGATCCGGCGGGATGATGCTCACCACGAGACCGCCGGACCGAACCGCGCGCTCGGCGGCGACCCGGGTGGCGGGGCTGCCGCAACCGCTCACCACGGTGATCCCGAGCTTCGCCAACAACTCGCCGGCCGCGCCCGCGAGCGCGTATGCAGCCGACCCTGGCTCGGCACTGCCCAGAACGCAGACTTGGGGACGACGGATCGTGGAGCTCATTCTTTTGCGCTGCTGCTCGGCGCGGGCGCCTCGCGCTCGGCAAAGGTATAGATGTCGGCCTGTTCGCGGCTGAGCGCCGCCTGCGCGGTATTGAAGTGCCCCATGTCGGCGTCGAGCCGGAACCACACCGGCTTGCCGCTCGTGCTCGCCGCGAGCAGCCGCGCGCCGAACTTGCCGCTGTTCCAGGGAGCCACGCGGTTGTCGTTGACGCCGACCACCAGCAGCACGGCGGGATACGCCGTGCCGGCCTTGACGCGCAGGTAGGGGTCCATCGCCGACACCGACTTGAGCCCCGCCTCGGTGCGTGGATCGCCCACCTCCGCGAACTGGTTTGCGCCGTTCTTGGCCGCGAGCAGGCGGGCCGGATTGAGAATTCCGGACTGGATTGCGGCGGCGGCGAAGGCCTGCGGCTGCCGTGTGATTGCGCCGCCCACCACCACGCCGCCCATGCTGCCGCCGAAGGCCACGATACGCTCGCGGTCAGCCCAGCCGAGCACCGTGAGCGCCTGTGCGCAGGCGATGAAGTCCTCGACGCCGCGTTCCTTGGCAGGCCCGGAGCCGGCGATGCGCCAGCGGTCGCCTTTCTCGCCGCCACCACGCACGTGCGCGTACGCAAACACATGTCCGGCCCGCACCCATTCGAGGGCCATCGGATCGAAGTAGGGCTGGGTGCTGATCCCGTACCCCCCGTAGCCCTCCAGCATGGCGATCTCCCGCAGCGGCCGCTGAGCATCGCGGCGATGGATGATCGTCAGCGGTACTTCGGTGCCGTCTGCGCTCGCTGCCGTGACTTCATCGGCCGTTATGCCGGAGTAGTCCGCGGGCGAATCGGCGCCGAGATGCAGATCGCCGGGACGGGTATCGCCGGCGCTGACCCGGAAGGCCGTGCGCGGCTGGGTCCACCCCTGCAGTGTGAAGACGACCCCTGCGGCGCGCGGATCGGCGTTGAGGATGTAGATGGCGCCGCTGTACGGCAAGCCAACCCTGCCCGGCGCACCTCCCGGGTAGTCGAGCCGCAGCAGCTCATCCGGCCCACCCCGCATGCGCCGCACGTACAGACCGTCGCTCGCCACGGCGAGGCCGGTCATCACGGCGCTCTCGTCCTCCCGGATCACCACCTGCGCAGGACCCGCGTGGCCCCTGGCAGCGAGCTGGCGCCGCAGCAGCTGGCCATTCGGGTGCCCCTTCATCGAGGTGAGATACAGCTGGTCATGGTGCAGCGCCAGCCCCTGGACGTTGTCGTCGTAGTCGACCGGACAGCTCCATTTGGCATCCGGGCGCAGCGCCGCCGCCCGGCGCGTGAAGCACGCGCGCGCTTGGGGTCGCGCCCCACCGATGATCAACAGCGCAAATTCGGAGTCCTCGGAAACGTCGAGCAGGGGAAACTCGTTCGGCGTGAGTGCCACGCTGGGGTTCAGGCCGCGCCGCACCACCACCGGATCCGCCGCGGGGGACGTGCCGAGGGCGTGCAGTCGCACCCGCATGTCGAGCATCGGGTCCGTCGCGTCGCGCTCGGCGGGCGGCGCAAGCTGCGTGTACACGAACGACTTGCCGTCCGGCAACCAGCCCGCCTGGAACTCGCCCCAGACGTCGGCGATCGTGTCGGGCGGCGCCGAGCTCGCATCGTCGACGTTCAGCACCTCGATCGTGGTGAGCTCACTCCCGCCGCGCTGCACGTTGACGGCGACCCGCTGGCCATCGGGCGAAGCGCTGTAGCCGGTGATCGCCGCGGTGAGAGCGCCCGAGCCTCCCTGCTGTGCCCCCGGATCGAGGAGCGTGCGCTCGCTGCCGTCGGCATTGCGCACCATCAGTACGCCTTCGCGCCCCTCGCTGGCGCGCAGAAAGAAGATGCGTCCCTTCATCGGCTGCTGCAGCCGATTGATGACCCCGGCACGCGCCACGGCCTCGAGCCGTTCGCGCCAGAACTTCAGCCGCGGCTCCGCATCGAGCTGGGCGCGGCCGTAGGCGCCTTCAGCGCGCAGCCAGCCGTCGAACTCGGCGTTGCCCTCGCCTTCCATCCAGCGATAGGGATCGGGGAGGCGCAGCCCGAAGGCCTCATCCTGGGCTTCGACGGTGCGCGCCGCCGGCGGCGTGTTCATGGTGGCCGCGATTGCGGCGCAGCCGAAAGAGGTCAGGAGGCAAGCAACCGGGAAGCGACGAATCATGTTGGCACTCCTTATTGTCAGGTCTTCACGACACCCGCCGCGCCGCCTCCGGCAGCTCCCCGCTCACCCCGAGCGCCCGGCGAATGAAGAAGCGCCGCAGCTCCTGGCTGCGGTTCACCCATCCCAGCCCGCGCTGCGCCAGGCGTGCGATCGGTCCCGTGCCGTGGGCGAGCAGGCGGTCGAAGGCATCGATGGATGCGGCCATGACGGCGATCTCGCTCTTGCGCCAGCGCTCGTAGGCGCGCAGCACGCCGGGCGATCCCGGGTCCTCGCGCCGCGCCACGGCACGCCCGAGCTCCTGCGCCAGGGCCCCGGCGTCGAGCAGCCCCAGGTTCACGCCCTGGCCGGCAAGCGGATGCACCACGTGCGCGGCATCGCCGATGAGCGCGACCCGCTGGGCGATGTAACGCGGTGCGGTGAGGCGCCGCAGCGGAAAAGAAGCCCGCTCGCCCACCAGGCGCGTCGCGCCGAGCGCCAGGTCGGAGGCCCGATCGAGCTCGAGCGCGAAGTCTGCGGCGCTGCTGCCTGCGAGCTCGGCCGCCAGAGGCTCATCCGCCGACCAGACGATGGAGCTCGTGCCATCGAAGAGCGGCAGGAAAGCGAGCGTGCCGTTGCTCATGAAGCGCTGCCACGCGGTCATCTCGTGCGGCCGCGCGGTGGCGACGGTGGCGACGATCGCCGTCTGCTGGTAGCCGCTCACCTCGGCCGTGAGTCCGGTGGCCGCGCGCACGGCGGACTGCGCTCCGTCAGCCCCGACCACCAGCCGTGCGCTTAAGTCCCCGCGGCTGGTCGCGATGCGTACCGCATCCGCTTCGATCGCGAGCGAGGAGAACTGCGCCGGCTCGAGCTGCCCGCCGGCCACCGTGAAGGCGGTGATCAGCGCGCTCTGCAGCAGCCGGCTCTCGACGATGTAGCCCAAATTCGGCTCGCCGACGTCGGCGGCGTCGAAGATCAGCACGCCGTCGCTCCCGGGGGCAACGCTCTCGTGCCAGATGCGCATGCGCTCGTAGGCGCACGCACGCCCGCCCCCGATCGCCGGCCAGGCGCCGGCGCTCGTGAGCAATGCCTCGCTGGCACGCGAGATCGCCACCACGCGGGCATCGGGCGGCGCACCTTCGGCCGGAGGCGGCGGGACGTGCGGCTCGACGAGGACCACGCGCAGCCGCGCAGCGCTCGAGCCCGCCGCGCGTGCGAGCAGCGCCGCGGCACAGGCGCCCACCGGTCCGCCGCCGACGATGGCGACGTCGAACTCAGGCATGGCGCACCGGGAGTCCGCGCGCCAGGCGCGGGGTCGGCCCGCCGAACCCGAGGCTCACGCGCGCGAGCGCGCTCTTGGCCGGAGGGCTGACATCAAAGAGCAGGAGTCCCAGGTTGCGCAGCACCCCGATCCCGGATCGCTGGTCGCCGAAGAGCCGCACCAATCCGTCGGTGAAGCGGGTGACGCCGCTGCGGTCGCGGGCGCGCCAGGAGGCGAACCGCTCGAGCAGCGCCGGCGCGCCGGCGTCGCCCGAGCTCCCCGCGATCACTTCCGCCAGCATCGCGGCATCGCGCAGGCCTAAGTTGAAGCCCTGCCCGGCGACCGGATGCAGCGCCTGCGCGGCGTTGCCGATCAGGACGGTGCGGGTCGCCACCGGGGAGGCGGCGCGTGTGAGCTTCAGAGGATAAGAGGCGCGGCGCCCGGCGCGCACGAATCGCCCGGCACGCCAGCCAAAACGCGCCTGCAGTTCCGCGAGCCAGGCGGCGTCATCGAGCGCCAGAACTCGCGGCGCGTCGTCACGGCGGCAGGCCCAGACGACACTGCGCGTCCCATCGGCGAGCGGCAACAGCGCGAGCGGCCCGGCCGGCGTGAAGCGCTCGTAGGCAATGCCGCCGTGCGCCGTGTCGCACGCCACGTTGGCGACCACCGCCACCTGCTCATAGTCCTCGACCGCGGCCTCGATGCCGGCGGCGCTGCGGATCCGGGAGTGCGCGCCATCGGCCGCGACCACGAGGCGTGCGGTCACCGCCTCGCGCCGCGCGCCGCTCGAGACATTGAGGCGCACGCCGGCGGCGTCGATCACGACGTCCTCGACCTGCCCGGGGACACGCACAGAGAAGTCGGCGGCCTCCCCGAGACGGCCCCAGAGCGCCGCCCCGATCCGCCGGTTGGGGACGACGTAGCCGAAGGCCTCGATCCCCTGCTGTTCGGCCACGAGGCGCGCGCTGCCGAAACGGCCGGCGTCCGAGATGTGGATGGCGCGGATGGGGGCGGCCTCAGGCGCGATCGCCTCCCACACCGAGAGCCCCTCGAAGATCCTGCGGCTCGCGTTGCCGAGGGCGGTGGTGCGCTCATCGAAGCTCGGCTGGGCGCCCGCCCCGAAGGGCACCGACTCGATGAGCAGCAGCCGTACGCCCGTACCGATGAGCCCCACGGCGAGGCTCGCGCCCACCATGCCGCCCCCGACGATGGCCACGTCGACTTCCATATCAGCCCTGGGCCATCACGGCCTCGATCTGCTCGGGATCCTTCGGCGCGCGCGCGGTCAGCACCTCGGCCCCGCGCCTGGTGACCAGCACGTCGTCCTCGATGCGGACGCCGATGTTGCGGAAGCGCCGGGGCACGCCGCGCGCGCCCGCCGCCAGGTAGATGCCCGGCTCGATGGTGAGCGTCATCCCGGGCTCGAGCACCCGCCACTCCTCGCCGACCTTGTAGTCGCCGACGTCGTGCACGTCGAGCCCGAGCCAGTGCCCGGTGCGATGCATGAAGTAGCGCCGGTAGGCGCCGCTCCTGATCAGCGCGGCGAGACGCCCCTTGAGGAGCCCGAGCCTCATCAGGCCCTGGGTGACGACCCGCACCGCCGCCTCGTGCGGATCGTTCCAGTGGTTGCCCGGACGCACGCGCGCGATCGCGGCACGGTTGGCTTCCAGCACCACCTCGTAGACCGCGCGCTGCTCGGGCGTGAAGCGCCCGTTTACGGGGAAGGTGCGGGTGATGTCCGAGGCGTAGCACTCGAACTCGCACCCGGCGTCGATGAGCAGCAGGTCGCCGTCGGCGAGCGGCTGGTCGTTGTCGCGGTAATGGAGGATGCAGCTGTTCGCGCCGCCGCCTACGATCGGATGGTAGGCGGTGTCGGCGTTGTTGCGGCGGAACTCGTGCATCAGCTCCGCCATGACCTGGTACTCGGTGGCGCCGGGGCGGCAGAAGCGCATCGCCCGCAGGTGCGCCCGCGAGGAGATGCGCGCGGCGGTGCGCATCAGCTCGAGCTCGCTGCGCGATTTGTAGAGGCGCATGTCGTGCAGCAGGTGATCGAGCGCCACGAACTCCTGGGGCGGATGGCGGCCGTTCCTCGCCTGGGTCCGCAGGCTGTTCACCCAGCCGACGACCCGCTGATCGAAGTCCGCATACACCCCCATCGTGTAGTACACCCGGGTCCGGTTCTCGAGCAGGCCCGGCAGGATCTCGTCCATGTCGGTGATGGGGAAGGCGTCGTCGGCGCCGAAGTCGCGCGCTGCGCCGTGCGGGCCCGCGCGCCGCCCATCCCAGGTCTCGCGCGCCGGGTCGCGCTCGCGCACGAACAGGATGTACTCGGCCTGCTCCCGTCCCGGAACCAGCACCGCCACGGACTCGGGCTCGCCGAAGCCCGAGGTACTGGAAATCGCTGTCCTGCCGGTAGGGGTACTCGACGTCGTTATTGCGGTGCCGTATCGGCGCCGCCGGCAGCACCGCGATCGAATCGCGCCCCATCAGGCGCATCAGCTGGCGGCGGCGGCGCGCGAATTCGTCTCTCGCCATTGCAACTACCTTCCCATGGGCCCTGCGACCCACCCCGCGAGGCATGAATTCGCGACGCAGGCACAGGGACGTGCCCGCCGCCGGAGGCGGCGAGCGGCGCGCCGAAACCCATGCGCCAGCCGTGCTACGGAGTGCTCGGCTGGTGCACAAGAGCGGAGTGCTTGCGTGTCGAGCCACGCTTTTGGCGCGCCGCCGCGAGCATCGCGACAGGGCGAGGCGCAACGCGCCGAGCGGGCGCACAGGGGCGAGCCGCATGCGGCGAGCGGGCGGCCACGGATGGCCGCCCCGGGCTTGCGCGCAGCAGGGACTGCGCAGCGCAATGTGCGCCCCGGGCTTGCGCGCAGCAGGACAGCGAAGCGCAATGTCCGATGCGAGCAATTCATCAGTGCAACGGGGCCGAGTCGGGCAGCGGCTCGTGCCGCACCGGCGCGAGCTCCTCGTAGAGGAGCTGCACCCCGACACGCACGAACTCGACCAGCTCGGCGTAGGCACCCTCATTCGACTCCTCGCCCTCCCCGTCATCGACGCCCGCGCGGGTGATCTCGGTGAGATCGCGCACGATCTCGCCGACGTCCCCCGGCAATCGGCCCACGTCGGGGATCGAGCCGGAGCCCAGGCCGTAGAGAAATCCCTGGCACCACTCAGCGAGCGCGGCGGTGCGCGCCGCCAGCGGCTGCGCGTCGCTCGGCAGCAGCGGCTCGAACTCCATGTCGGTCTGCTCGAGTGCCGCGGCGGTGGCGGTGTAGAGCCCGTAGAGCGTGTCGGCGGCGTCGGCCTCGGCGCGTCCCTCGGGGAGAATCTCCCGCAGCCAGTCCTGGAAGCTGTAATCGGCCAGCGCACACAGACAGCCCGCGAGCGTGCCGTGCGCCTCGGCGGCGTCAGTCAGTGCGCGCTGCCCGGAGAGCGCTTGCTCGATGTCGGCGTAATCCGGCTGATTCATGGGGATGGCGCATTATAGTTGAGTCGAATTGACCGCACGAAGAGCACGGCTCTATAGTCCTGCGCCATGAGCGACACTACAAAAACACAACTCGATCTCGAGCTCACCCGCCTCAGCAAACGCGTCGACGAGCTGCTGGCCATGCTCGAGCATTTGAAGGAAGAGAACCGCGCTCTCAAGGCGCGCCACGAGTCCCTGGCCGGGGAACGCGCCTCGCTGATGCACAAGAACGAGCAGGTGCGCACGCGTGTCGAGGCCATGATCGGGCGCCTGAAGACCCTCGAGCACGGCGCGTGAGTCCGCCGGACCAGGCGCGCGTCAGCGTGCGCATCATGGAGAAGGAATATGTAGTGGCGTGCGCGTACGAGGAGCGCTCGGCACTGCTGGATGCCGCCGAGTTCCTCAATACCCGCATGCGCGAGATCCGCGACAGCGGCAAGGTGGTGGGTCTCGACCGGATTGCGGTCATGGCCGCCCTCAACCTCGCCCACGAGTTTCTCAAGCTGCGCGACCGGGAGACCAAGCTCGACAGCGGCGTCGGCCACCGGGTGCGGGCGCTGCGGGAGCGAGTCGAGGGCGCCCTCGGCAAGGGCCAGCAGCTCGATCTGTGATGCGACGCGAGTCTCAAGCGCACCCCGCAGGCATGGTGTACATTCTTCCCCAGCGTCGCCTGCGGTGTTCGACAGCGGGCCGGGTTACCTCGGACCCTAATTGAAACACCCTCGGGACTCAGTGCTTGCGGCAGCATTGTGCAGGTCCGCAGTTTTGAGCGGAAAGCCTTACCTGCTGCAGCTCGTCCCACCTGTTGCTCTGGTTCGAGAGCAACGGTTCGCACCGGCACAGGCGGGTGGCGCTGCCTGATTTCACCCTGGGCGCGGCCCGCAGCTCACTGCGGGCCGAGCTCAATGCGCGGCGCCGCGCCGTCAGCGCCGCCGAGCGCACCGCGGCCGCCGGGCGCGCCGCACTCAACGCCGACCGCTCTCTGCGTCTCGCCGCCGGACAGCGCATCGCGGTCTACGCCGCCCTGCCGGGGGAGCTCGACTCCGCGCCGCTCATCGCGCTGGCCGCGAGCCGTGGCTGCCGCCTCTTCCTGCCGCGCATCGATCGCCGGCGGCGCTCGCGCGCCATGCGCTTCGTCGAGCTCGGCGGCTCGCTGCGCGAGAACCGCTTGGGCATAGACGAGCCGGCGGGCTTCAATACCATCGGCGCGCGCTGGCTCGATCTCGTGTTCCTGCCGCTCGTGGGTTTCGACCGGTACGGGCTGCGCCTCGGCGCCGGGGGCGGCTTCTACGACCGCGCCTTCGCCTTCCGCCAGCTGCGCCGCGTGTGGCACAAGCCGCTGCTGGTGGGGTTCGGGTACGCATTCCAGCAGGTCGAGCGTCTCGCCGCGGCGCCGCACGACGTGTTCATGGACGCGGTCGCGACCGACGAGGGGTTCATCCGATGCACTACTGGCTGATGAAGACCGAGCCGACCAGCTTCGGCGTCGAGCAGCTCGCCGCCGCCCCGCACCACACCACCGGCTGGGACGGCGTGCGCAACTACCAGGCGCGCAACATGCTGCGCGACCAGATGAAGAAGGGCGATCAGGCCTTCATGTACTACTCGAGCACCGAGGTGCCGGGCATCGTCGCCATCATGGAGGTGGTGAGAGAGGGTTATCCCGACCCCACCGCTTTCGATCGCAGGCACGAGCACTACGATGCGGACAGCGACCGCAGGAATCCCCGCTGGTTCATGGTGGATGTGCGGCTCGTGCGCCGCCTCGCGCGCGCCGTCACGCTGGATGAGCTGCGTGCGCATGCGAGCAAGGAGCTCGCCGGCATGGTGCTGCTGCGCCCGGGCAACCGCTTGTCGGTCACGCCGGTCGAGAGCGCACACTGGAAGTTCATTCTCTCGCTCGAGTCGCGCGCGCCGACGACTTGAGCGCGCCGCGAGCGCGTCGCGCATCGCACTCGCTCACGCGTCGAGCGCTGCTCGCTTAGCACACTTCGCTCGCGCTCGCTTGAAATTTAGATTCGCGTGTATATACTCGGACCCCGGACTAACCCGTCACACACTTGGAGAGCCAACATGGCGAAGGCGAAAAAGAAGGCCAAGAAGAAAGCCAGCAAGAAGAAATAGGCCTTAACTCGGCGGTCGCGCAAGTGGCCGCCGAGTCGAATTCGTAGGACTGTGCCCGCTCGCCAAAGCGGGCACAGTCGTTTCTGAGGCCGCTGATCGCACGGGGGAATGCATGACGGCGGAGGGTGACGCAAAGAAGAGACGCGCAGCGCAAGCCGCGCTCGAGCTGCTGACGGACGACGGCATCATCGGCATCGGCACCGGCTCGACGGTGAATCTCTTCATCGATGCCCTCGCGCGGCTGCCGCAGCGTCCCCGCCGCGCGGTCTCGAGCTCGCAGGCGAGCACCGCACGGCTGGCCGCCGTCGGCATCGAGGTCCGCGACCTGAACGAGGTCAGCGACCTCGAGCTCTATATCGACGGCGCCGACGAGGCGACCGCCGGGCGGCAGCTCGTCAAGGGCGGCGGAGGTGCGCTGACGCGCGAGAAGATCATCGCGGCGGCCGCGCGGCGCTTCGTGTGCATCGTGGATGACAGCAAGCTGGTCGCCACTCTCGGCCACTTTCCCCTGCCCATCGAAGTGATCCCCATGGCGCGCACGCTGGTGTCCCGCGAGCTCGCCGCCCGCGGGGGCCGGCCTCTGTGGCGCGAGGGATTCGTCACCGACAACGGCAACCACATACTCGATGTCCATGGACTCACGATCACCGATCCGGTCGCCCTCGAGCGTGACCTCAACCAGATCACCGGCGTGGTCACGGTGGGCCTGTTCGCGGTCCGCCCGGCGGACGTGTTGATCGTCGGCACCGCGGGCGGAGTCGAAACCCGCTGACCTCAATGCATGCCGCATGGCTCGCGCCTGGAATGAAAAAGGGCCCGTCCGATGACGGGCCCCTTCTCTGGTTGGCTGGGGGACTAGGATTCGAACCTAGGTAAACGGAGTCAGAGTCCGTTGTCCTACCACTAGACGATCCCCCATTGTCGATTGGCGAAAATCGCCTGCGGCTATTTTCGCAGAAACACCGCCGGGGTTCATTTCGGCGCGGGCAAAAGGTGCGGCTTTTGCCCGCGAGTGTCCGTTTAGCGCTTCGAGTACTGCGTCCCGCGGCGTGCCTTGCGGCGGCCGACCTTCTTGCGCTCCACCTCGCGCGCATCGCGGGTGACGAAGCCCGCATCGCGCAGCGGCTTGCGCAGGCTCTCGTCGTACTCGATGAGCGCGCGGGTGATGCCGTGGCGGATCGCGCCCGCCTGGCCGGTGATGCCGCCGCCGTCGACCTGGACGGTGATATCGAACTGCGTATGCAGCTTCACGGCATCGAGCGGCTGCCGGACGATCATGCGGCCGGTCTCCCGGCCAAAGAACTCATCCAGCGAGCGGTCGTTGACGGTGATCTTGCCGCTGCCGGGCTTCAGGTAGACGCGCGCGGTGGCGGTCTTGCGCCGGCCGGTGCCGTAGTGATTCGGGGTCGCTGGCATGGAAGGGGGATCCTATTGAATCTCGAGGGGCTTCGGCTGCTGCGCCTGGTGCGGATGCTCGCCGCCGGCGAACACGTGCAGCTTCTTGAACATGCGCCGGCCGAGGGGATTCTTCGGCAGCATGCCCTTGACTGCGAACTCGATCGCCCGCTCCGGGTGCTCGGCGAGCAGCTTCTCGAGCGCAATCGACTTGATGCCGCCGATGTGGCCGGTGTGGTGGTAGTAGATCTTGTCGCTGAGCTTGCGCCCGGTGACGCGGATCTTCTGCGCGTTCACCACCACGATGTGGTCGCCCATATCGACGTGGGGGCTGTAGTCAGCCTTGTGCTTGCCCTTCAGGCGATGGGCGATCTGCGAGGCGAGACGCCCCAGCGTCTTGTCGCTGGCGTCGACGATGAACCAGTCGCCGCGGACGCTCGCAGGCTTGGCAAATACGGTCTTCATAGCTCACTCGTGGCTAAAGTCCCGCGGCCACGGGTTAAACCCTCTGGGGCCGGGGCCAAAAAAAGGCGGGCAAGTTTACTCAAGCAGCTGTCCCAATGCAAAGCACCATCTCCCGGCCTCCCGCTCCCCCCTCCAGGGGCGGCCCGCAAGCCCGTCGGGGCGGGGCGGCAGCCTATAATAGAGCCATAAATATGGAGTCCGGCCGCTCTCTAGACGCTGCGATCGCCGCCTTTGATCGTGCCCTGCGATCAGTGTTCGCGCCGGCCCGGGCTTCCCGGCCCGTTCCAGGCATCCGCGAGGAGGGTGCTGCCAGGCTTAGTGCCGCGCAGCAACGCGAGAGCGCGGCTCTCATGCGCGTCAATCATTCCGGCGAGCTCGCCGCCCAGGCGCTCTATCACGGGCAGGCGCTGGTCGCGCGCTCGGCGGAAACCCGTGCCCTGCTCCTGGAAGCTGCGCGCGGCGAGTCTGATCATCTGGCGTGGTGCGAGACTCGACTGACTGAGCTCGGCGCACGGCCGAGCCTGCTCGCGCCGCTCTGGTATGCAGGGTCGTTCGCCATCGGTGCGCTCGCGGCGCTGGCCGGGGACCGGGCGAGCCTCGGCTTCGTGGTCGAGACCGAGCGCCAGGTGGAGAGGCACCTGGACGGGCACCTCGGCAGGCTGCCGGTGGGCGATACCCGCAGCCGTGCCATACTTGAAACCATGAGGGCCGAAGAGATCGCGCACGGCGCGACGGCAGCTGCCGCCGGCGCCGAGCGCCTGCCGGCGCCGGTTCGGGCACTCATGCGGCAGACTGCCCGTGTCATGACGGGAACGGCCTACTGGGTGTGACGGGCCGCGAAGGCTTATATTAAAGAAGTGATTGGGGGAGCCGGTATGGAAGAGAACATCAAGCCGCTGAGCGAAATCCCGGCGATCAACCGCTTCCTGAGCTACTGCCGGATTCGCGCGGTGCCGTCCAAGACCGTGGTCATCCACGCGGGCGATCTCCCGGACGTCCTCTACTACATCATCAGCGGTTCGGTCGAAGTGATGATCGAAGACGAGGAAGGCAACGAGATGGTGCTGGCCTACCTCAACCGCGGACAGTTCTTCGGCGAGATGGGCCTGTTCTACGAGCAGCCGACCCGCAGCGCCTGGGTGCGCACACGCAACCAGTGCGAGCTCGCGGAGATGACCTACCCGCGTTTCCGCCAGATCGCCGCCGAGAGCCCCGGGCTGGTATTCGAGCTCGCCACGCAGCTCGCCACCCGCCTCGATCGCACCAATCGCAAGCTCGGCGACCTGGCCTTCGTCGACGTCACCGGCCGCGTGGCACACGCGATCATGGACCTGTGCGGCGAGCCCGACGCCATGACGCATCCCGAGGGCATGCAGATCAAGGTGAGCCGCCAGGAGCTGTCACGCCTGGTCGGCTGCTCGCGCGAGATGGCAGGCCGCGTGCTCAAGGTGCTCGAGGAGCAGGGACTGCTGCGCGCCACCGGCAAGACCATCGTGGTATTCAATGCCCGGCCGAAGATGAAAACCCGACCCGTCATCGTGCCGGCCAAGACGGCCGGTCCCGGCAGGCCCGCCGGGCAGCACGCCACCGACGACGACGATGATGACGACGACGACGAGGACGACGAGTAAGTCGCGCCGCGCCGAAGGCCCGGCGCGCCAATTCAACTAACGCGCCCGGCGCGCCGGGCGGCGGGCCGTTATGGGCGTTGCTGCGGCCCGCGCTCCCTTGCCGGTGACTCCCCCGATCTGCCGGCGCATCTCACGGATGGTCTCCGCGTAGTCGCGGCTGCCAAAGATCGCCGAGCCCGCCACGAAGGTATCGGCCCCTGCGGCTGCCGCGGCGCCGATGTTATCGGTCTTGATCCCGCCGTCGACCTCGAGCCGCACCTCGCGCCCGCCAGAGCGGATGCGGGCACGCGCGTCGGCGAGCTTGCGCAGCGTCGTGGGGATGAACTGCTGGCCGGCGAACCCCGGATTCACCGACATGATGAGCACCATGTCGACGAGCTCGAGCGTGTAGTCGAGATAGTCGAGCGGGGTGGCGGGATTGAACACCAGCCCGGGGCGGCAACCGTGCTCGCGAATCAGCGCGATGGTGCGGTCGACGTGCTCGCTCGCCTCCGGGTGAAAGCTGATGAACGTGGCACCCGCGGCGGCGAAGTCCGGCACGATCCGGTCGACCGGGCGCACCATCAGGTGCACGTCGATCGGGGCCGTGATGCCGTGCTTGCGCAGCGCCTGGCAGACCAGCGGGCCGATGGTGAGGTTCGGCACGTAGTGATTGTCCATCACGTCGAAATGGATGAGATCGGCGCCCGCCTCCAGCACCGCCTCGACCTCGGCGCCGAGGCGCGCGAAATCCGCGGACAGAATCGAAGGGGCGATCCACGGCTGCATCATGTCGGTTCTCCATCGCTCGGCACCGGCGATCGCGCGGCGTGAACTCGCTGCCAATGCACAGGGACGTGCACGCCGCCGCAGGCGGCGGGCGGCGCGCCGAAACCGCGCTTTTGGCGCGCCGCCGCGAGCATCGTGACAGGGCGCGGCGCAAAGCGCCAAGCGGGCGCACAGGGATGTGCGCCCAGGGCTTGCGCGCAGCAGGAAAGCGCAGCGCAATGTCCGATGCGAGCTTTGACTAGTCTAACCCACCGCGATCAGGCTCTGCCGGAGGCGCCAGTCACGCTGGTCATCGCGCAGCGTCACGTACGCGAACGCCATCCAGCTCAGGTGGAATGCCACGCCGGCGAACACCAGCACCTGGCCCGGGATCGGGCCGACGGCGGCGCGTGCCCACAGGTCCGCGACCGTCGTGAGCGGGTGAGGATGGATGGCGAGCTTGCCGTAGTAGGAGATCGCCTGGATCAGGAATATCCAGCAGTAGGTGCGGCGTAGCCGCCGGCCGGCCGCGCGCGCCAGGCTCACGTGGTAGCGCGGCTGGCAGTAGTCCTTGGCGAGCAGGCGGCTCCAGCCCGAATTCACCGCGTAGGGCTCGCCGCGCAGCATCGGCGTGAAAAAATCGGTCTCCAGCAGCCGTGCCCGCGCGCGCCAGATGTTGAAGTAGCGGTAGCGGCGCGCCTCGAGCAGCAGGAACATCGACACCACCAGGCCGACGAGCGCCATCGGCAGCGGCGAGGCGTCGATACTCGAGAAGGTCGCCGAGAGCGCGATGCCCGTGGTCACGACCGCCCAGTTGGTGGTGCTGTCGAGACGCGTGCGCCACACCGTGCTGCGATAGATCTCGGCGCGATAAAGATGCGCGATGGCGCCGATCTCGGCGGCGGAGAAGGTCCGCGGCGGCGCGGCATCGGCCGCGGCCTGAGGGCTCCCCGGTCCGCCGGCGCTCATGGCGCGGTGAGCCGCGTGAGCGCCTCGCGATACTTGGCGCTGGTGCGCGCGATGACATCCGGCGGCAGCTTCGGCCCCGGCGCCCGCTTGTCCCAGTCGAGCGTCTCGAGATAATCGCGCACGAACTGCTTGTCGAAGCTCGGCGGACTCGCGCCCGGACGGTAGGTGTCGGCCGGCCAGAAGCGCGAGGAGTCGGGCGTCAGCACCTCGTCGATGAGCGTGAGAGTGCCGGCGGCGTCGACGCCGAACTCGAATTTGGTGTCCGCGATGATGATGCCGCGCGCGCGGGCATGCGCCGCGGCAAAGCGATACAGCGCGAGCGCCGTGTCGCGCACCTGGGCGGCGAGCGGCGCGCCGACGCGCTGTGCCATGGTGTCGAGACTGATGTTCTCATCGTGGGCACCCGCTTCGGCCTTGGTGGCCGGCGTGAATATCGGCTGCGGCAGCTCCCCGGCGAGTGGCAGGCCGGCGGGCAGCGCGATGCCGCACAGCTGTCCGGTCTTCTGGTAGTCCTTCCAGCCCGAGCCGATGAGATAGCCGCGCACCACCGCCTCGATCGGCAGTGCCTGCAGACGCCGGACGATCACCGCGCGCCCTTCGAGCAGCGCGCGCTCGGCCGGATCCCTGACGACGCCGTCGAGGCTGCGGCCGGTGAGATGGTTCGGCACCAGGTGCGCGAGCTTTGCAAACCAGAAGTTCGAGATCGAATTCAGCACGCAGCCCTTGTCCGGGATCGGATCGGGCAGCACCACATCGAACGCGGAGAGGCGATCGGTAGTCACTATGAGGAGCGCACCGGCATCGACCGCGTAGATGTCGCGCACCTTGCCTTCGTGCAGGCGCTCGAGCCCTGTCAGCTGGGTGCGGTAGACGATGGGCGCCGGCATGCGCTTGGTACTATACGTTGACATGGCGGCGGGCATGAAATGGATTGGCAAGCTGACCGGCGGGATCATCGGTCTCGCCTTCGGCCCGATCGGAGTCGCGGTCGGCGTGCTGCTCGGCCACCAGTTCGATCAGGCGCAGCAGGAGGACGAAGAGCCCGGCGCGCCCGGGGACGTCGCCGCGATCAGCGAGCGCTTCTTCCGCGCCACCTTCCGCGTGATGGGTTATGTCGCCAAGGCCGACGGCCACGTCTCCGAGCAGGAAATCGCCGCGGCGCGCGCCGTGATGACGGACCTGAGGCTGAATGCGGCGCAGGTGCGCGAGGCCATCGCGCTCTTCACCGCCGGCAAACAGCCGGACTTCGATCTCGCCGCCGAGCTCGCGGGCCTGCGCTCGGCGTGCCGTGGGCGCCCGGACATCCTGCGCATCTTCCTCGAGATCCAGGTGCGCGCCGCGCTCGCCGGCAACAACCTCGAGGGTCCGGTGCGGCCGATCATGGGGCGTATCGCCGCCGGGACACGCATCTCGGGCTTCGAGCTGGCGCAGATCGAGGCGGTGCTGCGCATCCAGCGCGGCGGCTTCTACCAGCAGCGCCACGGCAACGGCGCCGCCGGCAGCGGTGCGAGCGCCGAGGCGCTCGAGCAGGCTTACCGCGTGCTCGAGACGACCGCGGGCGCCAGCGATGCCGAGGTCGTCAAAGCCTACCGGCGGCAACTCAACCGCCACCATCCCGACAAGCTCAAGGCGAACGGCCTGCCGGAATCGATGGTTGGGCATGCCAAGCAGCGCACCCAGCAGATCATCGAGGCGTATGAGCTGATCCGCGTGCGCCGCGGGATGCATTAGTCGATGGGCGAACAGGTGCCTGCGTTGATAGGTCCATTTGGCGATGGTTAGGCGCTCGCCTAACTATTGCCGAAAGGACTATCACGCGTGCTCTCTCATTAAAACTGTCGGAAATGGCCGCGATTTCCGCGGACATTACTCCGTCGGCCGCCGGCAAAAAGCGGG
>Ga0187781_10001215_pt1 | contig 19416 bp, 19 predicted proteins | sample 0715_SJ02_MP02_2_FD_132447 | JGI IMG/M metagenome (GOLD analysis project Ga0187781, IMG submission 132447) | Tropical peat soil microbial communities from peatlands in Department of Meta, Colombia - 0715_SJ02_MP02_20_MG | ecosystem: Environmental > Terrestrial > Soil > Wetlands > Peat | place... | reverse complement strand
GTACAGGGGCTTGAGAGCGGCCATCTGCGGCTGCGAGAACTCCAGCACCAGCAGCTGCCCGCCGGGCTTGAGCGTACGGCGCATGGAGGCGAGCGCCGCCGGCTTATCGGTGACGTTGCGCAGGCCAAAGCCGATGGTGACGCAGTCGAAAGTGCTGTCGGCGAACGGCAGGCGCTCGGCGTCGGCCTGCACGCAGGCGACATTCGTCGCCCGGCCCGCATCGAGCAGCCGGTCGCGGCCGCGCTCGAGCATGGCGGCGTTGATATCCGTGAGCACGACCAGCCCGCGCTCGCCCACCTGCCGGGCGAGTCCCGCCGCCAGGTCCCCGGTGCCGCTGGCGACATCGAGCGCACGCTGCCCGGGGCGCAGGTTCGCGAGGGAGAGGGTGAAGCGCTTCCACAGGCGGTGCGTGCCGGCCGACATCAGGTCGTTCATCAGGTCGTAGCGGCCGGCGACCGAGTCGAACACGCCGCGCACGCGCCGCGCCTTGTCTTCGGGCGGCACGCGCTGAAAGCCGAAGTCAGTGGAGCGCTCGTCGGCCATGATGTGCGCGGACCTGAGTGATGAGACACATTCTAGTCGATCGGACTTAACACTTCGCTGCGCGCGCCGAAGCATCTTCCCGCATCTTCCCGCGGCCGATGCGCTAGAATCGCGCCCGTTCAGGGGGGTCTTGCAAAAGAGCGGGCCGGGCAGCGATGTCCGGCCCGTCTGTTTTTCTAGCTGCGCGGCCGTGCGCGCGAGCGCCGCTCCTCGTAGCGCGCCCACTTCGCTGCGCGCTCGCGGCCGAGCTCGTGCAGGTACTTCCAGGTGTAGAGCCCGGTGTCGTGCCCGTCGTCGAAGACGAGCTTCACCGCGTACTGTCCCACGGGCTCCACCGCGGTGATGCCGACATTCTCCTTGCCGAGCACCAGCACTTCCTGCCCGGGGCCGTGGCCCTTCACTTCGGCGGACGGAGAGTGCACGCGCAGGTACTCGAAAGGCAGCTCGAAGCGGCTGCCGTCGGCGAAGCTCACTTCGAGTACGCGCGTGGCGCGCCGCAGCCGCAGCTCGGTGGCGATCGGATCGGGCATGGGAGTCAGCAGTATAGGCAGCCGCGTCTTTCGGGCCAGTGCATTGCTGCAGCGCAGCATCATAATGCGCCGAGCCCGTTTGCGCTGCGGGAGCTCGATCAGGCGCGCATTACTTGTGCGTTAACAACCGTCACGAGGCGCGGCGCGCCTCTATACTCTGCGTCCCCCGGGGCGCATAGGGCTCGAATGGAACCGACCGATACCTCCCATCCCGACTACTTCCATCGAGTTGTGGATTGCCAGTGGGCCTGCCCGGCTCACACCGATGTTCCCGAGTACATCCGCCTGATCGCCCAGGGCCGCTTCACCGACGCCTACATGGTGAACCGGCACTCGAACGTGTTCCCGGGGATCCTCGGGCGCGTGTGCGACCGCCCGTGCGAGCCGGCCTGCCGGCGCGGGCGCATCGAGCAGAAGCCGGTGGCGATCTGTCGCCTGAAGCGCGTCGCCGCCGACCACCGCGACGACATCACCAGCCGCATGCCCGCGATCCCGAAGGTGAAGAACGGCAAGCGCGTCGCCCTGATCGGCGCCGGCTGCGCCTCGCTCACGGTCGCCAACGATCTCATGCCGCTCGGCTACCAGGTGACCGTCTTCGAGCAGTACGGCGAGCCCGGCGGGCTCATGCGCACCAACATCCCCTCGTTCCGCCTGCCGGCGGCGGTGCTCAACGAGGAGATTGCGATGATCACCGGCATGGGAGTGGACCTGAGGCTCAACACGCCGGTGAGAAGCATGCGTGAGCTGCTCGACTCGGGCGGCTTCGATGCGGTGTTCGTCGGCTCCGGCGCCCCGAAGGGCAAGGAGCTCGAGCTCCCCGGGCGCGAGGCGGGCGCCGCCAACATCCACATCGGCATCGCCTGGCTCGAGTCGGTCGCCTTCGGCCACATCGACAAGGTCGGCAAGCGCGTCCTCATCATCGGCGTCGGCAACACCGCCATGGACTGCTGCCGCACCAGCTTGAGGCTCGGCGCCGAGAGCGTCAAAGTCATGGCGCGCAAGCCGCGCGGCTTCTTCAAGGCCTCCGCCTGGGAGCTCGAGGATGCAGAGGAGGAGAGCGTCGAGATCGTCGTCAACCACTCGCCCAAGGCCTTCGTGATCGAGGGCGGCAGGCTCGCCGGCATGCTGTTCGACCGGATGGAGTACGACCTGGACGCCAACGGGCGCATCACCGCCGAGCGCGTGACCGGCGAGCAGTTCCTGCCCGCCGACGATGTGATCCTCGCCATCGGCCAGGAGAACGCCTTCCCGTGGATCGAGCGCGACCTCGGCCTGGAGTTCGACAAGTGGGACGTGCCGGTCATCGACAAGCTGACCTTCCAGTCGACACGGCCGGGCGTGTTCTTCGGCGGCGACGCGGCCTTCGGGCCGAAGAACATCATCTGGGCGGTCGAGCACGGCCACCAGGCGGCCATCTCCATCCACCGCCACTGCCAGGGCGAGCCGGTGACCGAGCGCCTGCCGCCGGGAATGAACCTGCAGAGCCGCAAGATGGGCATGCACGAGTGGTCGTACTCGAACGACTACACGCCGGTCGAGCGGCGCCTCATGCCGCACGTGTCGATCAAGGAGCGCTTCAAGAAGCTCAACATCGAGGTCGAGCTCGGCTTCACCGCCGAGCAGGTCGAGCAGGAGGTGCAGCGCTGCCTCAACTGCGACGTGCAGACGGTGTTCAGCGCCAAGCTCTGCATCGAGTGCGATGCCTGCCTCGACATCTGCCCGGTGGACTGCCTCACCATCACCCACAATGGATCGGAGGCGGAGCTGCGTCAGCGCCTCAAGGCGCCGGCCAGGAATCTCGACGAGCCGCTCTATGTCTCCGCCGCGCTTCCCCAGACCGGGCGGGTCATGGTCAAGGACGAGGACCTGTGCGTGCACTGCGGGCTGTGCGCCGAGCGCTGCCCGACCGCCGCCTGGGACATGCAGAAATCCGAGCTCCACTGGCCGCAGGCCGCGGATCAGCCGCAGCCGCAGCCGGCGAGCTCCGCGAAGAAGATCGCCTGAGCGCTCAAGCCGCCATGTCCCCCACAGCCACACGCGTCAACGATTTCACCATCAAGATCGCCACGGTGAACGGCACCGGCTCGGCGAGCGCCAATACGCTGCTCATGAAGTCGATCTTCAGGAGCGGCATCCCGGTGGTCGGCAAGAACTACTTCCCTTCGAACATCCAGGGACTGCCGACCTGGTACGAGATCCGCGTGACCCGCGAGGGCTACGTCGCCCGCTCCGGCCGCGTCGACCTGATGGTGGCGATGAACGCCGAGACCTACGCACGCGACGTGCGCGAGGTCGCCCCGGGCGGCTACCTGGTGTACGACTCGACCTGGCCGCGGCCGGCGTTGCTCAAGCGCGACGACATCACGGTGCTCGGCGTGCCCTTGGCGAGGCTCTGCAACGAGAGCTTCAACGGCGTGCGCACCCGCATCCTGATGAAGAATATCTGCTATGCAGGCGTGCTGGCGGCGTTGCTCGATCTCGACCTGGCGCGTATCCGGGAACTGCTCGCCGAGACCTACGCGAAGAAGCCGCAGCTGGTCGAGAGCAACATGAAGGCGATCCAGCTCGGCTACGACTACGCGAAGTCCAACTTCGCCTGCCCGCTGCCGCTCAGGGTCGAGAAGATGGACCGCACCGCCGGGAACATCATGATCGACGGCAACGCCGCCGCCGCCCTGGGGTGCGTGTTCGCGGGCGCCACGGTCGCCGCCTGGTACCCGATCACGCCGTCCACCTCGCTCATGGACGCGTTCAAGATGTTCGCCGACCGCACGCGCGTCGACAAGGACAGCGGCACGCGCAACTTCGCCTTCATCCAGGCGGAGGATGAGCTCGCGGCCGTCGGCATGGTGATCGGCGCGATGTGGAACGGCGCCCGTGCCTTCACGGCGACCTCGGGTCCCGGCATCTCGCTCATGAACGAGTTCTTAGGTTTGGCCTACTATGCCGAGGTGCCGACGGTGATCTTCGACGTCCAGCGCGTCGGTCCCTCGACCGGCATGCCGACCCGCACGCAGCAGGGCGATCTGATGCTCGCCGCGTACGCCTCGCACGGCGACACCCGCCACGTGTGCCTCTACCCGGCCAACCCCGAGGAATGCTTCTACATGGCGGTGCAGGCCTTCGATCTCGCCGAGCGGCTGCAGACCCCGGTGCTGGTGCTGTCGGATCTCGACATCGGCATGAACGACTGGATGTGTCCGGACCTCAAGTGGGACGACAACTACCGTCCCGACCGCGGCAAGATGCTCGGTAAGGAGGAAGTCCAGAAGCTGAAGAAGTTCTACCGCTTTCTCGACGTCGATGACGACGGCATTGGTTACCGGACGTTGCCGGGCGTGGATCCGAAAGCCGCCTACTTCACCCGCGGCTCCGGCCACAACCAGTACGGCGCCTACACCGAGGACTCGGCCGAGTACCAGATCGTGCTCGACCGGCTGATGCGCAAATGGGCGACCGCAAAACGCCTGGTACCGCGCGCCCTCATCGATGCCACCTCGGCTTCGAAGGTCGGCGTCGTCTCGGTCGGCAGCTGCGACGGGGCGATCCGCGAGGCACGCGACCTGCTGGCGGCGCGCGGCGTCGAGGTGGACTACATGCGCGTGCGCTCCTTCCCCTTCAGCGAGGACGTGGAGAAGTTCCTGGCGGCGCACGAGCTGCTGTTCGTCGTCGAGCAGAACCGCGACGCGCAGCTGCGCTCGCTGCTGACGCTCGAGACCGCCGTCGAGAAGTCGAAGCTGCGCTCGCTGCTGCACTACTCGGGGCTGCCGATCTCGTCGGCGTTCATCGTCGACGGGGTGCTCGCGGAGCTGCAGCACGAGCGCGGGAGCCAGGCGAAGATTTCCGGAGTTCCGGCATGACCTTCATCGCCAAGCCCAAAGTCGCGCATCCCTCGCTGCCGCGCAACACGCTCGGGCTCACGCGGCGCGACTACGAGGGCGCGCTCTCGACCCTGTGCGCCGGCTGCGGCCACGACTCGATCACCGCGGCCATCGTCGAGGCGAGCTGGGGACTCTCGCTCGAGCCCCAGAACGTGGTGAAGCTCTCCGGGATCGGCTGTTCCTCCAAGACCACCGCCTACTTCGTCTCCGGCGGCCATGGCTTCAACTCGGTGCACGGCCGCATGCCGTCCATCGCCATGGGGGCGAACGCCGCCAACCGCAATCTCACCTACATCGGCGTCTCCGGCGACGGCGACACGCTCTCGATCGGTCTCGGGCAGTTCTGCCACGCCATCCGCCGCAACCTCGACATGCTCTACATCATCGAGAACAACGGCGTCTACGTCCTCACCAAGGGGCAGTTCTCGGCCTCGGCCGACATCGGCACCAAAGCGAAGAAAGGCGAGACCAACGTCCAGCCGCCGATCGATCCGGTGCTGCTCGCCATGACGCTCGGGGCCTCCTTCGTGGCGCGCAGCTTCTCCGGCGACAAGCAGCAGCTGGTGCCGCTCATCCAGGCGGGCTTGAAGCACCGGGGCTTTGCGCTGATCGACGTGCTCTCGCCGTGCGTGACCTTCAACGACCACGAGGGCTCGACCAAGAGCTACGCCTACACGCGCGAGCACTATGAGCCGGCGGTGCAGACCGACTTCGTGCCGCTCGAGCGCGAGATCAGTGTCGAGTACCGGTCAGGCGAGGCCATCCCGGTGGTCATGCACGACGGCAGCCGCATCGTGCTGAGGAAGCTCGATGCCGCTTACGATCCGACCGACCGCACAGCCGCGGCGGCGCACATCGGCGAGCGCATGAAAGCCGGGGAATACCTCACCGGGCTGCTGTTCCTCGACGAGACCGCGCAGCACGAGTTCCATCAGGTGAACTCGACGCCCGCGGCGCCTCTCAACAGCCTCCCCTACGAGGCGCTGTCGCCGGGCGCTAAGGGGCTCGAGAAGATATTGGCGCGCTATCGCTAGTGTGAAGCGCAGGGCGCCAAAGTCGCGCCTTTGGCGCCCGGAAACAAAGCTGATGTCCGAAAAATCGCCGCAGGCGATTTTTCCCATCAACCAACAACTCTTGCCGGCCGGTCAGTGCGGGCGGAACATAAGCACGGCGAGTGGCTGGGGACGTCGATGAGCACGACTTACATCGCCATGGACGCGATGCGGGGGCGCATCGAGTACACGGACCGCAAGCGGCGCTGGTGGCTGCTTTCCGCGGTGTGGCCGCTGATGCCGTTCACGGGTATCGCCGCGCAGCTTGCCACGGGATGGCAGAGCGCGCTCGGCCTGCCGCTCGTGATCAACTACCTGCTGATGCCGCTGGCCGATCTCCTCATCGGCAACGACCGCAACAATCCGGATGAGGCAGTGGTGCCGCAGCTGGAGAACGACCGCTATTACCGCGTGCTCGTGTGGCTCACCGTGCCATTGCACTTCGTCGCGCTGATCGGCAGCGCCTGGTGGGTGGGTACGCACCAGCTGTCGTGGTGGGCGGTGCTCATGTTCGCATACGTCGCCGGCGCGGATGCGGGTCTGGGCATCAACACGGCCCACGAGCTCGGGCACAAGCACACGCGCCTCGAGCAATGGCTGGCGCGGCTGGCCCTGGCTGTGCCGTTCTATGGACACTTCACCGTCGAGCACGGGCACGGACACCACCGCACTGTGGCCACGCCGGAGGACAACGCCAGCGCGCGCATGGGTGAGAGCATCTACCGCTTCGCACTACGCGAGCTGCCGGGCGGCATCCTGCGCGCCTGGCGGCTGGAGCGGAAGCGGTTGCGCGCGCGGGGCCACTCCGCCTGGAGTGTGCGCAACACGATTCTCCAGTCCTATGCAGTGAGTGTGCTCGTGCAGGGCGGGCTGCTGCTGGCGTTCGGCTGGGTGATGGTGCCGTTTCTCGCCATGCACAACGCCGTGGCCTGGTGGCAGCTCACCTCGGCCAACTACGTGGAGCACTACGGACTGCTGCGCCGCAAGACGCCGAGCGGTCGCTACGAGATCCCGCAGCCGCACCATTCGTGGAACACCGACCACCTGGTCACCAACCTGGTGCTGTTCCATCTGCAGAGGCATTCGGACCACCACGCGCACCCGTCGCGGAGGTACCAGTCGCTGCGTACCTGGACCGACGTGCCGCAGCTGCCCAGCGGTTACTTCGGCATGTTCCCGCTGTCCTGGTTGCCGTCGCTCTGGTTCCGGGTGATGGACCGGCGGCTGCTCGCGCTGCCGCATGTGCAGGGGGACTTGAGCCGGGTAAACATCGCGCCGCACCGGCACGCGGCGCTGGTGGCGAAGTACGGCAGTACGGACGCCTCGCGAAACCCTGCCGTGGCCTAGCGCACCGCCGGCCCGAGCGCGTAGCGTACCGCGAGCTGCAGCTGCGTTTCGCTCGCGAACGGCGGCAGGCCGAAGCCGTCCTGGCGCTCGTAGGAATTGCTCGAGACATGCAGCCACTCGAGCGTGAAGCGCCAATGCTCGTCGGGGGTGAACACGTAGGCCGCTGTCCAGGCGTGTCCGATCTCGGCGCCGTCGCCGCCGTCGTCGGCGTTGGTGTCCACCTCGAAGCGGTCGTAGCGCACGCTCAGCGTGTGCTTGCCGAAGCTCTTGGCGAGCAGCGCGTACTGCGCCCGGAAGGGCCAGTCGAGCACGAAGCCCCCGGGCGCGATGGTGGTGTCGCCCTTGAGGGCCTGCACGATGGCGGTGACGCCCTCGCTGCCCTCGTAGCGCGCACCGACGGCCGAGAAAGTGGTCTCCCACGCAATGGCGTACGAGGCGTAGTCCATCGCGGTCGGGTCGGCGCGATTGTCGTAACGCAGCGCCCGCACCACGACGCGATCGAGCCAGCGGAGCTCGAGGCCGCCGTAGACACCCGCGCGCCCGTCGAACTCGCGGAAAGGCTCGAAGTTCATCAGCACCGGATCGCCCGGCAACCCGACGCGCCCGCCGAAGGGAGTCTGGCGATCGGTGAGTGTGAAGCCATCACCGGCGATGAAGCCGCCGGCGCCCTCGTTCCAGCCGAACGCGCCGCCCGTGACGCCGAGGTCGAAGTCATGCCCTTGCCGCGTGCCGAGCCAGTCGAGCTGCGCTTCGACGCCCACGGTGCGCACCTCGATCGCTAGCCAGCTGTCGATCGCCGAGGATGAGAGCGTGTAGGGGGATTCCCACCCTGAGGCGCGATTCTCGAGAGAGATCGGGGGATAGAAGGCGCCGGCCTTGACGCGCAGGCGGTAGCCCGCGAAGGGGTAGGGCCGGAACTGCAGGTAGGCTTCCGTGAGTCCGACGGGAATGCGGTCGTGGTCGCCCCAGGCGGAGGCATCGAGGTGCACGCTCCAGAGCTCGCCGAGCGACTCGGTGAGCGCGAAGCGCGCGCGCCCGAGCCTGAGGCCCGACTGATCCTGATCGAAGCGCACGCCGCTGATGCCGCCCTGGGTGTAGGACGGATCGGCGTTCGAGCTCACCAGCCGCCCGTCGAGGTCGAGCTCCCAGCCGTCGGCCCGGGCGGCGGCCGCGAGCGCGAGGCAGGTGAGCGGCAGAAGGAGCGCAGCGAGACGCATGTTCAGTAGTCCCAGGAATGCGGTCGCTCGGAGAGCGGCGCGGGGGTGAGCGACCTGGTCAGGCGCAGCGTGAGCTCGGCGTGGTCGCCCTCGCCGATCGTGAGCTCGCGCTCGAGGTCGGCGGCCTCGTCGCGCATGCGCGGGTGCCAGATGGTGATGCGGTAGCGGCCGCGCGCGAGCTCGTTCGACCAGGCGCCCTTGGCGTCGGTGCGGCCGTAATACGGGGCGTCGGTGACCACGAGATAGCCGACCATCTCGTCGTGGATGTTGCAGCCGAGCGTGACCACACCCGGCTGATCGAAATGCACCGGCGGATAGGGCGTGCCGCGGTAGAGCGGCAGCTGAAAGCGCTTTGCCGGCGAGAACGAGTAGATCTGGTGGCTGACCGAGTCGGAGTTCGGGAAGGTCACCGTGGAGCCGACCGGGATCACCAGCAGATCCGGCGCGAAGGCGCGGTTGACCTGGTCCATGACGGCCTTGATGGGCGCCGGTTTGCGGGGCGTGCCATCGAGCGGCCGGGCCGTGACCACGGCTCCCTGCAGGGCATGGCCGGCGGCGGTCTCGACGGTGATGACCAGCGTGGCCGCGCACAGCGGCCCCTGGGCGGCGAGCGCGCACGCGAGCGCCGCCAGGCTCACGAGTGCCCGGAAGGCCTTTCTCCTCGAACTCGTACGTGCCGGAGGTCTCATTCCCGCACTCGTGTCCTCGCTCCCTGCATGGTGGGACGCCTACGATGGGGTGGGCATTCGAGCGCTTTTAATGGGCAGTTTCCGCAAACGACTTCTCGTGCTGATCATCGGGCTGGTCATCGTCACCCAAACTGTGACGCTGGCCGCAGTGCTGGCCAGCACCCGGGGAACGGTGGAGGAGCGCGCCAAGGAGCAGCTCGGCTCCGGCAGCTCGCTGGCGCTGCAGCTCATGAAGTTCCGGGCCGGAGAGCTCGCCAACGGCGTTTCCGTGACGGCGGCGGATTTCGGTTTCCGCGAGACGGTGGCGAGCGGCGATCCGCTCACGATCCTGTCGGCGGCCCGTAATAACTCGCACCGTGTCGGCGCCGACATGGTGATGGTGCTCGACACCCGCGGCAAGGTGATCGCCGCGTCCGTCCCGGTGGATGCCGATGCCGCCGACTCCATCCGCCAGCTGCTGAGCGACCCCGGCTCGCGTAACCAGCCGGCCTTCATCATCTTAGGTCCCAGCGCCTATCAGCTGGTGCTCGCCCCGGTGCGCGCCCCCGAGACCATCGCCTGGGTCGGCATGGGCTTCGTCGCCGACGATACGCTCGCGCAGCACATCCGTGACCTGGTCGGGTCGCAGGTGGCGCTCACCCTGCACGGGCACGACGGCATCATCCACGTCGCCGCCACGCTGCCGGCGGACCAGCGCAACGAGCTGCTCGCCGCCGCGGGTCCGGCTGCCGGGCTCGCCACCGCGGCCGAGCCGCCGCATCTCATGCTCCTCGGCGGCGTCGATTACCTGAGCCTCGCCCGCCCACTCGAGGCGCTCGGCGATTCGGTCGACGTGCGGCTCCTCAAGCCGCAGCGCGAGGTGCTCGCGCCCTACCGCGAGCTGCGCGATGCGATGCTGGCGATCGACGGCATCGCGCTCCTCATGGCGGCGCTGGTCGGTGCGGTGCTCGGCCGCACCGCCTCGCGGCCGATCGGCGAGCTGGCGCGGGCCGCGCAGCGCATCCAGCAGGGACAGTACGAGACCGCGGTCAGCGTCTCCGGTGGCGATGAGTTCAGGAGCCTCGCCCAGACCTTCAATGCGATGCAGCGGAACATCGCCGAGCGCGAGGCGGCCATCACCTTCCACGCGCAGCACGATCCGCTGACGCAGCTGCCGAACCGCTGGTTCGCCACCCAGGTGCTCGAGCGCGTCGCCCGCGAGGCCGCCGGCGGCGGGCGCGGTGCGCTGATCCAGCTGAGCCTGCGGAACCTGCGTGACATCAACGTCTCCCTCGGCTTCTCGGTGGGCGATGACGTGCTGCGCGAGGTCGCCCACCGGCTGCGGCAGAACGTCTCCGAGAACGACACCGTGGCGCGCCTCGGCGAGGCGCAGTTCCTGGTGATCGTTCCGGGCTGCACCGCCGAGCGCGCGCTGTTGTACGCCGAGCAGCTCGCCGGCCTGGTCCACACCGGCTTTCACATCGCCGGTCTCGGCCTCGAGCTGCACGTCGCCTGCGGCGTGTGCCTGTTGCCCGATCACGGCCGCACCACCGAGGAGCTGCTGCAGCGGGCACAGGTGGCGCTCGAGGACGCGCACGATTCGGCCTCGCACGTCGCGCTCTATCGCCCCGGCCAGGACGACGTCCACCGCCGCCGGCTGACGCTGATCACCGACCTGCGCGCCGCCATCGACAACGACCAGCTCACGCTCGTCTATCAGCCGCTGGTCACCATGGCCGCGCGCACGGTGCGCAGCCTCGAGGCGCTGGTGCGCTGGACCCATCCGCAGCTCGGACCGATCTCCCCGGGCGAGTTCGTGCCGCTCGCCGAGCGCACCGGCGGCTCACGCCGCCTCACCGACTGGGTGCTGAAGACCGCCATCCGCCAGATGGGGGAGTGGCGCGAGCAGGGGCTCGACATGCAGCTCGCCGTCAACCTGTCGGCGCCCGACATCCTCGATCCGCACCTGGGCGACCAGATCCTCGCGCTGCTGCGCGCCCATCAGGTGCATCCCACCTCGCTGCTGCTCGAGATCACCGAGAGCGCGGTGATGCTCGACCCGCAGGGTGCCGCGCGCAACATGCAGCTGCTGCGCATCGCCGGCGTGCGTTTCGCGATCGACGACTTCGGTACCGGTCACTCCTCGCTCTCGCAGCTCGCGCTGCTGCCGGTCGATGAGCTCAAGATCGACCGCTCGCTCATCAGCCAGGCGGTGAGTGGCAACGTGACGATCGTCACCTCGACCATCGAGCTCGGGCACAGCATGGGGCTCAAGGTGGTGGCCGAGGGAGTCGAGGACGCCGACGCCTGGGGCCTGCTGCGGCGGCTCGGCTGCGACTTCGCCCAGGGCTATCTGATCAGCCCGCCGCTGCCGGTCGACAAGGTCGCACCGTTCGTCCGCCAGGCCAACCAGCTGCTGCCCGCCTCGGACGCGACCGTCCTGCAGCTGCGCGTCCTCGACCAGCTCGCCGGGCGCACCAAACGCTAAGCCTCCAGCAGGCTGTCGACGCGCCGCCGGTACTGCAGCAGCAGCTCGGCGGCGAAATCGGCGAACACGCGGATCTTCGGCGAGTTGTGCAGCGCTCTGCGGCAGACGACGTTGAGCGGCCAGCCTGGCGCCGACCACTCGGCGAGCACCACCTGCAGCTTGCCGGCGGCGAGCGCCTCCGCCACCATGAGATCCATCGACTGCACGATGCCCACGCCGCGTATCGCCGCCTGGATGCGGGCCTCGACCGAGTTGAAGGAGACGCTGAAGGGCAGCTGCAGCTGCCGTCGCACCGTGCCACGCTGGAAGTGCCACTTGTAGGGGCGATGGTTGGTGCTCGAGAGATGGCCGATGAGCTTGTGGCGCCGCAGCTCGTCGGGCTCGGCCGGGATGCCGTGCTCGCGCAGGTACTCGGGAGAGGCGCAGGTGATGAGGCGCGTGGTGTCGACGCGTCGCGCAATGAGGTGCGGCTCCTTGACCGCTCCGCCCCGCACCACCAGGTCCACCTCCTCTTCGATGAGATCGATCACCCGGTCGTTGAGCTGCACCTCGAGCTGCAGCTCCGGGTAGCGCGCCGTGAAGCGCGGCAGCGCCGGGATCAGCAGCGCGCGGCCGAAGGCCACTGGTACATCCACCCGGAGCCGGCCCTGCACGGCGACGCGCGTGCCACGCATTGCCTCATCGGCGGCAGCGAGCTCGGCGAGGATGCGCTGGCAGCGCCCGAGGTACTCGGCGCCCTCGCCCGTCAGCCCGACGCGGCGCGTGGTGCGGTGGAACAGCTGGCAGCGCAAGTGCCGCTCGAGCTCGGCGACGTGGGTGCTGACCACGGCGCGTGACACCCCGAGGGCGTCCGCGGCGCGGGTGAAGGAGCGCAACTCCGCAACCCGCGTGAAGCTCTTCATGCAGACCAGTTGATCCATCCGCCTATTGTAAGGCATTCAAGAACAATAAATTCGTGATTGGCTGGTTTTTCTCGACGAGTCTGGAGGCTAAGGTGCAGCCACTGGAGTCGAGGAGTCATCGCCATGTTCATCTTTCCCCGCCCGCTGCTTCCGGTCGCCGCCGCCCTCGGCCTCGTGCTGCTGCTGGTGTGCCTTTCGGTTATGTCCGGTGGCTGAGGCACACGCCCGCGCGCCGGGCGTGTGGCGCGATTGCAGCGGCCGCGCTTGTGCCGCGGCCCGCCGTTAGGGTATCGTCCGCGCCGGTTCGTGACCTTTCCCTTTCCTGCCGCCTGCCGCCCGCCTCGTTTGCGAGTTGGCTTCCGAGTCTGAAAAGCCGAATCGTTCCCGACCAGGTGGCAGCGTGCGCGCCGAGTCTATTCGGTCTCCGGTCAGCACTCCTGCCAGTAGTTTGTTTGTTCTCAGGAGTCTGATTGCATGACGAAGATCTATGTGGGCAACCTGCCTTTTTCCGCCACTGACGCCGAGGTCCGCGAGCTGTTCGCGCAGCACGGCACCGTCGAGTCCGTAAGCCTCATCACCGACCGTGACACCGGCCGGCCGCGTGGCTTCGGGTTCGTCGAGATGTCGCGCGCCGATGCCTCGCGCGCCATCCAGAACCTCAATGGCAAGGACCTCGGCGGGCGCCCGCTGCGGGTCAACGAGGCCCAGGAGCGCAGCGGTGGCAACCGCGGCGGCGGCGGACCGAAGCGCTGGTAAGCTTTGATCGAGCCAAGGGCCGGCCGTCAGTGCCTCATGGCATGGGCGGCCGGCCCTTTTCGTTGGGCTGGGCGATCGATCGGGTGAGTTTCACGGGAGAGGTTTCTCATGGGTAAGGGCGATCCGCGCACGCGCCGCGGCAAGATCTATCAGGGCTCCTTCGGCAAGTCGCGCGCCAAGGATCCGGCGAAGAGAAAGAAGAAGGCCGCGAAGGCCGCCAAGCGCTGAAGTCTGCGTCCGGGCGCGGGGCGCGCGGCCTGCGCCTCAGGTGCCGATGCCGGCAAACGGGTCGGACGCCGAGGCATCTGCCGGATGGGTCTTGCGCGCGAGGCAATCCCTGATGAGCTCGAGCGCCGTCCGCTCGCTCGGCGGCAGCTCGGCCGTGCTCGATCCGAGCGGAGTGGTCCGCTCGCCCCAGCGCACCGCGTGGGCGCAGAAGGACAGGCCGCCGCCGAACCCCGGCATGAGCAGCAGCGCGCCGGCGCGCACGCGTCCCGCCTCGAGCGCCTCGCACAGCGCCACCGGCACGGTGGCCGCGGACATGTTGCCGTAGCGCTGCACCGTCACGAACACCCGCTCCATCGGCACGTGCGCGCGCTTGGCGACCGCCTCGATGATGCGCAGATTTGCCTGATGGGGCACCACGAGATCGACGTCCGCCGGCTGCGCGGCGATCCGCCGCAGCGCCTCCTCGCACGCCCCCGACATGCCCTGCACGGCGCGCTTGAAGATTTCCTGGCCCTCGAACTGCCAGCGGGTGATGCCATAGAGCATGCCGCGGTTGGCGTAGCGGCCGCCCATGCCATGCACGCGCAAAATCTCACGCGCGTCTCCATAGCAGCCGAGCTTCTCGGCCAGCAACCCCTCCTCGCGCGTGCTCGCCTCGAGCACCACCGCCGCCGCGCCGTCGCCGAACAGCACCGCTACGTCGCGGTCGCTCCAGTCCATGAACGGCGAGATGAGCTCGGCTCCGATCACCAGCGCGTTGCGCACCACGCCGGTACGGATGAGCGCGGTGGCGGTCGAGAGTCCGTAGAGGAAGCTGGTGCAGGCCGTGTTGATGTCGTAGGCGGCCGCGCCCTGCGCGCCGATGCGCAGCTGCAGACCTGAGGCCATGTTCGGCACCTGGTCGTCGTAGCTGCAGCTGCCGAACACGATGAGCTCGATGCGGCGGCCGTCGATCCCGGCACAGGCGAGCGCGCGGTCGGCGGCGACGCCGGCGAGCTCGCCGAGAGCCACGTGCGAGATGCGCCGCTCGCGGATCCCGGTGCGGGTGACGATCCACTCATCCGAGGTGTCGAGAATCGTCGACAGGTCACGGTTGCTGAGCACCGCCGGGGGCAGGCACTTTCCCCAGCCGGTGATCGCCGCATGGGTCGCTGGCGCTGTGGCGCTCATTGGCGGCGCCAAGGATAGCAGGGGGGCACGCTAACGGCGCGCCGGCGAATCGGGCGCGTAGTCGAAGGAATCGAAATACAGCCGCTGCCTGCTGAGGCCGTGGCGCGGGAAGCTGGTGCGCATCGCCTCGATCATCGCCGGCGGTCCCGCGGCGTAGACCTCGAAGGCGCTGAGGTCCGGATGATCGGCGAGCACGGCATCGTGCACCCAGCCGGTACGCTGGTGCGCGGCCTCGGCGAGCGTCGCTTCCGAGAGCACCGCGGTGAACCTGAGCTCGCTGTGGCTGCCCGCCCAGCCGAGCATGCGCTGCTCCTCGTAGAGGTCCGCGGCGTGGCGCGCGCCCCAGTAGAAGTGGATGTCGCGGCGGATGCCGGTCTCGAGCATGTGCCGCAGCATCGACTTCAGCGGCGCGAACCCCGTGCCGCCCGCGACCATGATGATGGGCGAGGTACCGGGCCGGTAGCTGAACTGTCCCATCGGGCCCTCGATGCGCAGCAGCGAGCCGGGCCCGAGAGCCGAATCGGAGGCACCGAACAGGCGCTGCGTGAAGCCGCCGCCCTGGACGCGCCGCACGTGCAGCTCGAGCAGCGCGGCGTCGTGAGGCGGGCAGGCGATCGAGAAGCTGCGCCGCTTGCCCCCATCGAGCAGCACGTCGAGGTACTGCCCCGGGTGAAAGGGCAGCCGCTCCACCGCCGGCAGCTGCAGCATCACCTCGAGCACGTCGGGGGCGAGGGGCGTCAGGCGCGCGATCCGGCATGGCAGCGTCTTGATCTCGACCTCCGCCACGTTCGCGATGAGCCGCGCTTCGACCACGAGGTCCGAGCGCGGCCGCGCCTGGCAGAGCAGCACCTGGCCGCTCGCGGCTTCCTCCGCCGTGATGCCGGGCGGGCGGCCGCTCGGGTAGTGGATCTCCCCGGCGAGCAGCCGCGCACGGCAGGAGCTGCAGTGCCCGGACTTGCAGCTGTGCGGCAGATTGAGCCCGGCGGCGAGCGCCGCCTGCAGCACCGGCTCGCCGTCGGCCACCTTGAGTGTGCGGCCGTGCGGCTCGATGCGTACGCTATGCTCGGCGGCGGGCAACTTCGCCGTACCTCTTTCTGACATGGGGCTCGTGCATCATTGGGTCGATAGACTAGACGGCCAGGCCTTGCCGGGCCAAGGAGACGGAAGCTGTTCGCCAACCCTTCGCGCGACCAGATCGGGCAGCTCCTGCGCACGGCGCACACCATCGCCGTCGTCGGTCTGTCACCCGACCCCACCCGGCCGAGCCACGGGGTGGCACGCTCCCTGCAGCGCTTCGGCTATCGCATCATCCCGGTGAATCCGTTCGCCGAGAGCATTCTCGGCGAGCCGGCCGTGGCCTCGCTCGAGCAGCTGCCGGAGGTCCTGGGTGCCGCCGAGCATGTCGACCTCGTCGATGTGTTCCGCCGCCCCGAGCACGTCGCCGGCATCGTCGCCGACTGCATTCGCCTGAAGATGCCCGCGCTGTGGCTGCAGGACGGCGTGATCGACGAGGCGGCGGCCGCTCGCGCCCGCGCCGCGGGTATCCTCACCGTGATGGACCGATGTCTGTACCGCGATCGTGCGGCCTTGCGGTAGTTCATTGGAAAAAATCGGGGCTCGACACGCACTGCCCCGATCGCTTCGGCAGCCGGGCACTCCGTGGGAGGTTCGGCGCATGGACTCTTGCCGGCTGCTCAGTGCTATGCTCGTACGGCATGCGCATCGCTTTTACGAAGATGCACGGGGTCGGCAACGACTTCGTCGTGTTCGATGCGCCTCCCGACTCGCTGCTCGAGCCCGCGAGCCTGCGCGGGCTCGCCGACCGCCGCACCGGCATCGGCTTCGACCAGGCGCTGGTGCTCGAGGCTCCGCGGCGCGCGGGCACCGCGGTCTTCTACCGCGTGTTCAACGCCGACGGCGATGAGGTCGAGCAGTGCGGCAACGGCGCGCGCTGCATCGCCGCGCTGCTCCACCGCCGCGGCCGCACGCGCGAGGGCCAGGTGAGGCTCGGCAGCCCGGCCGGGGTGGTCGAGGCGCGCGTCAACGGCGCGGCGAATGTCTCGGTCGACATGGGCGTCCCCGACTTCGATCCGCGCTCGCTGCCTTTCGACGCGCCGGCGCAGGCCGACAGCTACCCGCTCGAGGTCGAAGGCCGCACGCTCGAGATCGGCGCGGTCTCGCTCGGCAACCCGCACGCAGTGCTCACCGTCGCCTCGGTCGAGGCGGCGCCGGTGGCGACGCTCGGCCCTGCGATCGAGCGTCACCCGCGCTTTCCGCGGCGCGTGAACGCCGGATTCCTCGAGATCGTCGACCGCACGCATTTGAGGCTCCGCGTCTACGAGCGCGGTGCCGGCGAGACGCTCGCCTGCGGCACGGGCGCGTGCGCGGCCGTCGCCGTGGCGCGCAGCCGCGGGCTCGTCGACGCCGAGGTGCGGGTCGAGGTGCGCGGCGGCGAGTTGCGGGTAAACTGGGCGGGCCGGGGAGAGCACATCTGGCTGAGCGGTCCGGCGGAAGTCTCGTTCGAAGGTCAGGTCGAGGTCTAGACAAGTCGAGGTCGGTAATCATGACAACAAGAGAAGCCCGGGGACTTACCGCAGCCGAGTCGGAGGAGGAGGGGATCGCCGGCTACCTGCAGCGCAATCCCGATTTTTTCGAGCGCCATCAGGCCGTGCTGGCGCGCCTCAAGCTCCCGCACGCGCGCGGCGGCGCCGCCATCTCCCTGGTCGAGCGCCAGATCGAGGTGCTGCGCGAGAAGCTCGCGGGCACCGAGGGTAAGCTCGCCGAACTGGTGCGAACCGCGCGCGCCAACGACGCGATCGCTGACCGCCTGCACCGCTTCACGCGGCGGCTGCTGCGCGCTGTGCCGCGCATGGAGGCGATCGCACGCATCGAGGCCGGACTGCGCGAAGACTTCGACGCGTTCCATTCGGCTCTGGTGCTGATCGGCGAGCACCAGGGACTGCCGGAGCAGCACTTCGTGCGCATCGTGGCGCCGGACGATCCCAATCTGAAATCCTTCGAGAGCCTGTTCGCGAGCGGCAAGCCGCGCTGCGGCCAGGCGCGCGATTCGCAGCGCGAGTTCCTGTTCGGCCCCGAAGGCCCGGAGATGGGCTCGGTGGCGCTGGTGCCGCTCGGCCCCAAGGGCTCGATTGGCCTGCTGGCGCTCGGCAGCGTCGACCGCGACCGCTTCCATCCGGGGATGAGCACCGAGTTCCTCGCGCGCATGGCGGACCTGATCGCCGATGCCCTGACGGCGACCGAGGCGGCCTGAAGCGCCGCCTAAAGCCCGCGCCATGAGTCCGGCGGCGCTCGAGTGGCTCACCCGCTTTCGCCGCTACCTCCGCTCCGAGCGGCGGCTGTCGGCGCACACCGACGAGGCTTACGCACGTGATCTCAGCGCGCTGGCGAAGTACTGCGATCGGATGGGACTCGCCGACTGGGGCGAGCTCGACAGCCAGCACGTGCGCACCTTCGCCGCTCACTCGCACGCCGGGGGCTTAAGCCCCCGCAGCATCCAGCGGCGGCTGTCGGCGGTGCGCAGCTTCTACGAGTTCCTGCTGCGCGAGCGGTCAGCCGAGGCGGCGAGCGGCAGGCGCGCCCGGCGCGTGCGGGTGAATCCGGCGCTCGAGGTGCGTGCGCCGAAGGCCGCGCGCCGCCTGCCGCACACCCTCGATGCCGACCAGATGGCGCGCCTGCTCGAGATCCCGGCCGGGGGAGGTCTCACGGCGCGCGACCGCGCGCTGATGGAGCTGCTGTACTCCTCGGGCCTGCGCCTTGCGGAGCTCGTCAGCCTCGATCTCCCCGACATCGACCTGAAGGACCGCACCGTGCGGGTGCTCGGCAAGGGCAGGAAGTCCCGCATCGTGCCGGTCGGCCGGCTGGCGCTCGCGGCGCTGCGTGCCTGGCTCAGGGAGCGCGCGACGCTCGCGGCAGCGAACGAGCCGGCGCTGTTCGTCGGCCAGGGGGGTAAGCGCCTGGGGCCGCGCGCCATCCAGTCACGCATCAACTATTGGGCGAAGCGCCAGGGCTTAGGTCTGCACGTGCACCCGCACCTGTTCCGGCATTCTTTCGCCTCCCACCTGCTCGAGTCGGGCGGGGAGCTGCGCGGCGTGCAGGAGCTCCTGGGGCACGCCGACATCTCGACCACGCAGATCTACACCCACCTTGATTTCCAGCACCTGGCCCGCATCTACGACGCTGCACACCCGCGGGCGCGCCGTAAGGCTTGAGTTAAGCTCACCGATCCGCTCGCCCCTTAGGACCACCACCCCTTCAGGACCCTATGAGCGACCCGGCAGTCTTCAATCCCCACGGCACCACCATCCTCGGCGTGCGGCGCAACGGCGCCGTCGCCATAGGGGGCGACGGCCAGGTCACCCTCGGCAACACCGTCATGAAGGGCAACGCCCGCAAGGTGCGGCGCCTGTTCGGCGAGAAGGTGCTCGCCGGGTTCGCCGGCGGCACGGCGGATGCCTTTACGCTCTTCGAGCGCTTCGAGGGCAAGCTCGAGTAGTACGGCAACCTCACCCGCGCCGCGATCGAGCTCGCCAAGGACTGGCGCTCGGACCGGTATCTGCGGCGGCTCGAGGCGCTGCTGCTCGTGGGGGACCCGGAGAAGCTGTTCATCATCTCGG
>Ga0187781_10001211_pt1 | contig 19465 bp, 16 predicted proteins | sample 0715_SJ02_MP02_2_FD_132447 | JGI IMG/M metagenome (GOLD analysis project Ga0187781, IMG submission 132447) | Tropical peat soil microbial communities from peatlands in Department of Meta, Colombia - 0715_SJ02_MP02_20_MG | ecosystem: Environmental > Terrestrial > Soil > Wetlands > Peat | place... | reverse complement strand
CGCGTGGTGAATGATCCGGATGTCACCATCGAGCCACTGAATGCGGAGTTCCGCGTAGCCAATTATTCGGGGACCGATAATGCTTTGTTTGCTGCCATCAAGCAGGTGTCGAGCAAGTACTTTCCCGGCACGCCGGTCGTGCCGCACATCACCAGCGGATACACCGAGAATCAGCGCTACCGTCCACTAGGCATGGTGGCTTACGGGTTCAATCCTTATGCCGCCACCGAGGAAGAGGGCAACACCGAACATGGCAACGATGAACGGATTCGGGTCGAAGAAGTGCGCCGCGGCCCGCGCATTCTGTTCGATGTGGTGGCGGAAGTGGTGGGGGAATGAACTTCCTTGCCGCGGATTTACGCGGATGAGAGCTACGATTGCGCCGAGGGAGCTGAAAGGTGGGTGTTGGATATTTACGTCGGCCCGCTCACGCCATATTATCTCCGCAGCTTGACTACCAGCCCAACGACCTTACTACCCGCCGCAATGCTTCTCGTACTGCTCGAAAATAAAGTGGTCGGTCATGCCGGCGATATAGTCGCAGATAACGCGGGGCAGGGATTCATCTTTTTCTCTGGCCTTTTCCTGATAGTTGTGCGGCAGCGCCTCGGGATGCTCCATCCAGAAGGTGAATAGCCCGCCCACGACGCGTTCGGCGTCGTCTTTTTCGTCGGCCAGGGCCGGGCTGAAATACAGGTTCTCGTACAGGAAGTCTTTCGTCTCGCGGCGCTCGGCATCGACTGCAGGGCTGAAGGCGGCAAGACGCTCCTTGTACCGGCGAACCTCATCAAGCGTTTGAACTCCTGCTGCCTGCAGGCGGGTTTGCGTGTTGGTGATCAAATCGCCCACCAGGCGATTGATCATGCGCTTCAGCGCTTCGTTGAATTTCAGCTTGTCGGGCACGGCGGGATAGATCTCGTCGACTTCGCGATAGAAACCGTCGAAGACCGGAACGCCGCCACGGATTTCTTCGAGCGAAAGCAGGTGGGCTTCGTATCCGTCGTCGAGGTCAGCGGTGTTGTAGGCGATCTCATCGGTCAGGTCAATAAGTTGGGCTTCGAGCGGCGGACGCTGGTCGAGCAGGTAGCCGGCCAGTTCAGGATGCTCTTTCGCATCGTAGTCGTGCGAGTGCTTGATGATGCCTTCACGCACTTCGAAGGTGAGGTTCAGGCCGCGGAAAGCGGCGTAGCGCTGCTCAAAATCTTCCACGATGCGCAGCGCGTGCAGGTTGTGGTCGAACGACAGGCCGTGGCGGCGCATGGCCGTGTCAAGTGCCTTCTCGCCGGCGTGGCCGAAGGGTGGATGGCCGATGTCGTGAACCAGCGCCAGCGCTTCGGCCAGATCGACGTTGAGGCCGAGGGCTGCGGCGATGGTTCGTGAAATTTGCGAGACTTCCAGCGTGTGCGTCAGCCGGTTGCGAAAGTGGTCGGAATAGCGGCGCGTGAAAACCTGAGTCTTGGCTTCCAGACGGCGGAAGGCGCGGGCGTGAATGACGCGGTCGCGGTCGCGCTGAAAATCGTTGCGGTAAGGATGTGGGGGCTCAGGGAAGCGGCGTCCGCGCGAATGCTCGACGTGCACCGCGTAGCCAGCCAGCATGGGAAGAGTCTAGCATTGACGATTGTTGATTCTCGATTGTTGATTGAAAAACGGGATCGGGGATGCAAGCCAGGATTCCGTGCGTCCCTCAGAGGCTAAAGCCCGCTGTCGTTTCTGTGCGCGACGGCACGACTAAAGTCGTGCCCTTCCCGACGCGCAATCCTCACTGGCTGCTGGCTGCTCTCCTACTGCTTCCCTGATTCTTCCTTCGCCAGCTTCACTTTGGCAGCATCAAGCTTTTGCTGGACTTTGGCGAAAGCCTCGCTGTCCTGCTCCGCCGGAACGGTCTTGCTCCACTCCTGTACGGAACGTTCCCAGTGGGCGGCGGCCAGTTTCAGGCGGCCGGTCTTCTGGTAAAGGTCGCCCAGATGCTCCTGCACCGTGGGGTCAGACCCCATATGCACCGCGGCTTTGGTCAGGCTCTCTTCGGCCAGGTCGTACTTGCCCAGCTTGAAGTAGGCCCAGCCCAGCGAATCGAGGTAGGCGCCGTTGTTGGGCTCGAAACTGAGTGCCTGCTTGATGTAGTTGAGGGACTCCTCGAGTTTCACGCCGCGATCCGCGTTCATGTACCCGAGGTAGTTGAGCGTAGCCGCGCTCTGCGGGTCGGCGGGCGGGACCGACGCCAGGACTTTCCGGAACTCGGCGTCCGCCTCATCGAACTTCTTCTGGCGCTGCAAGGTGTCCCCATAGAGGAACCAAACCGCAGCCTTATCGTCGGTCTTGGTGGATAACTGCTCGGCCTTGTTCAGGGCCTCCTCAGCATCCTTCCACCGCTTGACCCGCGAGTACATGATGCCCAACCGCATATAAACTTCGCGATCGGAGGCGTCACCTTTAAGCATAGAGCGCACGTCGGCGATGGCCTTGTCGGCTTCGCCGGTATCGGCCAGCTGGGAGTCGAGCACCATGCGCAGATCGCGATCGTCGGGCATCTTCTCGACCGCTTCTTTGGCGGCAGCGGTGGCTTGCGGCCACTGTTTGGCCTCGCGATAGGCGTCAATGATCTCCTGGTAGCCGCTGCGCTCGTTCTCGTCGCCCAGGAACAGCATTTTGCGGAAGGTCTCGACCGCGGCGGTGTAATTCTCCTGCTCGCGGTAGATCATGCCCAGGCGCTCCAGAAAGATAGCGCGGTTGTTGCGCTCGGCTTGGCTGTAATTCGGATCGCTCTTTTCGGATTTCTTCAGCAGGTCCTGTAACAGTTTGATGGCGTCGTCGTAACGGCCCTGGGACTGGTAAACGGCGGCTATGTTATAAGCCACCTGTGCTTGGTCGGGCGCGAGAGCATCGGCCTTTTTCAGGCTTTCCAGAGCTTGATCGTAATTGCCCTGGCGACGGTAGATTTCCGCCATGCGCACATAGCTCTCGGCATCTTCCGGGTTCGAGTCCACGATCACTTTGTACTGTTCCAGCGCCGCATCGAGCTGCCCATCGTTCTGCAGGTTGTCGGCCAGGCCGCGAATCGCGTCGAGATTGTCGCGATCGAGCATGACCGCATGGCGGTAAGCATCAATGGCGCTTTTGTAATCCTTGCGTTGTTCGTAGGCAGCGCCCAAAGCCGAATAGAGCTTGGCGGAGCGCGCCGAATCGGGCACGGCGCTTAGAACCTGGAGAGCGTGTGCGGTGTCGCCTTCGTCGGTGTAAAGGATCGCCAGCGTCGTCACCGCGTCTTCCGAGCTGGGATCGAGCTTGATCGCAGTCTTAAGCTCACTCTCGGCTTTCTGCATGTCGTTGTTCAGGCGGTAGAGGCGGCCGAGCAACAGGTGGTCATCCACGTTATTGGGTTCGAGCTGCACGATCTGCTCGTACTGCTCTATCGCCAGCTTGAGCATGTTTTCCGAGCCCGATCCCCCGGGCATGTCCCCCAGGGAACGAAGATAGATGCGGCCGAGAAGCTTGTGCGCTTCCAGATTCTTGGGGTCGCGCTTGATCATGTCCTGGGCTTCCAGGACCGCGTCGCGGATGCGTCCCGTCTTCACATAAAGTTCGGCGAGGCCCGAGGTCAGAAATTCTACGGACGGATCGGCCTCGATGGCCAGGCGGTACTCCTGAATGGCGGAGTTGGCAAGATCGCTGCGGCCGTAGGCGGTGACCATCTCCTCGTAGTAATGAGCCAGCGCGTAGTGGTAGTAAGCGGCTGCGCGGTCGATCTTTCGCGGCGCGGACTGGGCTGCAGCAGCTTCGGACGGCGCTGATCCGGATGGAGATGAAGGACTGGTTTGGCCGACAGCCGCCGCTGCCAATACCGCGATCAGAGAGAAAAAGCAAAAAAGTCTATTCATGCTGGACCTGAACATGCGCAAGCGCGTTCCCGAAACCTCAGCCACTTGGATGCAAAGCCACCAGAGGAAGGGTGCTTCTATTTTAACCTGAGCGTCGGCGGGATGGGGAAAAACCATGCCGCGGGCCTGGGAACCAGCGAAACCGGAAGGACAGGGACCCACGGGGGAATTGTTGGTTGTTGATTTTGTGATTGTTGATTAGGAACGCGACGCTCGTGGCACAATTCCTCTAAGTCCAACAATCGAAGAATCAAACCCTGAGCGGTGGGATTTTCAATCAATAATCAAAAATCATCAATCAACAATGATCTCAGTGTCGGAAATGCCGCACGCCGGTAAACAGCATAGCCAGTCCCAGACGGTCGGCGGCTTCGATGACTTCGGCGTCGCGCTGCGAGCCTCCCGGCTGAATGATGGCAGTGGCGCCAACTCTGGCGATTTCTTCCACACCATCGGGGAACGGGAAAAAGGCGTCAGAAGCGGCGACTGTGCCCTCCAGAGGAAGTAGGGCTTTCATGGCGCCGATCTTGGCCGAATCCACCCGGCTCATCTGGCCGGCTCCGACTCCGATCGTCTGGCCGTCGCGAGCGTAGACGATCGCGTTCGACTTGACGTGCTTGCACACTTTCCAGGCAAACAGCAGAGCGCGGGTCTCCTCGGGCGTGGGAGCGCGTTTGGTCACGACCTGGAGGTCGGCATCCTGCAAGGGACGAAAGTCGGCCTCCTGCACCAGCATCCCTCCGGAAACATTCTTGAGCATCCATTTCTGCCGCGCTGGAACGACTTCCACCAGACGCAGATTTTTCTTGGCAGCCAGGGTCGTCTTGGCAGCTTCATCAAATGCGGGCGCGGCGATAACCTCTAGGAAAAGCTTGTGCATTTCTTCGGCGGTTTCGCCGTCTACTGGCCGGTTGACTCCGATCACCCCCCCGAAGGCCGAGACCGGATCGCATTCGAGGGCCCGCCTGTAGGCTTCCGCCAAAGTCTTGCCCGTGGCCGTTCCACACGGGTTGGTGTGCTTGATGATGGCGCACACCGGTTGGTCAAACTCCTGCGCCACGTCCCAGGCAGCCTGCAGGTCCACGATATTGTTGTAGGAAAGTTCTTTGCCTTGCAGTTGGCGCGCGTTGGCCACGCCCGCGCCCGAGCCGTCGGAGTACATGGCCGCCTTCTGGTGCGGATTCTCGCCGTAGCGCAGGTCCAGCGTCTTGTGAAACGAAAAGCGCAGGGTTTGCGGGAAGCCGTCGCCCTCCGGCGGCAGCTGAAACGTCTCGTCAGCGACGCGCTCGAGCGTGGAAGCAATGGCAGAATCGTAAGCAGCCGTGGTGGCAAAGGCCTTCTGGGCGAGGTGCCACTTCGTGGCCAGCGAGAGCGTGCCGCCAGACCGCTCAAGTTCGGCGGCAATTACGCCATAGTCCGCCGGGGACGTCACAATGGCGACGTCGCGAAAATTCTTGGCGGCGGAGCGGATCATGGAGGGCCCGCCGATGTCGATGTTCTCGATCAATTCGTCAAAAGGTACCCCGGGCTTGGCGGCAGTCTTCTCGAAGGCATAGAGATTCACCACCACCATGTCGATGGGGGCGATACCGTGCTCGGCTACAGCGGCCACGTGCTTGGGATCCTCGCGGCGATGCAGGATTCCGCCGTGGACTTTGGGGTGCAGCGTCTTGACGCGGCCGTCGAGCATCTCCGGGAAGCCGGTAAGTTCGGAAATGTCTTTGACGGCGATGCCGGAATCGCGCAGCAGCTTGGCCGTGCCTCCGGTAGAAATCAGCTCGATGCGGAGAGCCGAAAGTGTGCGGGCGAAATCCACCAGGCAGGTTTTGTCGGTGACGCTGAGAATGGCGCGCTGGATGCGGGAGGTGGGAGACATGATGAGCCTCTGGTTCGAGATGAATGTACGGGAATGAATGCTAACTTCGGTGACGGAAGATTCTATCAGCAACTCACGCCGTTAGTCGTTTCTCGCTAAGCGCGGAGCAACCGGACCGCTCGGTGAGGTTTTGTGCAGCGATTGCACGATGCGGTTGATTTCAGGCTGGGTAACGCCGAGGGGACTGGCGTAGTCCTTCTGAAAGAAGGTTATCTCGAAGCCCCCATCGCCTGAGTAAAGATCCAACTGCAACCGGTCCTGCCTGATGCGGGGATCGCCCTGCTGAAATCCCTGGTAGTCCTGGTTGCGTATATTGAATATCCCCGTTTCCGCGGGCTTGGATGGCATGATGCTCTTGACCATCAGCAGGACTTCCTCGCGAGCGAAGATGGGCGACGATAGCGTCCAATGATGCATCCTGACTGGAGTAAATTCGTATACCCGCTTTGCGAAAGCGTAGTCGGACGCTGCCGCGTCATGCCCGAATACTGCTTCGAACGCTTGCGGAGACATTTTCATGTCTCTCACGAATTGGTCTGCAAAGCTTGGCGGCGGTCCGGCCATTACCATAAGCCGCAGGCCGGAGCGGAAGCTGAGAACGGCCATGGTCTTCTCGGGCCTGCTTTCTGGATACAGCTTGGTCTTTGAGTCGTCTAGGTCGGTCCAAGGCACCTCGAAGTCATAGCCCACGTATGACAGCCTGACCGCAGGCGCCTGAGAGACTGAAAGATCTTTCAAATCGGCGGGGACGACCTTCGTGATAACAAGAGCGTTTCTCGCGTAATAGAACGAGAGTGCAGTTGGGACCACCCAGTACAAGCAGACAACGACGATCGACAGCGTAACAACGACGGTAACCAGGATGCGGCGGGCGAGTTTCATAAATTTCCGGCGAGCCTCGACGAATGTGCGCAGTGCACGCCTAATCCGGGTGTCGCCTACGTTTTCGCCTTGGCTTTCAGCTTAACGTGGCCGCCGGCAAGTTCGACCGTGTACTCGACGTTTTCGCAGTGGTACTGCTTGCGAATCTGCTGCGTCTTTTTCTGCACAAAGGTGAGGAAGGAATCGATGTTTCCGGAAATACCCTCGCCGGCTTTCTTCTTGGCCGCGACCAGCGAGTTGTAAAGCCGCTCCACCTGTTCCCGCTCCGACTTGTCCACATTGTGCAGGGTAAAGTGAGGAGCCGAGGCCGCGTTGCGGTGCCCGTGTCCGGCCGCGACAGCGGCCGCTTCCTGCGACACCCCGTAGACCGGATGGTGCTTCTGCTCGTGTTCTTTTTCTTCGCGCACTCCCTGAATTGAGAGCAGCGCGTCCTGCGGACGGCGGTAGCCTTCCTCGCGGATGCGCGACTTTTTCCGCCACAGGTCGCTGTAGATGGCGTAACGCTGAGCCATTTCGTTGTAGCGGTAACGCTGGGAGAAGCTCATGCGACCGCCGTCGGAAAACTTGCGCAGCAGGGCCAGCACCTTCCATTCGATGTCCGTGGGAGGCTTCTTGCTCGGGTTGCTGAAGTAAATCTCGTACTCGATCTTCAGCCGGCGCAGCTGCGTATCGAGAACGGTAAGTTCTTCGTCGGTGGTCACAGTCGTCTCCATGCCCAGTGTAATGAGGGTGGAAGAGCGCGGCGAGGTTCCGGTCGGTCACGAAGGGATATAGAACGAAAGTAAGCTGTCAGCCGTCAGCTCTCAGCAAAATTCAAAAACACCTTACGCCGCTAGCTGTCGCGACGGTATTGTGCCGGACCTTGGGTTTAGCTGATGGCTGAAGGCTGAGAGCTGACGGCTTACTTCGAATTCGAGGCCATTTTCTTGACCATGGCCAGGACCAGCTTGCGGTCGCTGTCGTTCAAACTGGCGGCGTATCGGCGGATCTGGCTCAGGAAACGGACTTCATCATCGGAGAGCTGAGGCAATCCCTTGGAACCGTTGCTGTGACCGGACTCGGCGAAGAACTGCGACAGGGGAAGTTCCATAGCCCCCGCAATCTTGGAAAGCGTATCCAGCGAAGGGATGGTGTGGCCGTTTTCCACCCGCGACAGGTAGCAGCGCAACAGGCCGGTTCGCTTTTCGATGTCGCCCTGGGACATTCCTTTTTGCAGCCGGTAGTTGCGGATGGTCTCACCGATGTTCATGGTAGGTAGCATTGGAGGATGCGCCATGGTAACCAGAGTGGCAACTCTATGGCAAGTGGAAATTCGTGCCATGCCCGGAACGTCCGTGCCATTCGCAAACCGTTCCCGATCAAGTTCCTAAGCAACAGCCTGTGAGGAATAAACTTAGACAGCGTACAAGCACAAGCCAGGCCAAACCAGGCTACCGGCGCCGCTTTTCACGATACAGGGGTCCGCGACTACTTCTTCAGTGTTCCTGCCAGAAATGCGACGGTGCGCTGCCACGCATCGGCTGCATCGTCAGCCCGGTATCCGTCTTTGTTGTTGGGATTTTCAAAGGCGTGGCCGGCATCGTCGTAGATCTTGATTTCGACTTTCTTCCCGAGTTGCTGGAGCGCTTGCTCGAACTTGTGAACGTCGTCGGGCGTAATGCCGTGATCCTGCGCGCCAAAGAGGCCGAGAATCGGAGCGTTGATCTTCTTGAGCGCATCGGTGTCAGTAGCCAGATGGCCGTAGTTGATCACGGTCGCGGCCAGATCCGGTTCCTCGAGCGCCAGGTCAAGCGCATAGCCGCCGCCCATGCACCATCCGATCGAGCCGATGCGGTCTTTCTTCACATTGGGCTGCGATTTCAGAAACTCGACGGCGGCGTGAAGGTCACGTTTGGCGCGGTCTTCGGGCATGCCGCGCATGATTTCGTGCGCCATCTCCGGCGTGGTCGCCACCTTGCCGCGATACAAGTCCACGGCGAGCGCCACGTAGCCTTCGTCGGCCAGTTTCGAAGCCTGATCCTTCACCCAGTCATTCAGTCCCCACCATTCATGAATCACCACCAGCGCCGGGAACGGGCCGTTGCCGGCAGGCGCGTACAGAAAGCCTTGCACAGTCTCGTCGCCACTTTTGTAGGAAACGGCCTTCCCGTTGGCGGCGAATGCAGTAGCAGCCACGAGCACGACGGCGGACAGCAGCGCGAGTGTTCTCTTCATGATGTTGATCCTTTCCTCACAATCGGAATAGGTTTGGTCAGCGGACATTCTGGCCGAAGTGGGCAGGAAATTACAACTCCAGTTCCATGTACAGCGCGCCCGCGATCGGATTCGGCCGGTAGGGAGCGATTTCCTTGAAGCCGATCTTGCGATACATCTCGACCGCATCTTTCATCACCGGCTCGACGGTGTCCAGACGCATATGCCGGTAGCCGATCTGGCGGGCCTCGGCGATGACGCGATCGGCCAGAAGGCGGCCCAGTCCCTTGCCGCGGAACTGCGGTCGCAAATAAAGGCGCTTCATTTCGCAGATGCTGTCGTTGATCTTGTGCAGGGCGACGCAGCCCGCGAGTTGGCCGACGTACTCTGCCAGCAACAGCCGGCCATCGGGTGAACAGTAGTTGCCAGGCAGGCCAGCGACTTCCTGCTCGAAATTCTGGAAGCACAGACTGAAGCCCAGAGACTTCGCGTATTCGAGGAAGAGTTCGCGGGCCTGGACGATTTGGAGCGGAGAGGTGGCTTGAACGAGAGAAAAAACCTTTACCACAGAGGACACAGGGGAAGCAGAGGATTGCGAGTTCGTGTTCATGATTCCTCTGTGTTCTCTGTGCCCTCTGTGGTGAAGGGTCTAGCCCATCAGCATGCCGCCGTTTACGTTCAGCACGTGGCCAGTGATGTAAGAGGCATCGTCTGACGCGAGAAATGCGACGGCGTTGGCCACATCCTCGGGTGTTCCCACTCGTCCCAGCGGAATCTGTTTGATCGCGTTTTGCTTGAATTCATCGCTCAGCACCGCGGTCATGGCGGTTTCGATGAATCCCGGGGCGACGGCGTTGCAGGTAATGTTGCGCGAGCCGACCTCGCGGGCAATGGCCATGGTCAAGCCGATCAGTCCCGCCTTGGACGCAGCATAGTTCGCCTGCCCGGCCTGCCCCATCTGGCCAAAAACGCTGGTGATGTTGATGATGCGTCCCCAGCGCTGCTTGAGCATGGAGCCAATCACCTGCTGAATGCAGAGATAAGCTGACGTGAGATTAGTCTGCAGCACGGCATCCCAGTCAGCGCGCTTCATGCGCATGACGAGCTGGTCGCGGGTGATGCCGGCGTTGTTGACCAGGATGTCAACTTTACCAAACTGTGCAATGACGGCCTTGACCGCCGACTTGATCTGCTCTTCGTCGCTGACATCGAGAACGAATGCGGCCGCCTTTCCGCCGAAAGCGGTAATTTCGCGGACCAGTTCGTTGAGCTTTTCCTGATTGCGCGCGGCGACGGCGATGTCCGCGGCCTCTTTGGCAAGTCTGAGAGCACAGACGCGTCCGATGCCTTGTGACGCGCCCGTCACGAGCGCCACCCGTCCTGAAAGAGACATGAGAGTTCTCCGGATTCTCGATCGAATGAATGCGGCGGAACGCAGAATTATACGCGGGTAGGAGTCGGTGTGGATGTCATCCCGAGCAAGCGTTTGTTGCGCAGCGAGGGACCTGGGCGAGCCGCGCGCTGCGTCGCGTATTTTGCGACGCAATAATCGCGCGTTTGGCTCGCTTCCTTATTGCTATTCCACAAGCGAGCCAATTACCATTCCAGCACTCCTATGGCGCAGACTGCGACGAATGATGTGATCCCAATGACCGAATCTCCCAGCAAGAATTCAACCCCAGTGGTCTCGATTTCCAGCGCGCATCGGTCGCCACATCGGGCACCAGTCAACGACGCACCTATGCCAGAACTCGCCCCCGCCGAACCGCCTTCCACCGAAGTCTTCGCCGTATTCGGCGTCGAACCGGAGATCCAGGCCTACGCCATGGCCAAATACTCGCGGTCTGCCCTTTCGATGAAAGACGCGTTGCGTGAGATCTCGACACAGAAGGCAGAGAAATTTCTCAATACTTTTTATTTCCAGTACGGACATCGCTCCATCGCCGATCTGGCGCACATTGCGCTTGCCGTGGAACGGCTTTCGATTCTGGCGGCGATCGAGTTAGCAGATGAGCAACGTTGGGACGGTCAGGAGCGCTCCACCCGGTATCAGGATTTCAAGAAGAGCGGCTACTACACGCCCGATTTTGGCGAGGATGACGAAGCCCGCAAACTTTACCGCGAAACTCTGGATTTTCTGTTCGCCGAATACGAGGCATTGTCGGCGCATATGGCGCAGTATCTGGTCTCGATCACGCCCAAGCCCGCCGACATGAAGCAAGAAGCCTACGAACGCACGCTGAAGGCGCGGGCCTTCGACATCACGCGCTACCTGCTGCCGCTGGCTACGAACACTTCGCTGGGCGAGATCGTCAACGCCCGCACGCTCGAAACGCAGGTGGCGCATCTGCTCTCGCACACCCACAAGGAAGTTCGGCAACTCGGCGAGTCACTGAAGAAGGCCGCGACTGGTGCGGCTTACAACGTCAGCGCCGATTCTTTACGCGAACTGGTGGAGAAGATTCGGGCAGTGAATCCCGAACTTGGCACCCGGGCTGAGCAGGAATTGCTGCGCGAGGTCCGCATGGCGCCAACGCTGGTCAAGTATGCCGATCCGAACCAGTATGAAATGGAAACCCGGCGCGAGTTGCGGCAGGCGGCGCGGGAGTTGATGGCCCACGAACAACTCGCCCCGTCAAAGGCAATCGTGGATTTGCTCGACGAAGAACCGCTCGAAGTCGAGATCGCCACTACGCTGCTCTACGAGCACTCGCATCATTCCTACCGCCAGATTCGGCAGGTGGTGCAGGTGGCGGGCGAGCGGCGACGGCGCGAGATCATTGACCTCGGCCTGCGGCATCGCGGCAAGCACGACGAAATGCTGCGCGCCTTCCGCGCTGGCCAGCAGTTCCGCTTCGACATCCTTATGGACACGGGCGGCTTCCGCGACATGCACCGCCATCGCCGCTGCATTCAGGTCATGCAGCCCTTCACTACCCAGCACGGCTACGAAATGCTGATGGACCTCGATGACGCCGGCGTTCGCGGCCGTTTCGACGCGGCCATGCACCGGGCGCAGACGGCGGTCGAGAATCTGGCTGGACGCGGGACTTGTGGCGCGGGCACTCCTGCCCGCGACGCCTGCTCCGTCTCCGAAGTCGAAGAGAATTCGCAATATGCCATTCCGCTGGCGTTCAAGAAACGCGCGCTGTTCAAGATGGACTTTGCCGAAGTTGTTTACATCTCCGAGCTGCGCACCACGCCCGCGGGCCACATTTCTTATCGCAATGTCGCCTATGCGATGTATGAGGCCGTGGCGCGCAAGTATCCCGCGCTGGCCAAGTATTTCCGCGTGCACGACGTGACCGCGCCGGTGGACTTGCTGCAGAGGTAATTGTTGTGGCGCGGACCTACCCTGAGCGCGAGTCGAAGGGGCCCTCGCCGGCGAAAGCCAGCGTCAACACAAATGCGAGCGACGATGTCATTCCGAACCGGCGCGAAGCGTCGGTGAGGAACCTGCTGCTTGCCTTCTCCCCACAAAAGCAGGTTCCTCAGTTCTTTCAGACCGGTTCGGAATGACATCGTGTTGCGAATGGGGACTGGACCGCCCTGGGGAAGCTCCCCGGCCCATTTCGGAACGATTTCCACCGCAATTTGCAAGATTCGCCTTTTCTTCGCTTCATTCTGATTGTATAATTCGCCCAGCTTCATTCTGCACTCTTCAAAGGAGCAACCATGGCGGACGAGCGGGGCAAGGCGATTGACCTGGCGGTTTCACAAATCGAAAAGCAGTTCGGCAAGGGTTCGATCATGCGGCTGGGATCGAAAGAAGCGATCGTGCCCATCGCGGTCATCCCCACCGGCTCGATCTCGTTCGACGCCGCCCTGGGCGTAGGCGGCTTTCCCCGCGGCCGCGTGGTCGAGGTCTTCGGGCCGGAATCCTCAGGGAAGACTACGATTTCTCTGCAGGTCATCGCCGAGGCGCAGAAGGCGGGTGGCATGGCCGCCTTCGTGGACGCCGAGCACGCGCTCGATCCCGGCTATGCCAAGAAACTCGGCGTAGACGTCGACAACCTGCTCGTCTCGCAGCCCGACTACGGCGAGCAGGCGCTCGAGATCACGGAGAAGCTGGTGCAGTCGAACGCCATTGATGTGCTGGTGGTGGACTCGGTGGCGGCGCTGGTGCCCAAGGCCGAACTCGACGGCGAAATGGGAGACAGCCACATGGGGCTGCAGGCGCGGCTCATGTCGCAGGCGCTTCGCAAGCTGACCGGCACGGTTTCCAAGTCGCGCACCTGCCTCATCTTCATCAACCAGATTCGCGAAAAAATCGGCGTGATGTTCGGCAATCCGGAGACGACTACCGGTGGCCGCGCGCTGAAATTTTATTCCTCCGTGCGCATTGATATCCGCCGCATCGCTGCCATCAAGGAAGGCGAAATGGTCACCGGCTCGCGGACCAAGGTGAAAGTAGTAAAGAACAAGGTTGCTGCCCCGTTCCGCGAGGCCGAATTCGACATCCTTTACGGCGAGGGCATTTCGCGCGAAGGCGATCTGCTCGATCTTGCGGCGAACAACAGCATCGTCGAGAAGTCCGGCTCCTGGTTCAGCTACAAGGGCGAACGCATCGGACAGGGGCGCGAGAACGCCCGCCAGTTCCTGAAGGACAACAAGGATGTTATGGCGAAACTTGAAGCCGAAGTGCGCAAAGCGCTGGGATTAACCGTGGCGTCCGCTCAGCCAGCGGCAACGCCAGCCGCGCCCGGGGCGAAAGTCGCGACTATGCCCGAGGCGGTGAAGGCGCCCATTGTAGCCGCCCGGCGTTGAAGGCACCTGCTGCCTGCCGGCCTTGGTCTGTCATTCCGAGCCGTCGCGAAGCGACGGTGAGGAACCTGCTTTTCACGATTCCGCTCGGGACAGCTTCGCCCTGCCCGTTTGCCATCTTCACTCGCACCCGCATAAAATCTCCTAATCGCTTCACCGTTGCTCCAAATTGTTAAGATCATAGACTTCTCCTGTGAGGACAATGAATAAAGGCACTGCGATTTATCCCGGTTCGTTTGATCCGCCCACCAACGGGCATCTCGATCTGATTGAGCGAGGCAGCAAGATTTTTGAAGAGCTGGTAGTGGCGATTCTGCGCAATTCAGAAAAGAGTCCGATGTTCAGCGTGGCCGAGCGCGCCGACATGCTGCGCGAACTGACAGCCGAGCTTAGCAATGTGCGCATTGATACGTTTGACGGCTTAATGGTTGAGTATGCCAAGTCGATCGACGCGGCCTGCGTTCTGCGTGGCATCCGGGCCATCAGCGATTACGAATATGAGCTGCAGATGGCGCTCATGAACCGCAAACTCGAGCCCACGCTCGAGACCGTGTTCATGATGCCGGCCGACAAATACTCGTATGTGAGTTCACGCCTGGTGCGGGAAGTGGCGCAGGCAGGAGGGCCGGTAAAAGGCCTGGTCCCCGAGGTGGTAGAACAGAAGCTGCGGGAAAAACTCGATCCCGCCTACAAGCTGCGGGAAGCAGACTCGGCCGAAGTTCCAAGGAGAAGGAAAAAGAAGGCATGACCACGGCCAGCTTTACCAGGGAAACGAAAGAAGCACTGCGACTCACCGACCGCATCAATCGCATCGAGCCCTCCGCCACCATGATGGTGGTGGCTGAGGCAGACAGACTGCGCTCGCAGGGAATCGACGTGGTCGATTTCGGCGCAGGTGAGCCCCACTTCGCCACGCCTCCGCACATTAAAGAGGCCGCCATTGCTGCCATTCAAAGCAACTTCACAAAATATACCGCCGTCGCCGGCACCGCCGAATTGCGCGACGCCATCGCGCACCGCCACAACGTGGACTTCGATTCCGATTACCGCCGCGAGGAAGTCATCGCTTCGGTCGGCGGCAAGCATGCGATCTTCAACGCGCTCCAGGTTCTGGTGGATCACGGCGATGAAGTCATCCTGCCCGTGCCCTACTGGGTTTCGTTCAAAGATATGGTCCGCTACGCAGGCGGAAACTGCGTTCTGCTGGCCACCGATGAATCCCAGGGATTCCGCGTAACGGCAGAGATGGTAGGCCGGTTAATTACCCCGCGCACCAGGGTGATCGTGCTCAATTCGCCCTCCAATCCCACCGGCGCGGTGATGAACGCCGAGGACATGACCGAAGTCGTTCGTCTGGCGCACCAACGCGGCATTTGGGTGCTCTCCGACGAGTGCTACGTCTATTTGAACTACGGGAAGCAGAAATTCTCGGTGGGATCGTTGCGCGAATTCAAGGAGCGCATGGTGGTGCTGGGCTCGCTCTCGAAAACCTATGCCATGACCGGCTGGCGGCTGGGATACGCGCTGGCGCCCGCGGCCGTGACCAGCGCGATGGCCAAACTGCAGAGTCAGTCCACATCGAATCCGACTTCGATCGCGCAGAAGGCCGCAGTCGCCGCCCTGAAGGGAGGTCAGGACTGCGTTGAGCAGATGCGGCGCGAATACATCCGGCTCCGCGATCACGTGGTGGAGGGCCTGCGCTCGATTCCGGGCGTGACCTGCACGCTGCCCGAGGGCGCGTTTTATGCCTATCCCAATATTGCGTCTTTCCTGGGGCGGAGCGGGCTGAAATCGGCTTCCGACCTGGCCGGGCGGCTGCTGCGCGAAGCCCACGTGGCTACGGTTCCCGGCGAGGGCTTCGGAACGAATGACCATATACGAATTTCGTATGCGACCTCGAAAGCCGAACTCGACCGCGGCCTGGAACGCATGCGTAAGTTCCTGGCGGCGCTTTAACGCTGTTCTGGACAGCTTGATCCGTTGGGGATGATCAGCTCCGGCCAAGGCCGTTCCGTTGCGAGCGGTCTTTTTTGTGGACGTAAGTTTTTGTATGGGAAACCTGTATCCATTACTGATGCTTCCCGCCTTCGATCCCCGCCCCTGGGGCACGCAGGACCTTTCGCCCATTTATCCCAACCACAAGTTCGAGGAAAAGATCGGCGAGTCCTGGCTCACGGGCGACGACTGCAAAGTTGCGAACGGGCTGCTCACCAGGAAGACTCTGGCGGAGTTGAGCGAGCAATATCAGCGCGAGCTTGTGGGTGAGGCGGCGCGTGACTCCCGCCGGTTTCCCCTCCTGCTCAAATTTCTTTTTCCTCATGAGAAGCTGTCTGTTCAGGTTCATCCCGATGATGCGCAGGCGATACGCGTAGGCCAACCCTGGGGCAAGACGGAGTGCTGGTACGTCGCCCATGCAAAGCCGGGCTCGCAGATTGCGTTGGGCCTGAAGCCAGGTGTGACTCCAGGTCAATTTGAGGAATCAATTCATCAGAACCGGGCCGAAGATCTCCTGAACTGGATCAATGTCTATGCTGGCGACATGATCTATGTCGCGGGCGGCACCGTGCACACCTTGGGACCAGGGTCGGTGATCGTTGAGACGCAGCAGCAGTCCGACACCACGTATCGCCTGTATGATTACGGGCGTCCGCGGGAACTGCATTTGAAAGACGGCATGGCGGCAGTGAAAGAAAAAGTTGGATCGGGGAAAGTGGTGCGCCCCGCGCCCCTGCGGATTGGCGGCAGCAAGAACCGTCGTGAGCCGTTGATCGCGGCCCCGTATTTCGTGGTGGAGAGGTTCGAGGTGCGGGAACCGCTGCGGCTTGAGACCCGCGACGACTCGGGCCGCAGTTCGGTGCAGATTCTGGTCGCGGTGGAAGGCTGCGGCGCCGTCGAAGCACCTGGCTGGGAACCCGTCACCTTGGCGAAGGGAGATGCGGTGGTCGTTCCGGCTTGCTTGGGCAACTTCGGCGTGCGCCCGCAGTGGACGCTGGAATTCCTGCGAGCCTACGTGCCGGGAAAGCCGTTTCCAGAACCGGAGACAAGAATGTAATGATGGCCTTCGCATTCGATCTGTGTGGATCCGTGAAAATCTGTGGCTAAGAACTCAAATTTTTATCCCGTGATTCTGGCTGGAGGTCGCGGCACGCGCTTCTGGCCGCTCAGCCGCAAAAAGCGCGCCAAACAACTGCTGGCTCTCGATGGCAAGCAGACAATGATTCAGCAGACGGTGACCCGATTGCTTCCGCTGGCTCCGGCCGGCAGATTCTGGATCATCACCAACGGAGATTTGAGGTCCGCGATTACCGGGCAACTGCCCAGACTGCCGAAAGCGCAAGTGCTGGCCGAACCCGTGGGCCGCAACACCGCCACGGCCATTGGCCTCGCCGCCTTCATCTTGTTGCGTGAAAATCCGGATGCTGTCATCGGTTTGTTCCCCTCGGATCACGTGATTGCGGACGTCAAGCGTTACCGCGAAACCCTGGCTCGGGGAATTGAAATTGCGGCTGCCGGGGCAAACATCGTGGTTCTCGGCATCCGCCCGCATCGTCCGGAAACCGGGTATGGATATATCGAGGCCAGCTCTTCCTCGGATAGAGAGGCTCTGCGCGTGCGACGCTTCACCGAAAAACCCGACGCGCAGAAAGCCGCGGAATTTGTGGCTGCCGGCAACTACTTCTGGAACAGCGGCATGTTCTTGTGGAGCACCCGCACTCTGGCCGATGCGCTCGAGGAGCACTTGCCCCGCACCGCGCCGCTGCTGGAACAGATCGCTTCTACTTACGGGACGCGAAGATTTGGCGCTACGTTTCGCAAACTGTATCCCAGATGCGAAAATATCAGCGTAGACTACGCGGTACTCGAACCGCGATCGGCGAAGGGCGAGCAGAGCTCAAACATTTTTTGTCTGCCAGCCGAGTTTGGGTGGAATGACCTGGGGTCATGGACGGCATTGTACGAGCACCAGGTTGCCAAAATCAGCCCGCCGGAAGGCAACCTGGTGGCAAGTTCCGGGGCTTTCCTGCTCAACGGGCGCGGCAACTACATTCACGCTCCCGGCAAGTTCGTGGCGGCCGTGGGCGTTGATGACTTGGTTGTGGTCGAGACTGCCGATGCCCTCCTGATCACGACAAAACAGCATGCCCAGGATGTGGGTAAGGTGGTGAAGTATCTCGACGAAAAGAAGCTGTACAAACTGACGTAGTTTCCAGTCTCCGGGCTCCAGAGTTCAGCATCGCTTCTCAGTTCTATCAGAAACCGGAAACTCAGAACCAATGGCTCAGGAAATCAAATTCGGAACTGACGGCTGGCGCGGAATCATCGCCGATGATTTCACCTTCGACAATGTGCGCCGCGTGGCCGGCGCCATCGCTTCTTATGTACTGAAATACGAGGAGCCGCAAGGCGGAGTGTTCGTGGCATACGACGCCCGCTTCGCTTCGCCGCGCGCGGCGGGAATCGCAGCCGAGGTCATCTCTGCCGCGGGCATCCCGGTAAGACTCGCGAACGATTACACGCCGACGCCGGCTCTCTCGTACGCCGTGAAGCATCAAGGCGCCGCCGGAGGCCTGATGGTGACCTCGAGTCACAATCCCTGGAACTGGAACGGAGTGAAGTTCAAGGCAAAGTTCGGCGGTTCAGCAACGCCGGCGATCATGAAAAAGATCGAGGAAGAACTCGCTCTCGGCGCGGCTCCGAAAGGAGACAAAGCTGCGATCGAAGAAGTTGATTTCAAGCAGCCCTATACCGCCGCGGTTTGCCGGTTCGTCGATCTGGATCTGATTGCGAAAACCAAATTCAAGTTTGCCGTCGATGCCATGTACGGCTCGGGACGCGGCGTTCTGTCTGGCATCTTCGCTAGTCGCGGAATCGAGCACGTCGCGATTCGTGAGGAGTTGAACCCGTTGTTTCCAGGAATCAATCCCGAACCGATCGAACCGCACACGAAAATGCTGCAAGAAACCGTCGTGCGGGAGCACTGCGACGCGGGCCTGGCCGTCGACGGCGATGCGGACCGGGTCGGCGGCGTCGCCGAAGATGGCAGTTTCGTCGATTCTCACAAGATTCTCTGCGTCTTGCTGCGCTGGCTCGTGGAGCGCAAGAAATGGCCGGGCGAGGTGACGCGCGCCTTCAATACCACGCGCATGGCCGACCGCATTGCGGCAAAATATGGACGCAAGCTGCACGAAACCTGCATCGGTTTCAAGCACGTTGCCGACCTGATGATGGAGCGCGAAATTCTGATTGGCGGCGAAGAATCGGGAGGCATTGGCTACTCGCGTTTCCTGCCGGAGCGGGACGGGGTGCTGAACTGCCTGCTTCTGGCCAACGTCATGGCGGAGGAGGGCAAGCCGCTCGGCCGGTTGGTCGCGGATCTGCAACATGAGTTCGGCCCGCATTATTATGGTCGCCGCGATTTGCACATTCCAGAGGATGTGAAACAAAATGCGATCCAGCGCGCCCGTTCCGGGGGCACGCAAACGCTGGGCCGGTATCGTGTACTCAGGAAGGAGCACCTCGACGGAGTCAAGTTCTTTCTGGATGCGCCCGTCAATGGAAATGGAGCCGAGGCCTGGGTCCTGTTCCGCGCGTCCGGCACAGAGCCGCTGCTACGGCTTTATACAGAAGCCTCGTCACCCGCTCTGGTCGCCGAACTGCTTGTGGCAGGCCAGAGCTTCGTGACGATGAAAGATAACGGCTAATCGTGAGGGCTCATCGAATCGTCCCCACTTGCTCCGCGGGCGTTTCGATTGGCCGCAGAAGTGCGATACTTCTATTACCGTAAGTCAGGCATCATGGCAAACGCTCCAACTCCGGTTCAGGCGGACTCGCCCGAGGCCCGCCGCTACAACCGCATCCGGCGGTGGCTGGGCAT
>Ga0187781_10001209_pt1 | contig 19475 bp, 15 predicted proteins | sample 0715_SJ02_MP02_2_FD_132447 | JGI IMG/M metagenome (GOLD analysis project Ga0187781, IMG submission 132447) | Tropical peat soil microbial communities from peatlands in Department of Meta, Colombia - 0715_SJ02_MP02_20_MG | ecosystem: Environmental > Terrestrial > Soil > Wetlands > Peat | place... | reverse complement strand
GCGGTGACTTCTACCGGCTGCTTATTGCGCATGGCGGGCTCGAACTTCCAGGTGCGGAGTGAGGCCAGTAGTTTCGCGGTCATTCCTGGCGGGCCGGCTTCCAGCACACGCAAGTTCGTCAACTTTCCAGAGGTGTCAAGCTTGCAGGAAACTACCATGCGAGCGTGGGGAAGGCCCTCGGCGAGATCGGTCTCAATGGGGGCGGGTGCGGTTAATGTTCCGCCGAAGGGATGACTTGTGGCCGACTCGTCGGCAAATTCCATGACGGCTGTGCCCAAGGACGTATCGATGTAGGTGGTATATTTCTCGCCGCGCAGAAGGTTCTTGTAGGGCTCGAAAGCACCTCCGGAAGTGGCGGTGGCGACGACGGTTACGTTGAGGTCGTCTTTGCGTTTTTTGGCTCCTGGCTTTCCTGCCGCGGCGGGATCGTTGGAGGCGGGATCGTCGCCAAAGCCAGGCAGGGTAACGATGCTGCTGCCCCCGCTCACGTCCACACCGCGAACCGGCGGATTACCGGCAGGCGAATTCCCCGCGCCTCCCGGTCCATTTGTTGCGGAGATGCCGCCATGGGCGTCGGCGTTGGCGCCCTTGCCGGGACCGCTTCTAGCTGCGCCCGAACCCGTGCCACTGGTTTCTTTGGCGAGGCCACTGCCCGGACCGTTTCCTTGCCCAATGCTCGTGCCGGCGCCGGAGCCGCCCAACCCGGGCTTGTCTCCACCGGTGGGAGAAAGAGCGAGCGAGCCGCGTCCGCCGTCGGCAGGCAATCCAACATTGGAGCCGGGCTGGGTGGAAATCACTGCGCCGGAGTTATTCCCGCTTGCTCCCGCGGCCGGAGGCGCTACGACGGATTCATGATCGAGCGCGCCACCGAGTTCGTTTCCCCTGCGGCCCAGGCCGGAACCGGCGGAATTCGGTCCTCCGCCAACCGACGGCGGAGGCGGAATGACGTTATTCGCCGTCAACACACCGCCGGGCGCTCCGGCACCGCCTGCGGTTCTGCCGCTGCCGCCACCGGCCGCGGGCAGCGAAGGTGGAGGCGCCACCACACTGGCATTGCCAAGATATGGAGCCGAACCGCGCGTCGCCGTTCCGGTTGCGCCGTTGGTTCCCACCGAAGGTGGAGGTGCAACGACGTTGCCCTGCAGGTTGCCCAGGCCGATGCGATTTCCGCGCGCGCTTCCTCCCGATACGCTGCTACTGACGGCGGTGGGAGGCGGAACGACGCTGGTTGGAAGAGAAGCAACCGCTCCTGTATGGGTAGTTCTTGCAGCGGCGCTGGAGGAATTAATATTCGGCGGCGGAGGGACTACTTCGCTGGGGCCGAATATTCGCCCGATCCAGTTGCTGAGCAGCGATCCGCCAGCCGGCTGTTGTGGGGGCGGAGGCACCACCGTGGTCGGCGAGTTCGCAACGCTGCCCGCGCCGCGCCGCGCATCGGAAATATCGGTCGAGGGCGGCGGCGCCACCACCGCGGGCGCAGGCAGGTTCAGCTGCGCGGTGCGGGAACTGCTGCGCTCGGGCGCCGAAACCGGCGGGGGCACTACCCGCGGATCGGCCATCTGCACAGGCGAGCGCGAAGCATCCGGGCTCACCGCGCCCGGCGCGGGCGGAATCACATTCGCCGCCAGGGTGCGGTTGTCTCGCGAAGAAGTGTGCGCAATCTCTGGCGCGGGTGCGACCACCGTGGCGTTGAGTGAGGGCGTGGTCCGCGCCCGATCCGGAGAAACCTGCGGCGACGGCGGAATCACGGCCGGTCCCAGTGGCGGCGCGATGAGCCGATGATCGTTCTCCACATTCGGAGGCGGAGGGATCAAGGTTGTGCTCAGGCTGGGCGCGGTCAGCGGCTGATTGCGCTGCAACGATGGCGCGGGCGGAATCACTGCCTCGAGTTGTACGCCGTTGCGCGTGTAGTCGCGAGCCACGGTCGCCGCGGGAGGGACCACGTTCATGGTCAGGCTGGGCGTAGATCGCGTGGAGCGCATCCCTTCCGTTGGCGGCGGGCCAGGATCGGGCCTGATGGCCAGCAGATTGGCCACGGGGTCGGACGACGGCTTCAGCTTTAGATTCGGCGCATCCACGACCTTGGGCACCAGCGATGCACCGCGGGCGATCTTGATGGTTTGGGTATCATGATGCGCCTGGGAGCCACCGGCGCGTCCCGAAGTTCCCGCTTCCGCGCCGCCCAAATCCTCAGTGCGGGGAAGTTCTGCTCCGCTGTAATAGATGACTTCGTGCGGCGAGGGCTTGGGCACAACGTGAGGACGCAATTCGGCGATCTTGGCCGGCGCTGCGATGAGCACGAAGATCAGCAGCGCCTCCAACACATAGGATGGAATGATGATGCGCAGGGGAACCAGGCCAAACGGAGCCTCTCCGGCCAGCCGCGCCTCCGAGCGCCTCAGCGCGGGTCCGAGCGAGCCGGTGAACTCGCGCCAGCGCGAAGACCAGGGGATCAACAGGCGCGGCTCTTCGTGCGGAGCGGCGTGCGGCGCTACTGGTTGCGCTTCCGGGGCTACATTCTCGAGTTGAAGTGTTTCCGTCACAGCTGTTAATGGGCGGGGGAAGGCGTGAGCGTTACCTCAATTCTATCGCCGATTGCGGTTTTCGTCTCAGCGGTTTTATGGCACGGGAGTTCCAGCACGGACGCCGCCTGCCGGCGGATGGGCGTGAAACGCCATGGCCGCACCTCAGGCTGCACGTCGATCACCGTCATCGAACCGTCCAGATAGATGACGTCGATGGGAAACTTCATACCCAAAGTATGAACGCCGTGGCAGGGCACAATCCATAGGCCGCTGCCGTTACGGAAGTCATCGGCGGTGAGGCCGAGCAGTCCGCGCAAGCGAGTCCAGTGCGTGTCGGCCACGGCAAGTGCAGTGGCGAGATAAGCCGCGCGTGTTCGGTTGAAAGCCTGTCCTTTTGCTTGCGATGGAAAAACGCCCATGAAGCTCTCGCTGTGGCAATGAGCAGTGAGCAATGAGCGATGAGCACAACCAGGAACCTGCATGCTCACTGTTCATGGCTCACTACTCATGGCTCGCTACTCATCGCTCGCTACTTGCCGCCCGCAACCGGACCCAGTTGCCGGATGAGTTCAATAACGGCCGGGCCGATGGTGACGAAGATAATCGACGGCAGAACAAAGATCACCAGCGGGGGAACCATCTTGATCGTGGTTTTCGCAGCTTGCTCTTCGGCGCGTTGACGGCGTTCCGTGCGGAGGGAGTCGGAATGCACGCGGAGGGCCTGGGCCACGCTGGTGCCGAAGCGATCGGTTTGAATTAGTGTACCAACGAGGGCGCGGATGTCGTCAACTCCGGTGCGTTCGACCAGGTTGCGCAAGGCCTCGGCGCGGGGCTTGCCGGCGCGCATCTCGAGGTTGACCAGGTGGAATTCGTCGCTGAGGTCGGAATGGGCATGGTGAAGATCCTGGCCGACGCGCATCAGAGCCTGATCGAGCGCGAGTCCGGCTTCGACGCAGATGACGGTGAGATCGAGAGCATCCGGCAGGCCGAGCCGAATGCGATTCTGCCGTTCTTTGATCATGCGCTTCAGGATGAAGCGGGGGAGAAAGAAGCCCAGCCCGGGAATGCCCACCAGCAGAAAAATGTTGCCGAAGCCGGAGAAGATCAAGACGGCGGCGAAGGCGGCCAGCGCCAGCAGAACGCGCGCGCCGAAGTAATAGTTGACGTCAGCGACGTCGCGAAATCCGGCCTGGATCAGCCAGCGGCGGGTGCGGGAAACGTCGGCGGGAGAAAGCGGAATGGCCTTGCTGATGGGATCGAGGGTTTGCTCGATGCGCTCGCGAACGGTGGTTTTGGTTTCGGAGCGCGGCTGCGGTTGCGCGCCCAGGGCGCGCAGACGCGCTCCCAGCACCGAACTTGGAGTGACAGCAGCGGCGCCAAAGGCAAACACCGCCAGCACGACGGTGACAAAGACGACGATGAGCAGCAGCAGAGGCATTCGTTAAATTTCCGTGTTCCCACGTCTCGCAAAACCGGCGAGACGTGGGGCATCCATGTTTTTTAGACTCTGTTCACTACACCTGGTTTACTACACCTGGATCCGGATGATTCTGCGGATCACAAAATATCCAATCGTCTGCAGCGTGATGCCCAGCACCAGCAGCGTGTGGCCGATGGGGTCGGCAAACAGGGGGTGAATAAATCCCGGGTTCAGCACCAGCATGACGATGACAATAATCGGCGGCATGCCCATCAGCAAGGCCATGGTGAGGCGGCCTTGGGCGGTGTAGACGCGCACCTGGCGCTGCACCTTGAATCGTTCACGAATCACGTAGGAGAGATTGTCGAGAATCTCGGCCAGATTGCCGCCGGTCTCGCGCTGCAGCATGACAGCCGTAACGAAAAATTTCACGTCCACCAGGGGGACGCGGTCGGTGAGATTCATGAGCGCGTCGCGAATCGGCATGCCGAATTTCTGTTCTTCGTAGAGCTGGCGGAACTCGCCGGCAATGGGCTCGGCGACTTCGTTGGTGATCATCTCGAGCGCAGTGGTGAAGGCGTGGCCGGCGCGCACCGCGCGCGCCAGGGTGTCGATGGCCTCGGGAAACAGTTCCTCGAACTTTTCGAAACGCTTGTTGCGCTGGATGGCCATGTAGGAATAGGGAAGCATGAATCCCACGAGCAGGCCGATCCATGCAGGCTCGACGCGGTGGCTGAACATGTAGGCCAGGATGGCCGCGCCAACTCCGCTCAGGGCTGATATGCCCAAAAAGTTGCCCGCGCGCATGCTGATGCCTGCCTGCGCCAGTTTCTTCTGCAGATCGGAAACCCGCGCCGAACGGCGCAACAAAGTATCGAGCGCGGGAATGTCGCTGACTTTTTCGTCACGCAGCAGCGCCAGTTCGTCTTCCGCCGAGTTCTCGGGGGTTTTTCGTTCGTTGGCCAGACGTTCGCGGAGGAGCCGTGCGCGTGCGTTGCGCTGGTCGATCAACTGGAGCAGGGCAAAGACCGCCACGCCGACTACCACGAAAACCAGAAGCGCCATTAAGGTTGCCGGCATAACTCAGACCTCAGCCTTGGATTCAAACAGAGAGGGACGCAGCCGCGCTCCCGCCGTCGCCAGGCGGTCGGCAAAGAGCGGACGAATGCCGGTGGCGCGAAACATTCCCCGCACTTTTCCGCTTTCATCAATGCCACTGCGGTCAAACACAAAGATATCCTGCATGACGATGGAATCGTTGTCATCCATGCCCGTGATTTCGGAAATGTTTACGACCTTGCGGGTGCCGTCGGAAAGACGCGCGATCTGAATCACGGCGTGGACGGCGGAGGCGATCTGCTGACGCACGGCGCGCTCGGGAATGTTGAGGTTCGCCATGGAAACCATGTTTTCGACGCGGGCCATGGCGTCGCGCGGAGAATTGGCGTGCACGGTGGTCAACGATCCTTCGTGGCCGGTATTCATGGCCTGAAGCATGTCGAAAGCTTCCTCGCCGCGCACCTCGCCCACCACGATGCGGTCGGGACGCATACGCAAACTGTTGATGACCAACTGCCGCTGCCGGACCGCGCCTTTGTTTTCGATGTTGGGCGGGCGCGTTTCCAGGCGCACCACGTGCTCCTGCTTCAACTGCAACTCGGCGGCGTCTTCGATGGTTACGATGCGGTCGGAGTTGGGAATGTAGCCGGAAAGCACGTTCAGCAGCGTGGTCTTGCCGGCGCCGGTTCCGCCCGAGACCAAAAGATTGAGCCGGCCCTTGACCATGGCGGAGAGGAATTCGAGCATGGCTTCGGTGAGGGTGTGATTTTCCAGCATCTGGCGGGCGGTGATGGGTTCGCGGCCAAAACGGCGGATGGAAAGGCACGGCCCGTCGAGAGCCAGCGGCGGAATGATGGCGTTGACGCGCGATCCGTCGCTCAAACGCGCATCCACCATGGGTGACGATTCGTCCACCCGGCGACCCACGCGCGACACGATGCGCTCGATGATCTGCATCAGGTGGGTGTTGTCTTTGAAGGAGAGCGTGGTGAGTTCGAGCTTGCCCGCCTTTTCGATGTAGACCCGGTCGAAGCGGTTGACCAGAATGTCGGAAATGTTGGGATCCTTCAGCAGTTGCTCGAGCGGCCCCAGGCCGAAGATTTCGTCGAGAATTTCGCGCGACAGGCGTTCGCGCTCGGCAAAGCTGAGGGGGACGGCTTCGCCATTGACCACGCTGCGAATGACAACCAGGACTTCGTCGCGCGCAGAATCGCCCGAGGTCTTGCCCAGTTTTTCCAGGTCGAGGCGGTCGAGAATTTTCCGGTGCAAGTCGGCCTTGACCTGCTGGAACACCGGAATGCCGAAGGTTTGAAGGTTGCCCATAATGCCCTTGCGACCCTCAGCGGCTAAAGCCGCGTCTACAGGGCCCTTTAACGGCATGGCTAAAGCCATGCCCTTTCACGCGTCGTAACCTACTAGCAGCGCCGATGGCTCCGGCAAGTTGCATAGGTCCTTCGCGGCAAAGAACGCCGCTCAGGATGACAAAAGCATATTGAACGATCCACACCCATAATAGCGGAACGAATCCCTAAACCGACCGGAACAGCTTCCATGCGTCGCGTTTTACGTCGGCATCGTTACGGGTCAATTCCTGGGCCAGGCCGGCGAAGCAGCGCGCCATCTCGGAATTGCGCTGATCCATGACGGGCGTGCCGCGATCGATGGCGGTGGAAATGGCGAAATACTGATTGGGCACCCGCCACAACAATTTTGCCCCGACCGCCGCTTCCGCGTCGGCTTCGCTAAATCCCGGCACTTTGCGAAAACGATTCAACACCAGCCGCATGCGCTCGCGGCTGCCGCTCTCGCCCAGATATTGCTGGACGCGGGCCGCGCTCCACAGCGAGGCGACATCGGTGCAGGCGACCAGCAAAACGGTTTCCGACAAGCTGGCGATCAGGCGCGTGGCCGCGTCAAAACGCGAAGAAGCATCGACCACAACGTAGCGATAATGCGTGACCAGCATGTCGAACAGGCGCACAAACTCGGCGGTCGAGGGATCGACCGATGCGGGCACGCTGGTTCCGGCCAGCAAGTGCAGTCCGCCGCCATGGCGGGTCATGAAACTTTCCAGCAGGGAAGCGTCCATGCGATGCAGGTTGCGGGTGGCATCGGCCACATTGAACACCGGCTTCAGATTCATGTGCAGCGCGGCGTGGCCCAGGGGAGCCAGATCGACCAGCGCAGTTTGCCCGTAGGCGGATTGCAAAGCCAGCGCAAGATTCACGGCTACCGTGGTGGCGCCGTTTCCACCTTTGGCATTGATTACGGAAAACACTTTGCCGCGCAGGCCCTCCTGCCGTCCGCGGCGCTGCGCCGTGGTCAGGCGGACAAAGGCTTCCAGCAGGTCGGTGGTGGTGGTTGGGCGTTCAATAAACTCCCGCGCCCCGGCGCGCATCGCGTTGACGATCACCTGGGGCTGATTCAGATTGCCGATGGCAAAAATCGCCGAGTCGGGCATTTCCTGATGCAGCAGTTCGATCGCGCGCAAGGCCATGGCAGAATTTTCGGCGGGAATATCGACCAGAGTGACGTCGGGATTGGCGGCGCGCACGCGGCGGGTGACCGGATCGGCCGCGCCCACCGGAAAGCTGGCGCAGGTGTGCACGGTTTTGGCCACGCTGGTGCCGTCCACCAGCACCTGGAGCAGCGCGCGCTGCTCGTTATCGGCGGCCACAATGACTACGGAAAGCTCGGGCATCTTTGTTTACTTCTGAATCGCTATCTATTTCTAATCAGGTCTACTTCTGTTTCAGCGATTGATCAAACTTGCTCTGATCCAGATAGGGTTGCGCCAGCTTTGGACCAGCAGGTGCTTCGGTGCCCGGAGAAATCCGGTGCACGGTGCACAGCACCATCAGTTCCGAATTACTTTTTTGCACGCTCTTGCTGCGGAAAAACTGCCCAAGAATCGGAATGTCGCCGAGTCCGGGGATTTTGTTGTAAACATCGGTCACGCGGTTATCCATGAGCCCGGCGATCACGAAGCTCTGCCCATCCTGCAGTTCGAACTCCGTCTTGGCGCTGCGCGTGCTTAGAGCGGGTACGGTGAAGCCGGAAATGGTCAGAGCGTCGGCATAGTCGAGCGTGCTGACTTCGGGGGCGACGGTGAGGTGGATGTTCCCGTTGGGCATGATCAGCGGCGTGAACTTCAACCCTACGCCGAATTCCTTGAAGGAAATGGTGACCGCGGTAAAACCGTTGCCCGGCTGCACAATGGGAAAAGGGAACTGACCCCCGGCCAGGAAACTGGCTTCTTTGCCGTTGACGGCAATCAGATTGGGTTCGGCCAGAATCTGCAGCAGGTTTTTGGTCTGCAAGGCTTCGATCACCGCTCCGAAATTAATGTCGGGACGGAACAGGAACAGGTTGAGGACATTGTTGATGGTCGAGCCCGTCGTGCTGGTGGAGGTCGAACCGGTGGTGGAGTTCTGAGTTCCCGGGGTCAGAGTCTGGGGGCCGAAGCCGCCAAACTGGCCCGTGGTCAGCGTGCCGAGCGTGTTGGTCGCCCCGGTGGAAATAAAGTTCACTCCCATCTGGCTCATGGCGGTGCGGTCGACTTCGGCGAATTTCACTTGCAGCAAAATTTCCTGGGCGCCCACTGGCCCGAAGGTGAGCACATTGACGATGTTGGGGGAATAAGCCTTGGCCAATTCGCCCGCCTTGGTGGCGACATCCTGGGTGGTGACATGACCGGAAAGCACGATCGCGGCGCGCGAGGGAGTCACCGTAATGGCTTCGTCCGGGAACACGCGCTTCTCTTCTTCGGCGCAGGCGCTCACGTCTACATCCACGCGCAGGTCGAAACTGCGGGAGCGCTCCAGTTCATCCCAGATCAGCAGCGAGACTTCGCCGGGACCGCGGCCATGCACCAGAATCTGGGTCGGGGTGATGACGGTGGCGTAAGCGATATTGGGATCGGTTACGGAGATCCGTTTGAGGCGCTCGGTGGTGTTGATGAGCAGCGATTTGCCGACCATGACCCGCAAGGGCGCCGAACCCTGGGTCTGGGAGATGTTCTGCTGCGCTGCCGGAGGAAGAGTCGTCGACTGCGTAGCGGCCGGCGGGTTCTGCGCCTGGGCCCCGGATTCCTGCTGCGGCGCATTTTCTGAAGACGCAAAGGTGGAAAAAACGACGGCAAATCCGATACAGAGCAAACGTGTGCGAACGTTCATTTTCAGGCTGAACTCCCTGGCAGGAAACTGGACAGCGCGCCGGGCGGTTGGCAGAAGCAAGCTCCTCATCACTTGGTATCGGAACCCTCTTCCGGGAATTTGACATCTTGCTTGGGTTTGTCGCCTTGATACACTTCGACGCTGACCCCGTTGGAAGCCGGCGGAGGGGTTGCGGCCTTCACCACCGGCGGCGCGTGATGCACGGAAGCCGGGTGCACGGGCGCAGGCGCGGGCCCGTTCTTGTAAAGAGCTCTGGCGCTGGCCGCGGCCACCTCGTCTTGTTTGGTGTCGAGGGGATTGCGCAAGGCCAGCTGAATTTGTCCTTCCTTGCTGGCCAGCGCGAGGCGCTCGGCGTCGTCCGGCGTTACCAGCAGCGTGATCACTGCGGTGTTCTGCGGATCGCCGCTGGCCGAGCGCTCGAGCGTGTGGCCCGACGCCAGCACGGCGACATTCTGCAGCACGGTCGTGGTCTGTTGTTCGCCGCCGCCGGGAGTGCCGGTCAGCAGCACGTCCACGCGCGTTCCGGGAGTGACAAATCCGGCCACGGAAACGACCTCATTTACCCGCACAGACACTGCGCGCATTCCCGGCGGAATGAGCGCCGGCAATCCCGAACCGGCATTCTCGCCCGCCAGCCGGTTGGGCAGAATAAATTCTCCCTTGGAAATTGGGACGATCACGCCGTGCCCAATCACTTCCGAAGTCTTGTGAGGCGCGCCGGGTGGTATGTCGCCGCTGGGAATGCGGATGATCTTGATGTCATGTGCCTCGACGCGCGCGCCCACCTGCAGGTCATCGGCGGCCACGATCGCTTCCACGCCGGAATCGGGCTTCCCGCCTTGCGCTTGCAGGTTCTTGTAGACGTACACCGCCGCCATAAACCCCAAGGCGAGCGCCAGCGCGCCGATCATCAGGAAACGAGTACGGTTCATATCTGTTGCTTACTCCGCAGGTCCAAAGCCACGCTCATCTTTACAGCCAAGCTCTTCCTAAGGCGGTTACTGCAGTGAACTGGCCACTCCGGAAAAGACATTGTTGGCGCTGGACCCGATCAGCTGAATGGTTCCTACCACAATCACCAGAATGACGGCCAGCATGACCGCATATTCGGCGATATCCTGTCCGCTTTGTTCGGACCATAATGTGCGCGCCTGCTCGATAAACATAGTTGCTTCTCCTGCCGTCTTTTGTTGAGTCGGGATGGTTGTGGGCGCCAGGATGGAACCTCGATTCGACCCGCGCCACCACTCGATAGGGTAATCATACCCTGCATCTTGCGAAAAAGTGACAAATTCTTGCACTCCCTGGAGTACCGCGGGTAACGAGTTCGGGCTTTGCCGGGAGGGACAGAATATGCCTACCGTACGGAAGTGCGGTCGAATCAGCGGCCTTCGGGGCGGGGATTAGCCAAAGACTGCGCCTTTCCGGCTGTCCGCCGTGTTACAACTGAGTCGCCATCATGCCTAGGCTGCGCACACGATTGACGGTTTCCTTTGTCCTGGGAGCGGCTAGCGGACTATTTTGCTGGTACCTAATGGCGCGGCTGGGACAGGGCGCCGCTGACTTTGTCTGGGCCATCCGGGCCGCTGAGGCGCTGCTGGCGGGGCGGAATCCGTATGCGAACGCAGCGCAGCTTTATCCTCTGCCCGCAGCGCTATTTGGGCTGCCCTTCGTGCGAATCCGACCGGAGATTGCGGCAGGCGTATTTTATGGAATCAGTTCTGCGCTGCTTGCCTTTGGAGTGACGCGTGGCGGGTACCATCGTCTGCTGATCTTCCTGGCTTATCCCTATTGGGCAGGAATGCTGGCGGCGCAATGGCCCACGTTGATTATGGCGAGCGCATTCTTTCCGGTGCTCTTGCCGGTTACGCTGGCGAAACCGCAGGCGGGCCTTCCGGTGGCCTTGATCAACATAAGCCGGCGGGGAGTCATTGCGTGCTTGCCGGTCATCCTGCTGAGTTTCCTGGTGTTGCCACGGTGGCTTTCTCTTTGGCTGGCGAATGTTGGAGAGTATCCGCACTTCTTTCCTGTGATGGTGTTGCCTGGGCCGCTGCTGGCGCTCGGCCTCTTGCGTTATGGAGACCGCGATGCGTGGCTGCTGCTGAGCGCCGCGTGCATGCCGCAGCGCTGGTTCTACGATCAGTTCCTGTTGTGGCTTATTCCTAAAACACGCCGGGAAATCATTTACACCGCCGGTCTCAGCTGGGCCGCCGGAATCTGGCGCTGGTATCACGGTCCGCCCAATCTCATGCAGGTTGGGCGATGGACAGTGGTCGGGATGTATCTGCCGATGCTGGCGGTGTTGTTGCTGCGGGGCCGCAAGAGGAGGCGCGGGCCCCAGCTTAATGCAGGTTCTGGTGGTCAAGGCGAGGGGCTAGGGTAGCGCCGCCGGCCTGGGGCGAGCGTGGAGTTCCGCCGCTAGCCCGATGGACAGTGCGATCAGCGCCCAGGACAGCCAGCCCAGATGCCTGAAGCGCATCAGCAAGACGGCTTGCAGGGGCGAGAACAGCAGCAGGGCCAGAGCAGGAGTCATCAGCCATCTTGATATGGGGTGGGCAGCGGTTCCGGTGGTGAGCCAGTCGGCGAGCAGCATAGCGGCAAGAACGAGGGTACACAGATCGTATACCAGTCCGTGGTAACTCAGCAGGAGGGCGGCGATCAGAGAGAGGGAAAACTTCAGGGCAGTGGAACGGTTGTCTGACCGATGGAGAATCCAGGCGGCGAGAGGGAAGAAAAGTATTGACAAAGCCAGAACCGCGAGGTCGAGATGGACAGCGCCGGGGACGGCCAGATACAGGGCTCCGCGCAAGTTAGGCATGTCAGCGGGGAGGTTCGCTCTACGGGCCATGGCGGCCTCAAGACCGAGCGTGTATCGGGGGTATACCGCAATCTGGTGCGGTCCGACAGCAAGGAGCGAAAGTATGCCCAGCAGGGCGGCGACCGGGAGAAAGCCTAACAAAATTCTTTTCCCACGCGCGGGCGTTTCTTGCTGCACGAGCAGCAGAGCCGCGAACGGCAGGACCAGATGGAACTTGAACAGCGCGCAAGCGAGCCATGCACCGGCCCGCGCGAGGCAGTTCCGGCGATAGGCGACGAACGCAAGGACGTAAATGAGCAGGAGAAGGATTGCGTCCTGCCCCTGGATCAGCGCGACCAGCACGGGAAAGAACGCGAGCAGCATGAGGAACCAGAGGAAAACCGGCAGGCGCCGCAGCAATGGGATATGCGGACGCAAAAGAACGGGCACGGCGGCCAACATGGCGAGATTCAGGAGAAACCATAGAGTGTACGCGGCCGTATATGGGAAATAGGTGAGGGGTGCGAACAGTACAGCTTCCAGCGGAGGATGGTTGAAGGGAAGAGGGCCGAAACGCGTGATGACGTTGGGCGCGAATTGCTGCTGCACTTGCCGCTGCGCGACAGCGTTGTAGAGTTGGTGGGACATGCCAGTGCGCAGCATGGTGCCTGCGGTGTAGTAAATGGTGAAGTCGGGGTAGCCCTGGGCCACTTTGGAGTGGATGTTCCAGAAAAGCAAGGCGTGGAACAGAAGGACGCCGATGAGGTACAGCCGGCCGGCTGGATGCGCGCTGGGGAGCTTCATCGGGCAGGGAGCGATTCTACACCGTCTTTGCGCTGGGCGGCGGGAGTGAATTTGCGGCGGTGGCCGCGGCCGTTAACATAGGGCAGGTTCAATTCTCTGCAAGCCCACTCTTGTGCGGCAGGGAGACGATGAATACCAGTTGGGTGCGCGGTTCACGAGTGGCTCTGCTTCTTTCCCTGTTGGCAGCGATGAGCATCGTGTGCTACATCGAGTTGGTGCTGAGGCCACATCAAGTCGCCGAGTCGGTGTCGCTGGGTATTCCACGCGGCAATCTCTCCGATTTGTATCCGCGCTGGCTGGGAGCGCGCGAGCTGTTGCTGCATCATCGCGATCCCTACGGCTCCGAGCTCACGCGCGAGATTCAGACCGGCTACTACGGACGCCCGCTCGATCCCGCTCGCCCCAACGATCCCAAGGATCAGCAGGCGTTTGCCTATCCGCTCTATGTGGTGTTCGTGCTGGCGCCCACGGTCGGATTGCGGTTCGCGATTGTGCAGCGGGCATTTCTAGTAGTTCTCATTCTTGCTACCGCAGCGTCGGTACTGTTGTGGCTGCAAGCGCTGGATTGGCGGATCTCGACGCGGACAAAGATCGTCTGGATCGTGCTCACGCTGGGATGCTTCCCCGCAATTCAAGGCTTCAAGCTGCAACAGTTGACCCTGCTGGTGGCGGCGCTGATTGCGTTAGCCATGCATGCGATCGCGCGCCGCCATTTCGTGTTCGCCGGCATTCTGCTGGCGCTCGGGACCATCAAGCCGCAACTGGCGGCGCTGATGATGGTTTGGCTGTGCATCTGGGCCGCGGGCAACTGGCGGGAGCGCCGTGCTCTGGTCTTGAGCTTCGCTGCAGCGATGGCGCTGCTGATCGGCGGCGCAGAAATCCTGCTGCCGGGCTGGATTGGCGAATTTCGCGCCGCCAGTGCGGCTTACTATCGCTACACCGGCGGCGGCAGGTCCGTGCTCGACGTTCTTCTGTCTCCTGCTTGGGGCAGGGCACTGGCGGTCGTGTTGGCCGCAACCGTGCTGATTCTTCTCTGGAAGGTGCGTCACGTCCGCGAAACGACGCCGGAATTTCATTGGGCCCAATGCCTTGTGCTGGCAGGCACTCTCACTCTGATCCCGATGTTTGCCCCCTATAACCAGCTTCTGCTCTTACCTGCGCTGATGATGATCGTCCGCGGCGCCGATCTGTTATGGAGCAAGAATCGTCTATCCCGCTTCCTTATGGTTGTCACCACCGTGGCAGTGTTCTGGACATGGATCTCCGCGGCCGCACTCGGAATCGCATGGCTCTTGCTGCCGGCGGCCACGGTGCAGAACGCCTGGGCTCTGCCGCTGTTCACCAGCCTCGCGATCCCCATCATGGTTTTGGCGGTGCTGCTCTTCCACAGGAAGACTCTCTGCCTGGCACAAAGCTGAGCCGCGGTGGAATTTTCCTCCGAACATTCCTCGCGTCTTGCAGCCGGACCGAGCCTCAGAGTAGTCTGAGAACGCGCGCAGCACCCGTCCATGGCCCTGAACACCATCAGCCAATCCAGCCATCACAGCTCCGGCTCCGGAGTCTTTCCCGCCCTCATCTTTGTGCAGGGCAGCGAGCAGAAAAACATCATTCTGAACCGCACTCCGTTTTCTGTCGGCCGCAAGGTGGATAAGGACTTGGTCATCGCGGACCCGCGCGTCTCCCGCGATCACGCGCAAATTTCGCAGGACGGGCAGGACTTCTTCATCGAAGACCTGGGCAGCAAGCACGGCACATTCGTGAACGGCGAGCGCATTCAGCGGCAGAAACTGGAGCGCGGCGACCGGCTGGAATTCGGGGCGCGCGACTCCGCCTACATTCTGTTCAACCCGGCGCACGCGACCTCCAACACCGCGCGCGAGTTTCTCAGCCAGTTGTCCGGCGTGATCAGGCCGGAATCCTCCGAATTGGAGACGCTCCGCCTGTTCCTGGAAGCCGCGCGCAAGCTGAACACCTCGGGGGTGCTCGATGAAATTCTGATCACCATGCTCGACGTGACCCTGCAACTTACCAAGGCGGAGCGCGCCTACGTGTTTCTGAAGGAAGACGACGGCAGCTTGCGTCTGGCCGCCGGCCGCAACTCCAAGAAAGAGCCGCTGCTCGACGATCGGACGATTTCGCATTCGATTCTGGAAGAGTCCTTGCGTGCGAATTCCGAATTTCTGCTCACCGACACCAGCCAATCGGTGGATATGGCGGGCCGGCAAAGTGTGGTCGCCTATGATCTGCGTACGGTCGTATGCATTCCTTTGCGCAAGATGCAGGTGCAGGCTACGCGCGACGCGCAGACGCCGGTTCCGCTGGCGAACGTGGCGCAGGCCGTGGGCGTGCTGTACGTGGATTCGCGTTTCGCCTCGCGCGACATCAGCGGAGTGAGCCACGATATTCTGCGCGCAATCGCGACAGAAGCGGCGTCCCTTATCGAAAACGCGCGCCTGGTGCAGGCCGAGGAAGAAGCCCGCCGTTACCAACAGGAGCTCAGCATCGCCGCCAGCATTCAGCAGCGGCTGATGCAGGTGAAGATTCCCGAAGTTCCCTTCGCCCGGCTGCGCGGCAAGAATCTGTCTTGTAAGGAAATCGGCGGCGACTTCTTTGACGCGGTGAATACGAAGGAGGGCCTGGCGGTGGTGCTGGCCGATGTCAGCGGCAAAGGGGTTTCGGCCGCGCTGCTGGCTTCGACTTTGCAAGGCATGATCTATTCGCATCTGCTCGCCGGCATGCCTCTGCTGGAGGTGGTGACCGCGGTGAACCGGTTTTTCGCAGAGAAGATGGAGGGGCAAAAGTACGCGACGGTGTTAATTGCCCGCCTGCGCCGCGATGGCGAACTGGAATACGTGAACTGCGGGCATATTCCGCCGCTGCTGGTGTGCGGCAGCGAAGTGATTCGTCCGCCGCACGGAAATGTTCCGGTCGGTTTGCTCGCCGACGCCACGTTTGAGAGCTCAACCTGCCAGATGAAATCCGGCGACCGCTTCATCCTGGTCACCGATGGGGTGACCGAAGCGGAGAATCCCAAAGGCGACTTCTTCGAAGACTCGCGCCTGGAAGCCGCTGCCTCCAAGTCCCCCACGCTGGAAGGAATTTTCAGCGCTGTCACCGAATTCTGCGCCGGCAATCCGCTGAGCGACGACTGCACGGTGGTGGAGTTGTGCTACGCCAGCGCGGAGACCTAAAGCTAAACCGTGGCTCGTCCTTTGGCGGGGAATCAAAACAGTTCAATGCGCGCGGTATGGCCGGAAGCGGCCGCGAGGCGGCTGTCTCGCGTGAGCAGCGCAGCATCGAACCTTTCAGCCAGAGCTACATAGGCGGCATCATAAGCGGAGAGATTGTGGCGCAATTGCCAGATACGCGGCAGGAGGAAAGAATGTGGATGGTGCATTATGCGGAGGTCCAGCAGATCGGTAAGCGCCTCCTCGGCTCGCTCTCGCGAGAGCTCATGCTCCCTTAGGAGACGACGTAACGCGTGCGCCACCTCCAAATCCAAAACATGTGGCGCGTGTAAGCTTTCCGCGCCCGCGCACACGCGATCTTCAATGCGCCGGCCCGCTGAAGAGTGCAGCAGCCATTCAACTGCGGCGGAGGCATCAATCACAATCACCTCGCGTCTCGTTCCTCGCGAATTATGCGGGCGACGTCGACCTTGAGTTCCACCGGCTCGCGGCGGCTGAGACGCTCTTGCATTTCCGCCAAGGTGGGCTTCTCGGCGATCTCTCGGATTTCCGACAGGAGATAGTCGGAGAGCGACATTCCGAGCCTTGCTGCGCGGGCTTTCAGATGGCGGTGGAGGGCGTCGGGCACGTTGCGGAGCTGGATCATCTTGGACATGTGCACAGCATACTTTCATGTTGTCCACATGTCAATGGCGGCCGGAACGCACTTGCCTCGTCACACTTGCGCCCTCTTCCCCGCTAGGCGACAATGTCGTGTCCTCAACTTTCAACGTCCATCCACACTCCTGTGCCGACTGAAAGGAACAGCCTGCTATGAAACTGCGTTTCGGATTGATCTGTGTCCTGTTGCTTGCCTCTCTCTCCTTCGCATTTGCAGCCGTTACGCCTGACAAAGCCAGTGGTCCGGCGCCGCTGATTGACCGCGACCTGATCTTCGGCAATCCCGAGATTGCGGCCGCGCAGATTTCTCCCGACGGCCGCTACATCGCCTTCCTGAAGCCGTGGAAGGACACGCGCAATGTCTACGTGAAGGCTATTGGCGAGCCGTTCAGCGACGCGCGCTTGTTGACCACGGAAGCGAAACGCCCCATCCCCGCATTTTTCTGGACCCGAGACAGCCGATACATCCTTTACGTTAAGGACACTGACGGCGACGAGAACTACAACGTCTATGCGGTCGATCCCGCAGCCAAGCCTGCTGCCGGCGCCGACGCTCCTGCATCGCGTGACCTGACCGGGCTGAAAGGCGTGCGGGTCATGATCTACGAAGTGCCGAAGTCCGCGCCGGATGTGGTCTATGTCGGTCTCAACGACCGCGACAAGGCCTGGCACGATCTCTATCGCCTGAACATTTCCACTGGCACCAAAGAGCTGATGCGCAAGAACACGGAACGGATCACCGGATGGCTGTTCGATCTGAAAGGGCAACTGCGCATGGCGACGCGCAGCGCGGAAAACGGCGATACCGAAATCCTGCGCGTCGATGCCGAGGGATTCACCAAAGTCTATTCCTGCACGGTGTTTGAAAGCTGCGCCCCGCTGCAATTCCAGCCCGGCAACCAGCGCATTTACATGGAAACCAACAAGGGCACGGATCTGATCTCGCTGGTTCTGATGGATCCCCAGAGTGGCAACACAGAGATGGTGGAATCGGACCCGCTGGGCAAAGTTGATTTCGGCGGCGCGGTGTTCTCCGAAAAGACCGACGAACTGGTGGAAACCTGGTACACCGCCGACCGGGTCAAGGAATACTACAAAGACAAAGCCTTCGGCGAGGATGTTCACTTTATCGAGAAAAAATTTCCCGGCCATGAAGTCAAAGTCTTCTCGCGCACCAAGGACGAAGAACTCTGGCTGGTGACGGTGGTCAGCGATACCGAACCCGGCGAAACCTTGCTGTTTGACCGCAAGGCCCGCACCCTGACGCCGCAATACAAGATCCGGGAAAAACTTCCGCGCGCGGATTTGGCGCAGATGAAGTCGGTTACTTATAAGTCTTCCGATGGCTTAGAGATTCCCGCTTATCTCACGCTGCCGAAGGGAGTTCCGGCAAAGAATTTGCCTGCGCTGATCATTCCGCACGGCGGTCCGTGGGGACGCGACAATTGGGGCTACAACACGTTGGCGCAGTTCTTCGCCAATCGCGGCTATGCGGTGTTGATGCCCAACTTCCGCGGCTCGACCGGCTACGGCAGAAAGTTTCTTGACGCCGGCAATCTGCAGTGGGGCCGCAAGATGCAGGACGACGTCACCTGGGGCGTGAAGTATCTGGAGGCGGAAGGCATCGCCGATCCCAAGCGGGTGGGCATTCTGGGCGGATCCTACGGCGGTTATGCCACGCTGGCGGGCGTTACGTTTACTCCGGACCTGTATGCGGCGGCGGTGGATATCGTCGGCCCCTCGAACCTGATCACCCTGCTCGATTCGATCCCGCCCTACTGGGAGTCCATCCGCAAGTTGTTCTACGTGCGCATGGGCGACCCCAATACGCCGGAAGGCAAGGCGCAACTGATCGATCAATCGCCGCTTACTTACGCCGACAAGATCAAAACGCCGCTGCTGGTCGCGCAGGGAGCGAATGATCCGCGAGTCAACCGGCGCGAGGCGGAGCAGATCGTCATTGCCTTACGCGACCGCGGCTTCCCGGTGGAGTACATTCTGGCTCCCGACGAGGGCCACGGCTTCGCGCGTCCCGTCAACAATCTGGCGCTGTTTATGGCGTCGGAGAAGTTTCTGTCGCTGCACTTGGGCGGACGATATCAGGAAGGCGGCTCGACGGAAGAAGTCGCGCGCCTGAAGGAGATCACGGTTGATCCCAAGACCGTCGTCCTGGCAAAGAAAGTTGAGTCGGGAACGGTCGGTGCGCCCAAGCCGGCCATGGAACTGCAAGCGGGCACCTACAACTATCAGGTCAAAATCGCAATGGGAGGCCAGGAGATGAACATGAAGGCCACCCTTGCCATTCAAGAAGGGCCGGGGGGATGGACCACAACCGAGACCGTGGATACGCCGCAAGGTTCCGCGACCGACACGGCAACCATCGAGAAGGGAAGTCTGTTCCTGCTGAAGCGCAATGTGCAGCAAGGCCCGATCGCCATCGATCTGGATTTTGCCGGGAACAAAGCCGCAGGCAAGGTGAACATGAATGGACAGGATAAACCGATTGCAGTCGATCTCGGCGGTCCCCTGTTCGCTGACGGTCCGGCCGAGAATCAAGTGATCGCCTGTTTGCCGCTGGCGGAGGGTTACACGACCACCTTCCGCAACTTCGATGTGGAGACGCAGAAGGTGAAGCTGCTGCAGCTGAGCGTCGCCGGTAAGGAAGAGGTGAAAGTGCCGGCGGGGACGTTCCAAACGCTGCGCGTGGAGGTCTCTTCCGCGGATGGCGGCGGGGACAAGAAAACGGCATGGATCGATTCCGAGAGCCACAAGGTGGTGAAGGTCAGCGCGGTGATCGCGGAAATGGGCGGAGCCACCGTGACGGAGGAGTTGACGCAATAAGGCTCG
>Ga0187781_10001208_pt1 | contig 19476 bp, 19 predicted proteins | sample 0715_SJ02_MP02_2_FD_132447 | JGI IMG/M metagenome (GOLD analysis project Ga0187781, IMG submission 132447) | Tropical peat soil microbial communities from peatlands in Department of Meta, Colombia - 0715_SJ02_MP02_20_MG | ecosystem: Environmental > Terrestrial > Soil > Wetlands > Peat | place... | reverse complement strand
CTGCGGGCGGCCGAGGCGTGCGGGATCGTCGGCGAATGCAACATCCAGTTCTGCCTCGACCCGATGAGCGAGGAGCACTACGCGATCGAGGTCAACGCCCGCCTGTCGCGCTCGAGCGCGCTCGCGAGCAAGGCGACCGGCTACCCGCTCGCCTACGTCGCGGCGAAGCTCGCCCTCGGCTACACGCTCCCCGAGCTCAAGAACCGCATCACCGGGGTCACGACCGCGGCGTTCGAGCCGTCCCTCGACTACGTCGTCGTGAAGCTCCCGCGCTGGGACCTCGACAAGTTCGAGCGGGCCGACCGCCGGCTCGGCCCCGCGATGAAGTCGGTCGGCGAGGTGATGGGGATCGGCGCGTCGTTCCCCGAGGCGATCTCGAAGGCCGTCCGCATGAGCGACCCGCGGGCGGACCTGGTCCCGCCGCTCGAGGTCCGGGGCCGCAAGGAGATCCTCGCCGACCTCGCGAGCCCCACGCCCGAGGTCCTCGGAAGGGTGCTCGAGGCGCTTCGGGCCGGGATCTCCTCCGAGGAGGTGAGCCGCGTCGCGTGGATCGACCGGTGGTTCGTCGACGCGCTGGCGGAGATCGAGTCGGTCGACCGCGCGATCGGCGAGGCGGGCGGGGCCGGGCTCTCCCCGACCCTGTTGCGCCGGGCGAAGGAGCTGGGCCTGTCCGACCGGGCGATCGGCCGCGCCGCCCGCCTGGACGAGGAGATGGTCCGCTCCCGGCGCCTCGCGGCCGGGATCCGCCCCCGCGTCCGGATGATCGATACCCTCGCCGGGGAGTGGCCGGCACGGACGAACTACCTCTACGTCACCTACCGGGCCGGCGCGGACGACGTGCGCCCGATGGCGGCGGGCTCGGTCCTCGTCATCGGCGCGGGGCCGTACCGGATCGGGTCGAGCGTCGAGTTCGATTGGTCGACCATGAACCTCGTGGACGGCCTCAAGGCGGAGGGGGTGCCCGGGGTCGCCGTCCTCAATTCGAACCCCGAGACGGTCTCGACCGACTACGACCGCTCCGACCGCCTCTACTTCGAGGAGATCACCCTCGAGCGGGTCCGCGACCTCTTCGACTTCGAGTCGTTCGCCGGCGTCGTGACGTGCGTCGGCAGCCAGCTCGCGCAGAACCTGACGCCCCTCCTGCATCTGTTCGGGATCCCGATCCTCGGCACCGCCTCCGAATCGATCGACACCGCCGAGGACCGCGCCCGGTTCGCCCGCCAGCTCGAGGCGCTCGGGATCCCGCAGCCGGCCTGGCGCGCGTTCACGACCGTGGACGAGGCGGCCGTCTTCGCGGACGAGGTCGGCTATCCGGTCCTCGTCCGCCCGTCCTACGTCCTGAGCGGACAGGCGATGCGGGTCATCGAGGGACGCAACGACCTCGGCCGGTTCCTCTCCGAGGCGGCGCGCGTGTCGCCCGAGCATCCCGTCGTCATCACGAAGTTCGTCGAGGGCGCCGCCGAGGTCGAGCTGGACGGGATCTCGGACGGGAAGCGGGTCCTGGTCGGGGGGATCTTGGAGCATGTCGAGCGCGCCGGGGTCCACTCGGGCGACGCGATCTTCTGCCTCCCGCCGCGCCATACGCCCGCCGAGGTCCAGGCCCAGCTATTGGACGCGGCAGGGGAGCTCGCCCGGCGCCTGCGCATCCGCGGCCCGTTCAACGTCCAGTTCCTGGTGAAGGACCGCGGCTTCCAGATCATCGAGCTCAACCTGCGCGCGAGCCGCTCGCTGCCGTTCCTCACGAAGGCGACCGGCGTCCCGCTCCTCCGCGAGGCGGCCCGGGCGATGCTCGGAAAGCCGCTCTCCCGCGACGGGGTCGCCCCCCTCCCCGCGGACCGCTGGGGCGTGAAGGTCCCGCAGTTCTCCTTCCTCCAGCTCGCCGGCTCCGACCCGCTCCTCGGGGTCGAGATGCAGTCGACCGGGGAGGTCGCCTGCTTCGGCCCGACGTTCTCGGACGCCCTCGTGAAGGCGCTGGTCGCGACCGGCGTGAAGCTCGTGCCCCGGCGCGGGACCGCGTTCCTCTCGGTCGGGGGCCCGCTTCTCAAGGAGGAGCTCCTCCCGGCCGCCGTCCGGCTCCGCTCCCTCGGCCACTCCCTCGCGGCGACCGAGGACACCGCCGCGTTCCTCACGGCGCGGGGGGTCCGCGGGGTCCGCGTCCTGCACAAGGTCTCCGAGCCCGACCGGCACCCGAACATCCTCGAGGTGCTGGACGCGGGGGGGATCGACCTCCTGCTCAACGTGCCGCTCTCGCTCACGCAGGAGAAGTTCGAGCGGATGCTCGAGGACGAGTACGTGCTCCGCCGCCGCGCGGTCGAGCTCGGCATCCCGCTATTCACGAGCCTCGAGGCGTTCAGCGCCTACGTCGAAGGGGTCGCCTTCCTCGAGGAGCACCCGCTCACGGTCGAGCCGCTCTACGGGAGCCCCGAACCCGGCGCGCCGGTAGGCGAGCGGCCGAAGGGGATCCCGGTCGTGCCGCGGCGCAAGCGCGGCCGCCGGCGCCGAACGGTGCGCAAGGGGGCCGACCCGGCGACTAGATCGGGAACTTCGTGAGCGAGTACTCCGGCACGATCGTGGACGTGTCGAGTACCTCGGGGATGCCGCGGATCCGGTCGGTCACGAAGTCGAGGACCCGGCGCTTGTTGGCCGCGCTCGGCTCGAAGTCGAGGACGACCAGGATGTCCCAGTCCCCGGTGAGGAAGTGGAGCTCCTTGACCTCCGTGAGCGTCTCGAGGATCCGCTTGATCCGGTCGAGGTCACCGCCGCGGACCTTGAGGTAGGAGAACGCGCGGACGCTCTTCAGGTCGGCCGGCATGATCGCGGCCAGCTCCTCCTCCGTGAACGCCTCGACCCCCTCGAGCCGCCTCCCGAGGGGCGAGATGAGGACCGGGAACTTCTGGACGCCGCGCAGGTGTTCCGTTACGAGCCGCTCGAGCCGACCGACCCGCTCGATGTCCACGACCCGCACCCGGAAGCCGCGCTGGTGGGCGATCTCCTCGACCAGGGCCTGGCAGCGCGCCTGGTCGTCCGAGAGGAAGAACACCGAGCTGTCGGCGACCGCGTCCCCCTGGGGCAGGCTGCCCGAAGGAATCCCGCCGACCCCGGTCAACGCGTCGGGGCCCGTGCTCGCGGGGGCCGGAGGACGGTAGAACGTCGTAACGGCCTTCTTCGACTGGACGTAGAGCGTCAGCTCTTTGGAATCGTCGGCCATAAGCGGTCGCGCAAAAGCCGGCGGGTCTATTTAATTGAATGGCGGAGCCGACCCCCGCCCTCTCGGGCGGGGGAAAGGGTTCGGTCGCACCGGGCGGGTTCGCCCGGCGCTTTCCGAGCGGATGCGCGTGCGGTCTAGTAGCGCTTGTAGGAGTCGGAGCGCTCGCGCCCTCCGCCCCCACCGCCGCCGTACCGGCCGCCGTAGCCACCGCCGCCGCCGCCGCCACCGCGGTCGCGGTAGCCGCCGCCGCCGAACGACCGGCGCTCGCTCTCGAACTCCTGCTGGCTCATGTCGAGCGACTGGTTTACCTCGGCGATCGCCTCGGTCGACTTCGACAGGTTCCCGTACCGGCCGACGTTCAGGCGCATGTGGCCGCGCACGAGGGAGACGTAGCCGTTGTCCACGAGGACGACCTCGTCCTTCGTGATCGAGCCGATCTGTTCGTTCCAGAGGGAAAGGATGATCGTGGCCGTGTCGTCGCCGACCACGGCCTCGCAGACCTTCCTCGGGTCGCCGAACTTGCCCATGACCTCCTTCGGTTCGCCAATGTTGATCACCTTGGCGAGCACGTTCACTTGCTTCGAGTTCGGCGTCAGGTCTCGCACTTTCGTCAGGGGTTTGTCTACCATCTCGGGTCGCCTCTTCCTTCGCGTTTCGCTTTGGGTTGGTTCGAGGAGCCGGGCACAGCTCCACTCGCGCGATCACTCGTCGCAGAAATAGGACGGGCGGGACGCTCGAATCGGGATGGGCTCTCGGATTCCTCGAGGGAACGGACGTAAGGTCGAGCATATAAAGCCGCGCCCGTGCGCCGGCGTCGCTCGGCGAGCGGACGCTTCGGCGGCAGGCGAACGGGACGGCAGGCTTTTCCGTCCGATTCCTTCTCGGCCGTCGGGTACCGGGTGTGACCCAGCGTTTCGACATCGCCGTCCAGTACTTCCTGCGACGGGAGTACGAGCACGCCGTCGCCGCGTTCCGCGAGGTCGTGCGGGAGCGCCCGTCCGACGGGCCGTCCTGGGCGTACTACGGAATCTCCCTCGCCCACCTCGGCCAGGCGGCCGAGGCCGAAGCCGCGCTCAGCCGCGCGATCGCGCTGTCGCCCGAGAACGCGGAGGCGTGGTTCCATCTCGGCGTCGCGCGATCGCTGCGGGACGAGTGGGCGTCCGCCGCCCGCGCCTACCAGCGCGCGGTCGCGCTCTCCCCGTCCGACATGGTCGCCTGGCATCGGCTCGGCGTCGCGCTCGCCGAGTCGGGGGACGAATCGTCCGCCTCCGTGGCGTTCGAACGGGCGCTCGTCCTCTCGCGGGAGGTCGCGCCCGCCGAACCGGCCGACGAGACCCCGGCCACGGCCCCGCCGCCCGAGCCCGTGCCACCGGCGCGTCCGGCGCGCCGGGCGGCCGATGCCGACGACCACCTAGAGGAGACCGGCGAGCGGGAGGGGACGCGGGAAGCCAAGAGCTGGCTCGACCTCGCGCTCTCGCTCCTGAGCCTCGGGGACGAGGACGAGGCGATCGCGGCGTACGAGCGGGCCTACACGCTCGACCCCGAGCGGGCCCGGCGCTCGCTCTTCCGACCGATGCTCCGGCTGCTGACCGCCGTCCAGGAGAGCCCCGAGGAGGAGAAGGAGACCCCGTGGCCGAACGAGCCGCGACCGCCTCCGGCGGCGCCGCGACGGCCCCCGGCGCGGCCCGAGGTCCTCTGACGAACCCCTAGAGCGGCTTCGGCGCGGACGTCACGATCGTCGACTCGGCCCACCCCTTCACCTTCTCGCGGGCCTCGGCGTGGTGACGGTAGAACGCGTGGATCCGCTCGAGGATCTCCGACTTGCAGTCCCCGCAGAGGAGCGCGCCCGAGCGGCAGTCGTTCGTCACCTTCGTGAACTTCTCCTCGGAGTCGGCGAACCGGGTCCTCCAGAGCGCCCAGACGGAGCAGACCTCCGGGTTCGCCCCGAGGCGCCGCTGCTCCTCGACCGTCGCGCGTCCGCCCGTGAAGGCGTTGCGGACCTTCCGGTCCACCACCTCGGGCGGGTCGTTCAGGAAGAGGGCGTTCTCGGGCCGGTCGCCCGACGTCGACATCGCCGCCTCGCCGAGGAGCCCGGGGATCATCTTGCTGTGGAGGAGGGCCGGCTTCGGGTATCCGAGTCCCTCGGCGATGTCGCGCGTCACGCGGAAGTGCGGGTCCTGGTCGATCCCGCACGGGATGAGGCACGGCGCGTTCCGCCCCTCGGCCCACGACGGCCAGAAGCACGGGACCGTCTGGAGCGCCGTGTAGAAGACGAGGCCGATGTTCGTGCTCGGTTCGAACCCGAACACCGCCTTGACGGTCGAGTACGGGATCTTCCGGGCCACGCGGATCGCGAGCGGGTAGAGCGCCGCGATCGAGCGGGAGTCGAAGAAGACGTGGGTGCGCTTCGGGTCAAAGCCGAGCGCGAGGAGGTCGTAGAGGTTCTCGAGGCCCCAGTACGCGGTCTCCTCCCGCGTGAGGCCGGCCCGCGCCCAGAACTTCTCGTCGTCCGTGATTTGGATGTACATCGGGACGCCGAGCCGTTGCTGGAGCCACTGACAGAACTCGAACGGGACGAGGTGGGAGGTGTGGAGCGGCCCGGACGGGCCGCGTCCCGAGTAGAGGAAGAACGGCTTCCCGTGGGCGAACCCGTCGAGCAGCGGCGCGAGGTCGCGCTGGGAGTAGTAGATCCCCCGGGTCAGGAGCGGGTGGAGCTCGCCACCGGTCAGGTGGTGGAGCTTCGCGAGCAGCTCGACCGTGAGCTCCTGGGTCCCGAACAGCTCGCGCAGGCGTTGGTAATCGATGTGGCCGCGGACTTCGTACGGGGTGACGACGAACTCCTCGGGGTCGGGCATCGCTCGGTCCCGTCAACCCTCGGGGAACGTGATCTTCGAGAGGATCGCCTCGCGCTCGGCCATCGGCACCCCCGCGGCGCTCAGCGCGGCGGCGAAGCACTGGCGCGAGTGCTCGAAGGTGATCGTGTGGCCGCACGACGGGCAGCTCGCCCACCCCTGGATGAGGCTGCGCAACCCTTCGCGCGAGGAGGAGGTGTCGCGGCGGGCGAACTTCTCGACCAGGATGGCCGCCCCGGCCGAACTCTCGAGGTTCGTGAGCGGGACGCGGACCGGGGTGTTGCAGATCGGGCAGCGGGCAGGATTGCGGCAGGTGCACGCCATGGGCAAGACAGTACCTGCCGAGCGGGCCTAAAAGACCGCCGCCCCACCGTCCCGGCCCGCTCGAAGGATACGTTCAAATCCCGGACCTCGGAATCGAAGCGCCGATGGCGCTCTCCCCGGTGGAAGCGGCGTTCGAGCTCCGGAGCGAGATCGTCGAGATCCTGAAGCAGCTCAACCGCTCGGAGAACGAGGCCGGAGCCGACCGGGGACTCGAGCTCGAGGAGCTCCACTACCTCCTCGGCCATGGCCCGCTTCCCCAGGTGTCCGGTCCGGACGTCGCGAAGGCCGTCCAGGTGCTCCTCGGGAACGGCTACGCGAGGTGCCTCGACGACCCGCGGTACTCCTGGGAGCGGGGCCGGGTCGTCACGGAACGGTACGCGATCACGACCGAGGGGAAGGCGTTCCTGGTCGATCGGCTTCGCCGGGTCGGTCGCGTCTAGAAGGGTACCGGCTCCTCCCCGAGAAGTGCGATTTAAGTAGAAGGCCCCCGCGTTATCCTACTCGAATGCCCACGGACGACGACCAGCGCGACCCCGTCCGCGCGACCCTGATCGCGATCCTGCAGCAGCTCAACCGCGTCGAGTCGATGCACGAGGGCCGGTCGGACCACCAGAACCTCGAGCTGCGGGAGATCGAGCGGCTCCTCTCCGACTTCTGGGCGATCAAGCACGACGACGTCAAGGTCGCGCTCATGCTCGGGCTGCTCGTCCGCAACGGGATGGTCACGGCCGAACGGGGGGCGCCGTCCACCGGACCGGGCCGCGCACCCGGCCCCGCGTCGTACCGAATCACGACGGAAGGGAAGAAGTTCCTGGTCGACTCGACGCAGCAGACCGACCGCATCCGCTGACGGAGGAACGCCCGTTTCCTCCTCGGGGGACGCGCCGAACGCGCCAACCGTTAAGTAGCGGTCGAGTGTCCCCGCGAATCCATGTCACGGATCCACTCCGGGCACAAGGGACGTTCCGGTTCGCACCGGCCGTACCCCCTCACGAAGCCCGAATGGGTCACCACCTCCCAGGAGGAACTGGTCACGCAGGCGGTCCAGCTTTCGAAGACCGGCCTCTCCTCCGCGCAGGTCGGGTTGACCCTGCGCGACGCCTACGGCGTGCCGTCCGCGCGGGCCGTGACAGGGAAGCGCCTCGGCGTCCTTCTCCGCGAAGCCGGCGTCTCCCCGGAGGTCCCGGACGACCTCCAGGCGCTCCTCAAGCGTGTCGTCCACATGCAACGGCACCTCGAGGAACACCCGAAGGACCTCGCGAACCGGCGGGGCCTCACGCTGATGGAGTCCCGCATCCGACGGCTCGCGCGCTACTACCGGCAGCGGAAGCGGCTCCCCGAGACGTGGCGGTACACGGCCGCCGCGGCCGCGCTCCAGGTGGAGTGATGCCTTCGGGTCCCGACGGACTCGTCCCCGACCCCCGGTACCGCGAAGAATTCGAACGCGCTCGGGCCCTCCTCCTCGCCCATCCCCGCCGCTGGCGGGTCATCTACCATTACGACGGGGACGGGGTCGCGAGCGCCTCGTGCGCCCTCCGCGCGCTCCAGCGATTGGGCTACCCGGCGCAGGCGACCGCGCTCGTCGGGGTCGAAGGCCCCCGCCTCGGCGCGCTCTTCTCCGCGACCCCGGGTCCGGTCCTCGTGGTCGATACCGGCGCGAGCTGGCTCGACCTCATCGCCCAGCATCCCGCACCGGCGATCGTGCTCGACCACCACAAGTACCCCGGCGTCCCGAACCCTCCGCCGCTCCCGTCCCACGTCGCGTTCGTGAACCCCCTCGACTGGGGGGTCGACGGGATGCGGGAGCTCTGCGCGTCCACCCTCACGTGGCTCTACACCGTCTTCCTCGACCCGACCAACTGGGACAACGCCCCGTGGGGCCTCTCGGGCGCGATCTCCGACCGACAGCACGTGGGGGGGTTCCACGGGCTGAACGAGCTCCTGGTCGCGGAGGCGGTCCGCCGCTCGCTCCTCGTACGGCGACCGGGCGTGGCGCTCTTCGGCCCGACCGTCGGGGACGCGTTGGTCGGCAGCATCGACCCGTTCGTGCGGGGCCTCTCGGGCCAGAAGGAGGCGGTCGACGCGTTCCTCCACGGCCTCGGCATCGACCCGGCCCGGTCGCCCGCGAAGCTCTCCCCGGGCGAGCTCGGGCGGCTCGTGGCGGCGGTCAAGGAACGGCTCGCGGCGAGCGGCGTCGCGCGGGAGGCCGCCGACGTGCTCGACCAGGAACGTTGGTTCGTGCCGTCCCTCGGGATGGACGCGGAGGAGGTCGCCAACCTGCAGAACGCATCCGGGCGGGCCGGCGTCCCCGGCGTGGGGGTCGCCTTCGCCCTCGGGGACCCCGCGGCCGCCGAACGGGTCCGGTCGGCGGAGGCCGAGTGGAGGACAGGGGTCCTCCGGGGGCTTCTGCGCATCGAGCACGACGGGGTTAACTCGATGCGATTCCTGAGGTGGTTCGAGAGCCCCGAGACTCCTCTCGCGGGCACTCAAGCGGGTCTCGCGATGAACTACCTGCTCCCTCCCGACCTCCCCGTCTTCGTCTTCTCGCAGGGCTCGAACGGGCCGACGAAGGTGAGCGCCCGCGGGACGCTCCGCCTGGTCGACCGGGGCCTCGACCTCTCCGCCGCATGCCGGGTCGCGGCGAGCGCGGTCGGAGGGGAGGGCGGGGGCCACCGCGTCGCGAGCGGGGCGACCATCCCCGCGGGGAGCCGCTCCGCGTTCCTCGAGTCGGCCGACCGGGTCCTTTCCGAACAGCTCGGCCCGGGCACCGGGGGTACCCGATGAGCACGCCGCCGCCGGCGGTCCCCGAGACCCCGGTCGACCGCGTCCACGACCGCGCGCTCGAGCTGGAGATGCATCGGTCGTACATCGATTACGCGATGAGCGTCATCGTCGGCCGGGCGCTCCCGCTCGCCGGGGACGGGCTGAAGCCGGTCCACCGCCGCATCCTCTGGTCGATGTGGGAATCCGGGGCGACCCACGACCGGCCGTTCCGCAAGTCGGCGCGCACGGTCGGGGACGTCCTCGGCAAGTACCATCCGCACGGCGACATGGCCGTCTACGACGCGCTCGTCCGGATGGCCCAGCCGTTCAGCCTGCGCTACCCGCTCATCGAGGGGCAGGGAAACTTCGGCTCCCTCGACGGGGACGCCCCGGCCGCGATGCGCTACACGGAGGCCCGGCTCTCGGCGATCGCGGAGGAGCTCCTCCTCGACATCGAGAAGGAGACGGTCGAGTGGACCGACAACTTCGACGGGACGCTCAAGGAACCCCTCCTCCTCCCGTCCAAGGTCCCGAACCTGCTCGTGAACGGTTCGGCGGGGATCGCGGTCGGCATGGCGACCAACATGCCCCCGCACAACCTGGGGGAGGTCGCGGACGCGCTCCTCGTCCTCCTCGCGCACCCGGACGCCTCCCTGGACGACGTGATGAAGGTCCTCCCCGGGCCGGACTTCCCGACCGGCGGCTACGTCTCGGCCGAGGGGATCCGCGAGGCGTACGAGACCGGACGCGGGATGATCCGCCTGCGCGGCTCGGCGGAGGTCCGCGAACGGGGCGGCAAGGACGAGATCGTCATCACCGAGACGCCCTACGAGGTGAACAAGGCGGCCCTCCTCGAGCTCATCGCCGACCTCGTGAAGGGGAAGCGGATCGACGGGATCACCGACCTCCGGGACGAGTCCGACCGGGACGGGACGAGCGTCGTCCTCGAGCTGCGCCGCGACGCGCCGGCCGAGATCGTCCTCAACCGGCTCTACGAGCACACGCCGCTCGAGACGAGCTTCGGCATCATCAACCTCTGCCTCGTCGAGGGGCATCCGAGGGTCCTCTCGCTCCTCGAGCTCCTCGCCCTCCAGCTCGACCACCGTCGGACGATCCTCACCCGGCGGACGAAGTTCGACCTCCGCAAGACCGAGGAGCGGCTCCACCTCCTCGAGGGGTTCCTCACCGCGATCGACCACATCGACGAGGTGATCCGGATCATCCGGCGCTCGAAGGACGTCCAGGTGGCCGAGACGAACCTGATGGGGAAGTTCCTGCTCTCGAGCGAGCAGGCGAAGGCGATCCTCGACATGCGCCTCGCCCGACTGACCGCGCTCGAGCGCGAGGCGGTCGAGAAGGAGAAGACGGAGAAGGAGGCGCTCGCGAAGCAGTTGAAGGCGATCCTCGCCTCCCCGAAGCTCCTCGACCAGCTCATCGTGGACGAGCTCAACGACTTGAAGAAGCGGTTCGGCGACCCGCGACGCACCCGGATCGTCCCGGCGTTCACCGAGCGCACGCTCGAGGACCTCATCCCCGACACGGACGTGGTCGTCCTCGTCACGCGGGACGGCTACGTGAAGCGCCTCCCGCTCGACCAGTACCGCCGCCAGCGGCGGGGCGGCCGAGGCCTCATCCAGATGGAGACGAAGGAGGAGGACTTCGTCATCCGGACGTTCATCACGCGGACGCACGACGACGTGCTGTTCCTCACGAACCTCGGCCGGGTCTACCGCCTCAAGGCGTACGACCTCCCCGAGGGGAGCCGCCACTCGAAGGGGAAGGCCGTCATCAACCTCCTCCCGAAGTTGAAGGACGGCGAGCGGGTGCAGACCCTACTTCCGCTCCGCGACATGGCGACCGAAGGGTCGCTCGTCTTCGCGACGCGCAAGGGACTCGTGAAGCGGACGACCCTCGACCAGTACCAGAACATCCGCACGAACGGCATCCAGGCGATCCTGCTCGAGGAGGGGGACGAGCTGGTCGACGTCGTCCTCGTGACGAACGAGGCGACCGAGGTCCTTCTCGCGACCCTCGCGGGCCAGCTCGTCCGGTTCCCCCTCTCCGAGGTGCGCCCGATGGGCCGGGCGACCTACGGGGTGATCGGGGTCCGCCTCTCGGAGGAGAAGGGCGACAAGGTGGTGGCGATGGCCCCCGTGGACGCCCGATTCCCGATGCTGCTCTCGCTCACGACCACGGGCTACGGGAAGCGAAGCCCGACCGAGGACTACCGGCGGACCCGGCGCGGCGCGAAGGGGGTCCGCACGATCAAGACCGGCGGCCGCAACGGCTCGGTGGTCGCCGTCCTCCCGACGACGGACGCCTCCGAGGTGCTCGTGACGACCGAGCACGGGATCACGATCCGGATCGCCGTGAAGGGGATCCGCTCGCAGGCGCGCAACACCCTCGGCGTCCGGGTGATCCGGCTCGACGAGGGAGACACGGTGCGGGACGCCGTGGTGCTCGAGCCGCCCCCGGTCGCGGAAGGCGAGGGACCGCCCGCGAAGGCGGCCGCGCCCGGGCCCGAGGCGCCCGAACCTCCCGCGGAGGAGGAGACGGACGAGAGCGACGAGGGGGAGGACGACGACTCCGACGAGGGGCCGTCCCCGGACGACGCGCCCGATGACGATGCGGAGGACGACGATGCGCCGCCGGCCGAGACGGGGTAAGACGGTCCTCCTCTGCCCGAAGTGCGGGTCGGTCCGGATCGCGCTGGTCGCCGGGTCGATCGTCGGGCAGGTCTACCACTGCGCGAAGTGCGACTACGTCGGCTCGCTCGTCCTCGAGACGGAGGTCCAGGAGGACGGGACCCCGCTTCCCGAGCGGTAGCGCGCGCTAGAGGTCCGCATCGGGCGCGCCGAGGTCGTCCGCGCCGGGCGGCGCCGCCGGCCCGGTCCGACCGGCGGCCCGGAGCAGCTCGAGCGCCCGCACGGTCGGCCCGACGTCGTGGGTCCGCACGAGGGCGGCGCCCCGTTCCGCGGCGAGGACCGCGGCCGCGAGCCCCGCCTCGAGCCGCCGCCCCGGGTCGCTCGTCCCGAGCGCCCATCCGAGGAACGACTTCCGGGACGCGCCGACCACGACCGGGTAGCCGAGGCTGCGGAACTCGCCGACGTGGAGGAGGAGCTCGAGCGACTGCTCCGCGGACTTCCCGAAACCGAGCCCGGGGTCGATGAGAATCCGACCCGCCGGGATCCCGTCCGCGCGCGCGAGGTCGGTCGCGCGCGCGAGCGCGTCGAACACCTCGGCCCGAAGGTCCTCGTAGACGAGGTTCTTCTGCATGGTCGTGGGGTCGCCCCGCATGTGCATGACGACCACCGCGGCGCCGCTCCGCGCGACCGCGCGGCGCATCGCGCCCGAGCGGAGCCCCTCGACGTCGTTGACGACGTCGGCTCCCGCATCGACCGCCTTCTCGGCGACCTCGGCGTGACGGGTGTCGACCGAGATCGGAACGGAGAGGCGGCCCGCGAGTCCCGAGAGGACCGGGGCGATCCGCTCCCACTCGACCTCGGGCGAGACCGGGGTCGCCCCCGGGCGGGTCGATTCCCCGCCGATGTCGACCATCTCCGCCCCGTCCGCGACCATCCGCTCCGCGTGGGCGACCGCCTCCTTCGGGTCGAGGTGGACCCCGCCGTCCGAGAACGAGTCCGGAGTGACGTTGAGGACCCCCATCACGCGGGTGTGGTCCCCGAGGACGAACGCGCGGTGGGGTCCGCGCACGGTCGTCGGCGCGCGCGTGACGTAGGCCCTGAGCGCGTGCTCGATCTCGTCGGCCGCCTCCGCGAGCCGGAACGGCTGACGACGGAGCTTCGGAAGGAGACGATGGTACTGGCCCCAGGTCGCGAGGACCACGACCGACGTCGTCGCGACCGAGTGGTCGGCGATCCCGCGGGCGTGCGCCGAGTCCGCCCCGACCGACAGGGTCTCCTGCTTCAGGAGGGGGGCGGCCTTGAGCGAGACGCCGTCCAGACGGACGGGATAGACCCGTCCCTTGCGCGTCATGATCGCGACGCCCTCGGGGTCGCTCTGCGTCCGCTCGACCTCGCGCGCGACGTCGGCGAGGCTCTCCACCTCGAGCACGCGCGCCGGGTGGCGGGGTCGGGCCGGCGCCGGCGTCTCGGGTTCGGACACCGCGCGCGGGATGGGGCCGAGCCGAGAAAAAGGCGCGGTGGAGTGCACGGCACGGTTTTCCGCGGGGCGGGGGTGGGCCGAGGGGCGGTCGGATGGACGCGCGAGGGCGCCTCGTCGCCGTGGAGGGCGGGTCCGGTGCGGGCAAGACGACGCTCGTCCGGACCGCCTCCCGAACCCTCGACTGGGATCCGCTCGCCGAGGCGTTCGACCGGCTCGACCCGGCTCCGTCCCTCGACTTCGCCTCCCCGACCGAGCTACTGCGGATCGAGGCGACCCTCCTTGCCGAGGAGGCGCGACGGTACCGGTGGGCGCGTCGGCGCGTCGCGAGCGGGCGCACCGTGCTCGCCGATACCGGGTTCCTCGGCCCGGTCAGCTACACCGCCGGGCTCATCGCGCTCGGGCGGGTCCCCGCCGCCATCGGCCGCTCGGTCCGCGAGAGCGCCCGGTCGGCCATCGACCGAGGGTCCCTCGGGATCCCGGACCTCACGGTCTACCTCAAGACCACGGCGGTCGAGCGGAGCCGGCGGGCCGCCGCCGACCGGGTTCACCATCCGTCGTCCCTCGGCCCCCGCCACGAGGCGGTGAGCCGGGTCGAGGCCCGGTGCTTCGAAGGACCGCTTCCGGCGACCCTCCCCGACCGGTTCCGCACGCTGCGGGCGGGCAGTGAGGCCCGCACGCTGGTCCCCCGGCTGGGGGCGCTGGTCGACCGGGCGGACCCTTCCCCGGCCTCGCGGAAGGAGGCGCTCGTCGCCCTCGCGCTGCTCGCGGCACCGGCGGAGACGCCTCGGAGGGGTGCGGCGGGCACAAACCGTTAAGAAGCCCACCCGACCTCCCCCGCTCCCTCGATATGAAGCCGCTCGACGCGCTCCAGCAGAGCCTCCACAAGCGCGTGCTCGTGGAGCTCAAGGGCGGACGCTCGTTCCGCGGAACGCTGGACGCGTTCGACCAGCACCTGAACCTCGTCCTCTCGTCGGCCGAGGAGGTCGTGAAGGACGTCGTCACCCCGCGCTCGGGCCTCACGCTCGTGCGGGGCGACTCGATCATCTACATCTCGCCGTAACCGGGCCCGGGAGGAAACGATGGGGAAGGGAACGCCGTCACGCCGCGGAGGAAAGATCGTTCACGTCATCTGCCGACGCTGCGGCCGCCACTCCTACCACCGGCAGGGGGCCTACTGTGCCTCCTGCGGGTTCGGCCGCTCGCCCCGGCGCCGCGGCTACGACTGGAAGAAGCTGAAGTAGGCGACCCAAGGACGCGGTCCTCACGCCCGGAGGCGCGGTCGGGAGACCGCCGGCTCGTCCGCGAGCGCGAACCGGAGCGGCCGGTCCACCGCCTTGCGGATCCCGACCCGCGGACCCGTTCGGATCGACCGACGCGCGACCGGTGGGAGCCGGAGCTCGACCCGACCTCCGTCAACCACGTCCGTCCCGTCGTCCGCGATCGTGATGCCGAGGAATCGGCAGAGCCGGCCCGGGCCCGACGCTTCCCGGGGCGGTACGCCCTCGGCGGCACCGGCGCGCAGGAGCACGGCCTCCCCGCGACGCGCGACCAGGTTCGCGCAGACGACCTGATGGATCCGGTAGACGTAGAGCGTCCCCGGCCGGGAGAACATCGAGCGGTTCCGTCGGGTCGGTCCCCGGTAGGCGTGGCTCGCGGGGTCCCCCCGGACGTACGCCTCGACCTCCACGATCCGTACCGAACGCACGGCCCCGTCGCCGGAGCGGACCGTGACGGTCGCGCCGAGGAGCGCGCGCGCGAGGCCCGGGGCCGCCCGGTCGAAGAACCCGCGGCGCGCTCGGCGGCCGCGGGGGGTACTAGAGAACCTTTCCGCGGTCACAGAGCGGCGCCCCGTCCACCGCGACCGTCGCCTCGCCGACCGTGATCCACGATAGGAACCGGCAGCGGTTCCGGCCCCCGTAGAGCGAGTTCCCCCCGACCGCGATCGTCACCGTGCCCGCCTCCTCGTCCTCCGCCTGCGGGACGCCGCCGGGGAGCGCCGGGTTGAGGCCGAGGGCGAACAAGGAGACGGTCTCCCGCCCGCGGGGGGCCTTCGCGAAATCCGCCTCGAACGCCTCCCCACCGTCCGTGTACCAGTAGTTGCGCAGCTTCCCGTTCGCCACCTCCCACTGGCCGCCCTCGACCCGGCCGGCCGAGAGGTAGCTCGGCCGGTTGGCGATCACGACGCCCTGCGCCGAGCCTTCCTCGATCGCCACGACGACCGACCCGGCGGGAGCGGCCGTCATCCCGCGCCCCCGGCGGTGGTCGTCCGGGCCGACCGTCCCGTCGTCCACCCACGGCCGGCGGCCGCGCAGCCGCAGCGTGAGGTCGGTGCCGTTTCCGGCGGTGAGCCGAAGTTCCCGACCGCGTGCGAGGAGGTCGGCGGCGCGACGCCCGTCCTTTCGTAGGAGCCCGTAGTCGACGTCCGTGATCCCGCGGATGAGCTGGCTCCGCCACATCGCGCCCGGCACGCCCCAGTGCTCGGCCTGGGCATCCGAGGCGTAGCCGAGCAGGCAGCGGACGCCTCGGCCCCCGGCGGCACGGATCGCCGAGTACCATTCCTCGTCCGCGCCGAGGAACGGGGCGATGAGATGCGGGGGGAGCGCCCGCAGCCGCGGCCGGTCGGCGGGGCCGGGGAAGTAGACGAGGGCGTCCGCCCGGTCGAGCGAGGCACGGACGGGCCGGGAGAGCCCCGCCCACGCGCGGGCCGACGGGGTCCCTTCGAGGCTGCGCCAGAACGCCCCCTCGTCCTCGAGCCAGAGGACGGCGCGTGCCCCGAGGCGACGCGCCTCGGTGACGCACGCGGTCGCCCAGGGAAGGGTGTGGTTCCAGCTCACGACCACGACGTGCTCCTTGCGGTGCACCCCGAGCGCGCTGCCGATGACCGCGCGCGCGACCGCCGGCGGGCTCACCTCCTCCGCAGGCATCCCGCTCCGGGAGGAGAGCGGACCGATTAAGGGTTTGAGCGGCGAAACCGCGCGACGACCTCGGAGGCGCGGGCGTCCGGGCGCGAGAGCGCGCGGGCCGCGGCGAGGAGGACCCGCTCGGCGGTCGCCCGCGAGCGGGGGAACCCCGACGGAACGAGACGGGCGGGGAACCGGGCCCAGCCGCCCTCGCGGCGCGCGGCCCGCCGGACGACCTCCGTGACCCGCCGGCCGCGGGCGAAATCGGCGAGGTCGCGCCGGAGCTCACGCGGCACGCCGCTCCGGCGCGCGAGGTCGAGCCAGGCGCGGACCTTCTCGGGGCGGTGGCGGCGCCGGCCGGAGCCATGGCCGAGCACTCCGTTGAAGTAGAGGAACGGCCCGCCGACCTCCATCGCCTCGAGGAGCGTCCGGCTCCCGGTGACGACCCTAAGCTCGGCGTTCCGGAACCGGGACCGCCACACGGACGCCGGCCCGGCGGCCGTCTCGACGCGGAGCCCCTTCGTCCCGGGGACGCTCGGCCACGGCCGGGGCGACCGGACGTAGAGGGAGACCGGAGGACGGAGGCCCGCGAGGCCGCGCAGCACCGCCGGCGCGATCCGCTCGGCGCTCGCCGGGCTCGCGTACCAGACCCATTCCCTCGGTCCGGGCCGCCGCCGATCCGGAGGGCCGGCCCGTCCATGCCCCGGTCCGAGGGGTCCGGTCTGCACGGCCTCGGGGAACTCGCGCCCGAACGCACGGTCCGGCCGGAACGTGGCGAAGAGGTGGAGGACGTTCGGACGGTCGAACCCGCGGAACGCCCGGAACGCGTGGCGGAACGCCTCGACCTCCTTCGCCGAGCGGGCGGCCCGGTAGCGCGCTCCGATCGCGCGCGCCGGGACCCCGCCCTCGCGGAAGCGCTCGCGGGTCTCCTCCGCGCTCGGAAGCGTCCGTGCGAACTCCTCGAGGCTGACGTGCAGGGTGCGGTCGGCCCCGTACGCCCGCTCGACCCGCCGGGCCTCTGCCTCCCACGGTCCCCCGCGCCCGAACCGCTCCGGCCGGCTGGGCGCCGCGCTCACTCCCCACGACGGGCTGACGGTCAGGGCGCTCCGGGCACGGGGCCGGAGCCGCTTCTCGCGGACGACCGGCGGCCACTCCCAGGGGCCCTCGACGTTCGGCGGGAGCGGCCGGCCTCCCTCCCGGTAGAGATGGAGGGGGAATCCGGCCCGTGCCAGATGTCGCCCCGCGGCGAGGACCTCCTCGATGTCCCCGAGCCCGCCGCCGACGACCGCCGGGAAGAGGTAGACGTCCACCCCCCGCGCTCGGCGGGCCGGGTCAGTCGACCGGGCGGTAGAGCGTCGTGGAGGTGTGGGCATTCCGGAACCCCGCTCCCTCGAGGGCGGCGCGTCCGCGCTGGTTCTCGTCATTGACGAACGTGAGGATCCTCGGGGCCTTCCGTGCGGCGCACCAGGCTCCCGCCGTCCGGACGAGCACGACCGCGAGCGCGGGTTCGACCGACGGGCCGACGACCGGCGCGCTCAGGTTGGCCGCCGCGAACACGGCCGAGCAGGACGCGCCGACGTGCGCCTCGGGTCCCCGCCCGCGGTCGACGACCCACGCCGCCTCCTCGGTCTCGAGGAGACGGTTCTCGAACGACGAGTGAACGAACCGGGATTCGCCGACCGGCAACACCTGCTCGACACGGGCGGGGTGCTCCCGCCGGACGATCTCCACGAGGGGCGGCGCGTCCGTCCGCCGGAACGGACGGAGGGAGGGGTCCGACGGAGGGGGCGGTTCGAACCGCGCGAGCTCCTCGTGGACAAAGTGCGAGCTCGACCGCAGCGGCCGGTAGCCGAGGGAATCGTAGAGCGTGCGGGCGCCCGTGTTGGTGTCGAGGACGTCCAGGACGAGGTACCGCCGGCCCGCCCCGCGGGCGGTCCGGCGGGCCTCCTCCAGCATCAGCTTCGCGTAGCCACGGCGACGGTACGCCGGGTCGACCACGACGTTGCTCACGTACGCCGAGCCCCGGGGGAACGTGACCATGGTCGTGCCGACGAGGCGCCGGTCCGCCTCGACCGCGACGTAGCGGAAGATCGGGCGGCCGAAGAGGCGCAGGAGGCCGATGACGAACCGGCTGTCCCAGCGGAAGACGCGGCGGACGACCCGCTGGAACGCCTCGGGGCGGCCACCGAGGAGCGCGGACTCCTCGGGGAACTCCCGGTCCATCAGGGCGAACAAAATGTCCCCGTCCGTGCGCCGGATATCGCGAATCATCCGGACTCCTCGTCGCCGACCGAGGACGGGAGCGCCGCTTCGAACAGTGTCCGGAGGGTCGGCGCGGGGTGGTCGGGCGAAAGCTCGGGGAGCGGAAGGCGGGCGAGGCGGTCGAGCTCCTCCTCGCTCAGGCGGTCGCGGGCGTCCAGGAGCGAGCGTTCGATCAACGGGTCCGGGACGGCGTGCGCAATGCGGCCGAGCGCCTGGACGACCGCGTCGAAGAGCCGGCTCTCCGCGTCGGACGCGAGCCGGCCGTCGCCCGGAGCCTCGGGCGTCGGGACCGCGTTCCGCGTGCGGTAGAGCACGCGGACGAGCTCGTCGCGGGCGCCGTCGTCCCGCAGGTGTCCGAGCGCCCATACCGCCGCGAGCCGGACCTCGGCCGCCGGGTCGCCGAGGCATTCCCTGAGGCGGGTCGAGGTCTCGGCGAGACCGAGCTGCCCGAGGGCGTAGACGGCGCCGCGCCGCACCCACGCGTGCTCGTCCCGGAGCGCGGCGACCAGCTCGGTGAGGTCGTCGGAGGTCCCGACCACCCCGAGAGCGATCGCTGCCGCCCCGCGGACCGACCAGTACGGGTCCTTCAGGTGCTGCCGGGCGACCGACCGGGACTCGGGAACCTTCAACTCGCCGAGCGCGTGGACCGCGCAGACCCGGATCCAGTGGGACGGGTGCTCGGCGAACGCGACCAGCGGGGCGGTCGCCGACGGGTCGCCGATCCGTCCGAGCGCGACCAAGACCGCGGGCTTCTCCCACGTCTCGGGGCTCTCGAGGAGCGCGAGGAGGAGCGGCAGGCTCCCCCGGTCCCGGTGGCGCCCCAGCACGACCGCCGCCGCGACCCGGACGCGGCGGGCCGGGTCGGAGAGGGCCGCGCGCACGGGAGCGAGGGACGAGGAGTCGGACGACCGGCCGATCCCGAGGACCGCCTCGCGTCGGACGCGGTCGACCGGGTCCTTCAGCAACAGCTCGAGCCGCCCGAGGGACGCCTCCGGTGCGATCCGCCCGAGCGCGGTCGCGACGGACTGACGGACCGCGGGCG
>Ga0187781_10001206_pt1 | contig 19494 bp, 17 predicted proteins | sample 0715_SJ02_MP02_2_FD_132447 | JGI IMG/M metagenome (GOLD analysis project Ga0187781, IMG submission 132447) | Tropical peat soil microbial communities from peatlands in Department of Meta, Colombia - 0715_SJ02_MP02_20_MG | ecosystem: Environmental > Terrestrial > Soil > Wetlands > Peat | place... | reverse complement strand
GGCGCGCAACCGCGCCGATGCTCGCTCCAGGTGCACCGCCCCGAGCCGTGACCAGCCCGGTCGGAGAAATACCTGGCTCACCAAACAGCCTCCGAAAACAAAGAGGGTGCCGCTCCCACCTACAAGTGGCTACGGCTTCCACCCCATCCTCTGCTTCTGCGACGAGACCGGCGAAGCAATCTCGGGCAGGAGGGACTTCAATCGCCAGTCGTGACGTTCGTCCATGAGAGGCGTGGGCGATCGGGGTTAGCTGTCGTTTCCGGATGGATCGGCGGGTGCAGCTCGCTTTGGCTCATGAACGGTCTAGTTCCGCTGCCGCCGCTTCGCTCCCGGTGTGGTCCTGCCTTCGAGGGCATCCAGCCCGATGGCGTTGCGCCTCCGCAGTAGAGCCGTCGGCAGTCACGTGCGAGACGAAAATGACGACGTTCGCCTCTAGCGGTCGACTCTCCCCCGTCCGACGATAATTACGTGAAGTTCCGAGGCTGTGTCCGCGTGGGCATCCTCGCTTGTGCGCTTGTGATCCTGCTCGTTGCCGCCTGTGGCCTCGAGCGGGGTAAGGGCCCCACCCCGACGACCCGCGAACAGACGAGCACGTCCACGACCGCCCCGGCAACGACCTCGCCCTCGACGACCACGACGAGCCCACCTCCGTCCTCGACGACCACGACGAGCCCACCTCCGTCCTCGACGACGACAACAACGACCCCACCTCCGCCGGTACGTCTCCTCGGCCCGGGCGACACCGGCCTGGCCGTGCTGCAGCTTCAGCAAAGGTTGAGCGCACTTGGCTATTGGCTCGGGGTCCCAGACGGTGTCTTCGGCGACAGCACCGAGCAAGCGGTCTACGCCCTGCAGAAGGCCGCCGGGATCGTCCGAGACGGCATCGTCGGCCCCGTTACGGAGGCCGCACTTGCAAGAGGCGTCGTGCCGCAGCCGCGCCCAGCTCGCGGACACGTGGTCGAGATCGACCTACAACGGGACCTCCTCATGATCGTGAACAACGGCAAGCTCTATGCCGTGCTGAACACCTCGACCGGTGGCGGCTACACCTACGTCGACGACGGCGTGACGGCCGTCGCGAACACGCCCGTCGGCGTCTTTCGCATCTATCGAGAGGTGGACGGCCTCGTGATCGACTCGCTCGGCGAGCTCTGGCGCCCCAAGTACTTCGACGACGGCTTTGCCATCCACGGGGACTCCTACGTGCCCCCCGAGCCGGTGTCACATGGCTGTGTGCGGGTGAGCAACGAGGCGATCGATTGGATTTGGGCCGAGAACCTTCTCCCGATCGGGACCGAGGTCTGGATCTACTACTAGGGGCCGACAATTTGACGTGCGAGAAGGATGGTTCTCATGCAGCCATACGAATACCGCGGGAAGACAGCCCTTGTGACCGGTGCATCGTCAGGCATCGGCAAAGCGTTCGCCGAGGAGCTCGTCGTTCGCGGCGTCGACCGGGTGATTCTGGTCGCCCGCAGAGAGACGGTCTTGCGCGAAGTCGGTGACGCTCTTGTCGGCAGCAAGCCGGTCCGGGTCGATGTCATCGCCGAAGACCTGTCTTTGCCGGGCGCTCATCGGCAGGTCGCCGCGGCTGTCGCCTCCCTCGGGGCGACAGTTGACGTCCTGGTCAACAGCGCCGGCTTCGGCACCTACGGGCTACTGCAGGATCTGGCCGACACGACCCTCCAAGAGGAAATGAGCCTCAACTGCGCGACCCTCGTGGGACTGACCGCTGCGTTTCTGCCCGGGATGCAGTCCAGGGGGAGCGGCGTCATCGTCAATGTGTCCTCCACGGCCGCGTTCCAGCCGCTGCCCTACATGGCCGTGTACGCGGCAACAAAGGCCTTCGTGTTGTCGTTCACCGAAGCACTCTGGGGTGAGAACCGCCACAGCGGGGTGCGTCTGCTCGCTCTCTGCCCAGGCCCCACCGAGACGCCTTTCTTCGATCGCGTCGGTGCCGCCGAGGCCTCTGTTGGCAGGCGGCAGAGTCCAGACACGGTCGTGGCTGTCGCGCTCCGAGCCGTCGACCAGGGCCGACCGGTTGTCGTCTGCGGCTGGCCGAATGCAGTCTTGGCGAGAATGCCGCGCCTTGTTCCGGCGCGGCCGGTGATCATTCTTGCGGGACGCACGCTGCGGCCGCGGTCTAGGCGGACGCACACCGAAGCGACGCACCAAGCCTCACCAGGGTCCTCGCTTCCTACTTAGAGCGCGCGCCAATAGGGCGAGCATTCGGTTATCCCACCAGTCACGGTGCGCGGACTATGGCGCTGCGACCCGCAGTCCCGATGGCGTCCGCTCCTCACCCGACCTCACGCCGATCGATCGGGCCAAGGAAGAGAGCAACAGAGCGGACTCCGCCTGGTTCAAGTCGACGACGGCCACGGCGGCAAGTGGCGGAGAGATGCGTCCTAGGTCTCGAGCCGCCAGCACCGCCTCGGCGAGAAAGAGACGGTTCTCGATCGTGTCGACAGCGGGCAGCACGGCTCGGAGCGCCTCGTCGAAAGCTTCCTCATCACCGACGGAGCAGGCGTACAGGGCGCGCTCGATCTCCGGTGTGAACACACCGGGCAGCCGCACGTGGAAAGAGACGTCGAGCTCGGGGAGGAAGATCACCTCGTCATAGAGCTCGCGGAACTGTTCTCGGCCGATTCCTCGGAGTGCCGGGAGGACAGAGGACTGCAGCCGGGCGAGCGTCGCCCGTGGCGTCGTCACGCGCAGCTCCGCTTCGGCGAGGCAACACCGCTTGGCCTTCAGGCGACTCCCGCAGGGACACAGCTCGTTACGACGCTCCTTGGTCACGACGACCACCTCCCTCACTGATCCTTCCTCGCGCGAGGTGGGAAGTGGTGGACCTGGATCCACCAGCCGTGGGGACGGCCCGGACATGATCCGGTTGCTACCCGAGCCCCAACGACTGATGGAGGTACCAATGCTCGCGCTGCGTCCGGACATTGTGGAAGCGGTCTGGCAGGCCGTCGCCGGCCACCTGCCCGAACGGGAGGAGAAGGCCCACCCGCTCGGCTGCCACCGGCGTCGGGTGCCCGACCGTGAGAGCTTCGAGGCGATCCTGTTCCGACTCGTCACCGGCTGCAGCTGGGACGTCGCTGGCCGTCTTGGCAAAGGCGGGGAGACGACGCTGCGGCGCCGGCGCGACGAGTGGCTCGCAGCAGGGGTCTTCGACGCCCTCGTCGAGGAGGCACTCCGTGCCTACGACCGTGTGATCGGCCTCGACCTGAGCGAGGTGGCACTCGACGCCTCGCAGCACAAGGCGCCCTGTGGCGGCGAGGGGACGGGACCGAGCCCGGTCGATCGCGGAAAGACCGGGTGGAAGTGGTCGATCGCCACGGATCGCTTCGGGATCCCGATCGGCTGGGCGACCGACGGAGCGAACCGCCACGACTCCATGCTGCTGCCGCCGACGCTCGACGACGTCGCCTCCCGGGGCCTGCTTGTCGAGATCGAGACGCTTCACCTCGACCGCGGCTATGACAATGGCGTCGTGCGCACCCACGTTGCGGGTCTCGGCATCGACGACCTCGTCCGTGCGCGCAGGCGAGCGCCGGGCGAGGCGTCAGGGGAGAAGAAGACCGTGCCGCTCGGACTTCGTTGGCCAGTCGAGCGGACGAACTCATGGCTGTCGAACTTCGGCGGGCTGAGGCGGAACACCGATCGCTTCGTCGGTCAGCGATTGGCTCAGCTCGCCCTCGCCATCACTGTTGTCATCGTCGTCAAGCTCATGAAGTGGGCGGAGCGCTGGAACCGCTGACCGTCACCCTGAACTCGCCTATTGGCGCGCGCTCTTAGATGCATCGCTGTTTCTACTTCGTGTTACACCGCGTCCCGGCTTATGCCCGCTGGTTTGAAGTTGAGAGGCGGTGGGGTTTCCCTCCCAATCGGCCTCCCATGGCGAGGCCACGGCCGCAGCCGCGGTGCTGCGAGTGGTCGGGCGCCGCCGCCGGCGCATCAAGGCAGTTGACAGCCGCGCGGTTGTCGCTGCTGAGTCCGCCTACAGATGCCGTACTCGCGCTCCCACGCCGCCGCGCCACGCCAGCCATGAACCGAGCCCAACGACGAGGGCACCCACGATGCCGGCCACCGTCCAGCCCGCGAGCGCGAACAAGACCGTTCCGACGAGAAAGGCCGTGGTGACGCCGAGGCGGTCAGCACTCCACCCACGTGCCCTGGCTCGCCCGAGCGAGACGAGGCTGGCCGACAGGAGGCCGAATACGACCACGGCCACGGCCGAGGCACCGAGCATGAACATCCCGAGGCCCAGGGTGAGGGCTACGATTCCGCAGACTTCCAGACCCCCCGTGCCCGAGTGCTGCTGGGCACTCGCCTCGTCTCGTAGGTTCAATGCGGACAACTTTCTCTCTGGTTGAAGAACCTTCCTTGGCTTGGACTCTTCACCGGGTACGCGGTCCAGGAGACGAGTGCCCCCGCCTTTGCCTTGCGCAGCCTCAGTCGGGATTCGTGGCGGGCCGGGTCCTGTCAGCTCGGAAGCACAGACCGTCCCGACTGGTGCCCGGTTCAGGCCGGGCGGCGCTCACCCGGCTCCGGCGTGCGTGCCGGCTGGGACAGCCCGAGCAGCTCCTGTGAATTCGTTCACTAATAAGGTTAGGATCGGCGTGCGTCGACAACTCGTCAAGAATGCGCGCTGGGCGTCAATAAATTATCGAACCGCCGAAGGGATCCGCGAGGGCATCGTCGTCGGCCTCCGCGTGGCCCTCCCGGGTGCGGGGCACGACAATCCGAGGACGGAGCCTCCTGTCTCGGATCAGGGTGGGCGCACAGTGATAACCCGAAAGGCGGCCACTCGCGCCCCGCGAGGAGGCGCGCCTCGAAGGCAACCCTTTGCGCGTACCCTTGGGCAGCTGGGGCGGGGAAGGGAGGCACCGATGAGGATCACGACGATGTCGGTCGTTCCAACCGTGGCCGTAGCGCCGGGCCTGGCTGGGGTGGTGGGGGCGCCGGCCGGGCTCGGTGATGTCGCTGATATCTCATGCGCGACTACATCACACTGCATCGCCGGTGGGGTCGAAACAGACCTACAGCCACGGTGCCGTCGCGACCACCGACGGCGGTAAGAGCTGGACAGTGCAGACACCCTGAGGCGCTCTGGACTCGTGCGGCGTGGGCGCCTCAGGAGCCTGGCAGCTCCTCCTGAGCGGGCGTAGCCTGCCAGCACGCTTCGCAAGGAGCCTCGCCGTGCCACTCGTCGTCGAACAGCGACATGCTGTCGAGGGCTCTACCGCAATCGGTGACAGATGAGAGACCTTGTACCCGATGGACATTGACGTTCAATCCGGCTTCCACGCGGGGCCCTCCGCGACCGTACGTCGTCATGATGAGAAGATCGGCGCTGCGCCAACAGTGGATCTGTTCCTGCGACTCGTCCACGCACGCGACCGTACACCCGCGCCCGTCCGGACGGAATGACCTTGCGACACCTGGAAAGTCATCCCACGACCGGGCGATCTGCCAGGCTGATGCCCCGACCGGCGGCGTCTGCAGCAGGTCGATCCACCCCCGCAACCGCGCAATGTTTGGCTGCAGGTCCGCCGCCGGGCGGCCGCATGACACACTGGGAGGACACATGATCACGGCGTTCTCGGTTGCCCCTGTCGGCACAGAAGACGTTGGCGCGGCGGTAGCTGAAGCAGTCAGGCTGGTCCGCGAGAGCGGTCTGCCGAACGAGACCAACGCCATGTTCACGAATGTCGAGGGCGAGTGGGACGAAGTGATGGCGCTCATCAAGTCTTGCGTCCTTCGCCTCGCAGAGGACTCGCCCCGAGTATCGGTGGTGATCAAGGTCGACTACCGACCTGGCGTCACTGGGGCGCTCCACGGCAAGGTCGAGACAGTCGAGCGCCACTTGGCCGAACGATCGAAGTAGGACCTGTTCACAACGCCGGGAAAGGAGAGGTCGACCGTGAGCACTCAAGAGCTGCTGAGACGCGTGGCCGAGAACATGTCTGTGCGTCGTGCCTTCGGGCCGGCCTACGAGCGCGACGATCTGCTCGTCATTCCGGTGGCACTCGTGATCGGGGGAGGCGGGGGTGGCGGGGGGGCACCGACGTCGTCCTCGATCCCACCCGCAGAAGAGGCTTCAGCGACGGCGGACGGTGCGGCCGAGGGTGAGGGCGGCCAGCCGACCCGCTCCGGAGGCGGTTTCGGGGGCGTGGTCTTGCCTATGGGTGTCTACGTCGTGAACGCTGGTCAGGTCCGCTGGGTTCCCGTGATCGACGTCACCGTGCTCACCTTGGCGAGTCTCAGCGCGCTCCGAGTTCTCGCCGCTTTGCGGGGCCGCTCTCGGCGCCGCCACCATGACTGACGGCAATCTGGCGTGATTGAGCCGCCTCTCAGGGCGTCGCCGGAGTGTCGCACGGGTCGGGGCGGTGGTGGGCGGTGCGGTCAGTAGTAGATCCACACCTCGCTTCCGATCGGATCGGCGTTGATCGCCCAAATCCAGTCGATGGCTTCGTTGCTGACGCGGACGCAGCCGTGGGAGACAGGGTAAGGGGGCACGTAGCTGTCTCCGTGAATGGCGAAGCCCTCGTAAAAGAACCTAGGCCGCCAGAGGGTGCCGAGGGAGTCGACGTCGATCCCGTCGATGTCGGCATAGGTATGGAAGATCCCCTGCGGTGTGATGGCTACTGAGGTCACACCCTGGTCGGTGTAGGTGTAGCCGCCCCCCGTCGAGGTGTTGAGCGTGACCCAGAGCTTGCCCTGCCGCAGGATCATGAGGAGGTCCAGGTTGAGATTGACCTCGATCAGGTCCCCGGATGCGGGGCGTAGAACCGGCACGACTCCTCGCTCGAGAGCGCCCCAGGTTGCGGATCCGACGACGCCGTCGCGTGGAAGGTTGCTCGCCTTCTGGAGCGCCCACACGGCCTGTTGGGTAGCGTCTCCGAAGAATCCGTCTGGCGCCCCGACCCAGTAGCCGAGGGCGCTCAGCCTGCGCTGCAGCGTGAGCACGATCGGGCCGGAGTCGCCGTACTGCACGGTGGGTGGCAGGTTGACCGACCACTGTGCCTTTCCCCCGCTGTCGTAGATCACGACGTTGCCATCGTCCTCGACGACGAGGTAGTTGTCCAGGCCGGTCGTTGTCGTCTGCCAAAGCACTTCACGGCCGGCAAAGATGACGAAGTTGCCGTCCCGTTGAAGCTCCGCGAACGCATCGATATGGCCTTGTGTCCCGCTCTCCCATGTCGCTTTGCCGTGCTCGAACAGCACGAGGTTCCCGTCCCGCCCCATGGTGAGTCGGTAGTCCCCGTCCCGGGACACCAGCGACTGGTCGGGACCGAGCACGGACGAGGCGCGAAGCAGGTTCGTCGCCGGCGTGAGCGACGCGCTGGCCGCTTCCGTCGGCGCGACGACGAGCCCGGCGATCGCGAGCGCAGCGATCATCTGCAGCCATGCGTACCTTCTGGCGGCGCCGTTGCCGCAAGTTCTCCTGTCGCGGCACATGATGCGTCTGGTCATGTGATGCCCAGCCCACCTTCCTTCATTTGGAGGTGCGCTGACCCCACCTGCACCTCGTCACCCGGCTGCCCCCGGAAACTGTACGTCAGCTGCACTTGAGTCGGGAAGCGCCCAGGGCGCCGGCCGTCATGCCCGGGGACTACAGCGCCTGCCCTCTCTGCCCTCGCTGCCGGGGAGTTGCTCGGTCCCCTGTCCCTAGGCGGCGATGGTCGCTGCGCTGGTGGCGTCCCCGACGTTCTCGGCCGAGCCGTAGTTACTGACGGTCCCCTTCGAGGACACGAGCCAGTAGCCGGAGCCGACCGGAGCCGCCGCCATGCCGACCACCGGTGTCGCCGGCTTGGAGCCGGTAACCGTCTTGGCCCCGCCCTCGGCGAAGACCTGTCCGCCGGAGTCCACGAGCCAGTAGCCGTTGCCGCTGGGGGTCGGGGCCATTCCGACGACGGACGAGCCCGGATTCTTGGCGTTGCCGTGCGACTCGGCGTCGCCGAAGGCGATGACCTTGCCGTTGCTCGCCACGAGCCAGTATCCGCGGCCGCTCGGGGTCGATGCGATGCCGGTGATGACGTCGCTCTTGGCCACGGTCCCTTTGTAGGTTGTGACCTTCCCGAAGGCTCTGACAGTGCCGTCGCGAGTGACGATCCAATAGCCCTTGCCCGAGGGAGCGGCGGCGATCCCGACGACGTTCCTGGCGAATTCACCCCCGTAGTACTTGGCGTCCCCGAAGGCTGTCACCGCCCCCGTCGTGGTCACGATCCAGTAGCCGAGTGCATTCGGGGTGGTGGCGATGCCGGCGGGCGTGACACCCTCGCCGGCGATGCCGCCGTGGGACCAGGCGTCTCCGAAGCCGCGGACGCCACCGCTTGCGGTCATGACGAGGTAACCGTTGTCTCCGAGCGTCGGCACGACCGTCGCGACGGCGCCGACGCCGATGCCTGCCGACGACGTCGCCGCCACGTGCACGGTCCACTGCGCTCCAGCCTGCAAGGTCGTGAACTTGGCGTGCCTCACCGAGGCGGCCGTCGTGAACAAGATGCTCTGCAAGCCGGGCGCTGTCAGGCGGAGCCGGTACCCGGTCACCGGCGAGCCGCCGGCGCTCTGGGGCGCCGCCCAAGCCACCGAGACGACACCCGCGCCCGCCGTCGCCGTCAACGACATCGGGGCACTCGGGGCACTCGGCCGGAACGCGAAGTCCGCAGACGTGCTCGTGGCACCGGTGAATACGCTTTCGGCGGTCGTGACTGTGACCTTGACCGTCGTGCCGGCCTTCCCGGGCGGCGTGAGGACCTCGGCCTCATCGGTGCTGCCGCAGTCGAGGGCCGCCGGCTTGTTGTCGACCGACTGGGTCACGTCGTCGCCGAACGAGACGCTCACCAAACATCCGAGGTTCGCCCCGGAGATGTCCACTGTCGTGCCGCCGTGGGCGGGGCCGCTCGCGGGTGAGAGTGACTCGACCCGCGGGTTGCCGGGCGGATAGAGGATGAAGACGCCGCCTGGCGCGTCGGCGGCGCATCCGGTCGACGTGCACAGCTCGACGATGGCAACGGCCGGGTTCTGCGACACCGTCTGCGTCGTGACGCTCGTGTCGCTGACGACGTCGTAGGTGTATTGGGTGCCGAGGGAGTAGGGGGTGTCGGCATCCACGAATCCGATCGGCCCGAACACTTGCTCGAAGCCGGCGCCGCTGATGGCAATGGGTGTGCCGCCCGTGTCGGCTGCGCCGGAGAAGCCGAAGAGCGTCCTCGAGGTGGTCTCGTTGACGACACCGGTAACGCCTGGGACGCCTGCGTACTCGACGGGTGACTCCGATGACTGCCCGGCCATCGTGTCGACACTGAAGGGAAGGCTCACCGGTTCGAAAGACGGCTGCCCGTTCGCGCTCAGGTTCGGCGGCGCGAGGATCTCGATCTTCGTGCCGCTCTGGTAGGCACACGTCCCCGCTTGGCAGAAGTCCTGCGACGACTCCTGCGTCGGGTCGCCGAAGTTCGCCCAGTTGAAGGTGAGCGGGTCGAATCCCTGACCCTCGACCGTGATGAGACTGTCGCCGAGCTCGCTCGCGAGGGTCGGAGGGTCGCTCAGGCTCGTCGAGATCGAGGTGATGGTGGGCGACGGGACGTAGTCGAACTCCGTCGGTTGCTGGTTCTCCTCGCAATCGCATCCGGTTGGGAGCTGCGGGACGCCCATCGTCGTCGTGCTGAGCGTGGCGCCCTCGTAGGGCGGCAGGATGGTGGACTCGGTGCTGTCGTGACTCCCTTCCTGCACCTGCACCTCGGTCTGGCAGATGTCGTTCGTGGTCGTCTCACCCGTGGCCAGCTCGCTCTGCGTGGCGCAGCTCGTCGTACCGGAGAACGCCGGTGGCGTCGTTTCGATCTCGAAGGGCGACACGACCGTGACGCTCGTCGCCGCGACGCCCCCGAAAGTGACCGTTGCCGGCGTGGAGAAGCCCGCTCCGTAGATCTTCACCTGACCGGGTGGGGCGGCTGTCTCCGAGGCGCCGTCCGGGCTGATCCAGGTCACCGACGGCGTCGTCGCGTGGGCTGTCTCGTCCACGTACACCATCGTCGTCTTACCGTTCACGAGCGGGCTCGACTGACCGGAGGTGTTGCTGACGACGACGTTTGCCGGGCCCGTGCCATCCTGTGACAAAGGCCCGTTCGGCGGGAGAAGGTCGCTCGCCGGTGGGAACGTCGCCGTCAGGCTCGTGGCGCTGTTGACGACGATGCCGCTTGTGATCTGCCGGGACCCAACCTGGATGCTCGAGATGGCCGGGGAGCCCGACGACCCGAAACCCGACCCGGTGATCGTGACGCTGCCGCCGGCGGGACCGAGGGTGGTCGGGCTGAGCGAGGTGACCGTCGGCCCGTCACCGACCCTGGCGTCGCTGCAGAGGTTGAAGGCAAGCCCGTCGTTCGCGCCTGTGGGCCCGATGAGATCGGGAGAGCCGAGCCCGGAGGCGAGGTTGTAGCCCACCGTGGCGGGGAACACGAGGCCGTCGTCGAGCCCATAGATGTCGTTGTTCCCGACCGTGACGTCGTTGAAGGAGTCCGCGTAGGTCGTCGGGTTCGACGCGACCGCGTACAGCAGCGGGCTGACGAACCCGACGCCGGCGCCGCCGAAATTCGTCGTGCAGGTCGCCGAGGCATTGACAAGGGCGAGGAGAGCGGCCCAGATCGGGGTGGCCGAAGACGTCCCCCCGATGGTGATCCAACCGTCGAAGGGCCCTCCGAACTCGGTGCTGTAGACCGTCACCGCCCCGGTGAACTCGTCCGCCTGGGCGGAGACGTCGGGCACGAGGCGACAGGGGGCGCTCCCGCCAGGGTCCACACCGCCGGGGTTCCCACCCGAGGCAGTGGCGTCACAGAAGCCGGTCGGAAAGCCGGCTGCCGTCTCTACGGCATTGGCATCGTTGTACGTGCTGCTCCCGGGAGCGACGATGCCCGGCACCTTGGAGTCGATCTGCCACGTCGGGCTGGTCCACGACATCGAGATGCCCCCGCCGCCCGCTCCGTACTCCGCCCCGTCGTTCCAAACGTGCTCGGTGGGGGGCTGGGTGGCGTCGCTGATCGTCGTGCCGCCGACCGAGACCACGTAAGCCTGGCTGGCCGGGTCGAGCACGGAGAGCGGGTTCTCGCCGGGGGGAGGCTCGGGGTAGCGGAGCTCGTTACAGCTGTCGCTGCCGGTGTCACCCTCAGCGGCGAAGACCGACTGACCTTGGGCGGCCGCCTGCTCGAAGAGGAAATTCTCCGCCTGCTGCAGACCGGGCTCCGCCAGCTGGACCGCCTGCTCGCAGAGGCCCCAGCTCGACGTGACGACTTTTGCCGTGTCGTTGTCGATGATGGCGGCGTACTCGTCGAGTCCGCCGAAAGTGGTGTTCGGAGCCTCGTACACATCGATGTCGGCCCCAGGGGCGATGGCCGAGACGTCCTCGACGTCGAGGATGGCCTCGCCGCTCCCTTGCCCGGCCGGCTGGCCACCGTCGACTGCGTACGGCCCGCCGATGGTGAGGCGGTCTTCGATGGCCTCGAGCGCGCTCGAGCCCATGTAGCCGAAGTAGCACGAGTCGAACGTGTCGATGTCAGAAGCCAGCACGGGCTCGAGCTCGTAGACGGCGATGCTCTGGCCCGAGCCGAGGTCGCCGGCGGCGTACTCGCCGAAGGCGCCGTAGGCGTGGGCGATCTGGTCGTCGGTGAGACCGCCGAAGGCCTGAGCGTCCTGGCTGGCGACACTGCACGCCGTCGGCGAGCCCGTCGGGTGCCTGAACTCGACGGGCTTGGCCGCCGGGAACTTGGCCGTGGCGGTGAGGGGCCGACGGACGAGGCCGGCCGGCTGCGCCTGCACGAGGTCATCGAGACCGACGACCGCCACGACGTCGCGGGCGATGGTCGAGGGGACCCGCACGGCCGACGTCGTCGCCTGCCCGATCCTGCCGTCGGCGAGGCGGTAGCTGGCGATGCCCGTGTGGAAGGCGGTTCCGATCCGGGCTGCCGAGCCGGTGAAGGTCACGAGGAGGCCGTCACCGGTGACACCGGTGACGTGCAGCCCGTCAGACCTGAGCTGCGACTTGACGGCGGCGATCGTGGAGGCCGCCGGCCCGAAGCGGGCGGCGAAGGCGCCGGCCTGAAGGTACTGGTGGTAGAGGGGAGACCGCTTGCTCGTGACGGCGGCGATGAACTGCGTGAGGCCGGCGTTGTCCCGGGGGGCGAGCACGACGGCCGCCGTCTCGGTCGCCGACGCCGTCACCGCTCCGAGCTCGGTGGCGCCGGCGGGGATGCGAGGCGCCGACTCTACGGCCACCAGGCGTGGGCGCAGCCCGTGGCCCGAGCCGGTGAGCCCGCTCGCCAAAGCTGGTACGCCGGCGAGAAATGGCGCGCCCGCCAGCAACGAGGCGGCCGCCGTCACCAGCCGGCGCCCTCGCCCTGAGCGCGCCGAGCTCTTGCCGTCCGGCCGCCCTCCGGGCGCGCCGCTTCCGTGGACGAGTGCGGCTTTCGACACGATGCCTCCTTGCAGCGCCACGCCTCACTGCGCGGCCATCTCGTGATCTGCACGCTGCCCGGAGCCCGCCCCCAAGGCCTTGGCACCGTCGCTCCAGCGGCTGCGCGGTGCGCCGCGCGCCCCCGATGGGGTTTCTAGCAAGGGACCGTCACGGCGTCAATCCCAGGCTCCGAGGCGCCTCCCGTCAGCGCTGTGGTCAGGGAAGTCCCGGTGCGCTGACGGGCGCAGGCGCCTCACGGCTCCCACACCGAGTTGTCGTGAGCGAAGAGGACGCGGGCTGGGTCGAGGTCCTGCAGTCGCGCGATCCAAGCCGGACCGAGCGGAAGCGGTGGCCCGTGGCCCTCCTGCTCTGCCCGCCAGGCAAGCACGTCGGCGGAGTAGGCCGCCGCCGTGTCATGGCTCTGGCCCGCCATGATGACAGTGCCGTCGTCGCATCGGACGGCGAGCGACTGGTGGCCCGTCGTGTGCCCGGGGGTCGGCAGCACGAGTACGCCGGGCAGGACCTCGGCCTCGCCGTCGAGCAATTCGTAGCGCAGACCTGGCGCTTCGACGAGCTCAGGGAGCGTGTAATCGGGTGTCGTTCGGGCGGCCTCGAGTTCGATGCGCTGGGTGAGGATCGGCCGTCCGGAGAGCTCCGGGTTGCCGCCGCAATGGTCGAAATGCAGATGACAATTGATCACGAGGGCGATGTCACTGACGGCGCATTCGACGCCGGCGAGCGCCTCGGGCAAGCTCCGGCGACGAGGTCGGTAGTGGTCATCGACCTCCGGGTGGCTGCCCATCCCCGTGTCGAATAGGACGATGCCACGGGGGTGGCGCACGAGGTAGCCCAGGCACGGCTCGACCCGAGCCACGCCCGTGCCGGTCTCCTCGGAAGGCCGGACGAAGTAGCCGAAGTCAACCCGTTGCACCTCTGCCGTGGTCACGATCGCCACCTTCCTCCATCGGGCGGGCCGGTCTCCATCGGGCGGGCCGGTCGATGTCCTGAACTGCTGAGCCAGCTCGCGTACCAGCCGCTGGCGGACCCCTCCGCTGCTACCCCGTCCACGTCCCAATTCGTGCTCTATCTCGCCACCGCCGCCCTGGCCATGCTCGCCCTCGTGGCGGTGCGCAGGTGGGCTGGTGGCGGTGCGCAGCTGGTCCCCCGCCTATCCGCCCGACCAAGCCCGGTGAACCGCGCCCTGCTCAGGGCGCTCCCGCCTCGGGTGCGGCGGGTACGGCGCGTACCCGCCGCCCGGTGATGAGACTCGGAGAGATGCGCACGAGGATGTCCTTCGGCCCCGTCCAGGGTATCTCCGCCCGCTCGCGCAGGCGTGGGCTGTCGAATTGGCTGATGTCCTCCGCCCGACCGTGCACGATCACACTCCAGCCGGAACGGTCCGCCACCTCGATCCGGTCGACTTCGAAGACCACGTCACCAGGCAGTCCCAGCATCTTGCGTCCCTGATTCGTGCGGAAGACGATCCCGTCACCGTCCAGCCCGTAATTGACCGGGAAGATCTCCGGACGACCGTCGACGACGACGCCGAGCCGGCCGATCCGCTCTCCGGCAAGGAGCGCGTAGCACTCCTTGAAATCGATCGGCTCCATGCTCCGTCCCAAATCGACGAGTTCCATCTCCCTCACTCTCCCATCGAGCTCTGGTCGGAGCTCTGGCCGAGGCGTCGCCCCGACACGAATTCAAGCCCGATCCGGACGAGATGGTCGCGACCGGCCGGAGCCCAGGCGAGAGCCGATACGCGCCGCGACTTGGCCAACCCCGCTGCGTCTGTGACGACCGACGACGGCCCGATTGCGAGCACGCTCCACGCCTCGCGCTTGCCGTCATCGACTTCGTCCACCTCGAAAGCGAGGGTGTCTCCTCGCTCGGCGGCGTCGAGCTTGACACCCGCGCCACTTAAGAACCAGATCGCCTCGTCGTCGAAGCAGTAGTTGACGGGGAACACGGCGGGCACCGCGCCGATCGTCAAGCCGACCCTTCCGAGCGAGCTGCTGGCGAGGAGGCGTCGGCACTCGTCGTCATCGAGTATCTGCAGCCCCTGATCGTCGGTCAGCACCGGGCTTATTGTCCGCGGCCGCATGTCATGACGCCAGGGCAGAAGGTCCCGAGTTCGAATGGAGCACCTGAGGACTCCTACGTGGGCCATGCGGGCCGGCCGACCGAGTCCCGACGTCGCAGCCGTGACTCAATCCTTGGCGATCATGACCTCGGTGGCCTTGATGACAGCTTTGACGTCATCGCCCTCTGCGAGAGCGAGGGTCTCGGCCGAGTCCCTCGTGATGGCGGATACGACTTCCTGCCCTCCGGCTAACCGTACGACCACGGTCGACATCACTGCTCCGTGGTCGACTCGAGTTACGACGCCCTCCAACTGGTTTCGTGCGCTCAGCTTCACGAGCGGGATATTAGGGGTGTCGGTCGCCCTCGCGCCCACCCTGAGCCCGGCCGGTCGGAGCATGGGCAGGCGAGCCGTCAAGGGACCAGGCCGGCGATTGGCCGCCGTTCTCAGGAAGCTCGCGACCTCGCACGGACGGTGGCGGCCGACCGGTGGGCTCGGGCCGACCCCTGGGTGGCGGCCGACCCGCGGGTGGCGGCTGACCCCTGGGTGGCGGCCGACCGGTGGGTGGCGGCCGACCGGTGGGCCCGGGCCGACCCGTGGGCAGCCGCCAGTACGCGGCGGGCTTCCGCGCGGCCTTCGCGCATGAACCCCGGCCACTCCGCGGTGTTGAGGAACTGCCGGTAGAAGCCCACGCCGCGCACCTTGTCGTAGGGGACGGGCTCGATCATGAGGACTTCCATCTCCTCTTCCAGACGGGCGAGGTTGGCTCGGGCCAACTCGACCTGCTGGCACGTGCGGACCTGGCTGGCGACGTACAGGATGCTGCCGCGCCTGTCCTGCCAGCCGGTGGCGTCCTCGCCGGCGAAGTGTGGCGGGTAGAAGCCGTTGATGGCGAGGGCGATATCGCAAGGCTCTTCCATCTCGAGCACTGGATGCACCGGGAAAATGTCGACGATGCCGCCGTCGCACCAGTAGCCGCGGCCGAGCTCGACCGGCTCGAGGAACAACGGAAGGGCGATGGCCATGTGCACGGCGCGGGCCACGGGGAGATCGGGATGGGTGGCGGGCCCCATGTACTCGAGACGGTTCTCCTCGATGTTCCAGATCGGCGCGTACGCAGGGATGGGCAGGTCGCCCAGGCACCTGTCACCGAGCAGGTGGCGGTAGGTCTCCTCGATCCGTTCCCCCTTGATGATGCCGCCGAAGCCCTGCGCCCGCTTCGGCACGAGAGTCGCCAGGAGCGGCCAGTCGATGTCGATGTACTCCTGTGGCTGCAATGCGATCGTGAACGCAGCCACCTTCTCGGCGGGCAGGCCGGCGGCGATCGGGAAGCCGAAGAGCGACGAGCCTGAGCACACCGAGATGACCGCCGGGCGCACATCTGCCTCCTCGAGGGCGCGGGCGGCTCCGACGACGGAGGCGAGCGCACCGCTGCCTCCGGTGGCGACTAGGGCGAGGCGCTTGCCCTTCAGGCCCGGGAGCCGGAGCGGCTCGACGGGCGGGAACGGGCGCATGGCGACCGGCTGATGTCGCTCGAAGGGGAGCGTGACCAACGCCCGCCTGGCGTCGTTGATGAAACCGGCATCCTCTCGTGCCCCGTCGATCACCTCACGGGCGCGGGTGATGACGTTGAAGTACTGGCGGAGCCGGAACACGTCGAGCACGTTGCTGAGCATGCTGTCAGCCTGCACGAACCCTTGCTCCCGGGCCAGGGGAATTCGTCCCTTGTTGGGCTCCCGGGTTCACGACGGCGGGTTCCTCAGGTGAGGATGTAGGCCTGCTCCTCCTCCAGCTCGGTGTCGAGACCGGCCTCCTCCATGGAGTCGGGCACCCGCACCGGCTCGAAGTGGTCGAGCACCTTCAAGATGAGGAAGGTGACGCCGAAGGCGTACCCCGCCACGAGGAAGGCGGCGGCAACCTGCTTGCCGAAGAAGGCTGCGTTACCGGCGAAGAGACCGTTGTGGCCGGCGGCGTTGATCGTGAGCTCGGCGAAGGCGCCGAGCAGGACCGTGCCGAGCAGACCGCCGACTCCGTGCGCCGCCCAGACGTCGAGGGCGTCGTCCCACTTCATGCGGCTGCGGAACTCCACCGCCGCGTAGCACAGGCAACCGGCGAGGAAGCCGATGATGAACGACGCCCACGTCGGCACGTAACCCGCGCAGGGCGTGATGCAGGCGAGGCCGGCGACGGCTCCGGTGAAGGCGCCAACGGCGCTGGGCTTGCCCGACCTCCACCAGCCGATGGCCGCCCACGTGCACATGGCCGCCGAGGCGGCGATGTCGGTGTTGACAAAAGCGTGGGCGGCGACGCCGTTGGCCGCGAGCGCCGAGCCGGCGTTGAAGCCGAACCAACCGAACCAGAGCAGGCCGGTGCCGAGGGCGACGAAGGCGACGTTGTGGGGGAGCGTCTTCTCACCCGGGGAGAACTTGCGCGCCCCGACAACCCAGACCGAGGCGAGGGCGGCAAAGCCGGCGCTCGTGTGCACGACCATGCCGCCGGCGAAGTCGAGCACGCCCCATTTGGCGAGGAAACCGCCGCCCCAGATCCAGTGCACGAGCGGCACGTAGACGAGGATGCTCCAGGCGACGAGGAATTTGAGGTAGCTCTTGAAGTGGACGCGGTCGGCAAAGGCGCCGGTGATGAGCGCCGGCGTGATGATGGCGAACATCTCCTGGAAGACGAAGTGTGCGAGCGCCGGGATGTGCGGCGCCCACGGGCCGGGGCTGGCTCCCACACCCTTCAGGAACACCCAGGAGAAGTTGCCGATGACGCCACCCTTGCCCCCCGAGAAGGCCAGGGAGTAGCCGACTGCCACCCAGATGACGGTGACGACGCCCATGGAGATGAAGCTCTGCAGCATGATGGCGAGGAAGTTCTTCCGGCGCACGAGCCCGCCGTAGAATAACGCCAGCCCTGGCGTCATGATCATGACGAGAGCCGCGCTGATGAGCACGAACCCGGTATCGCCGGCATTGATGGCATCGACAGCGATCACATCTCCCCCTTTCGCCGCGAGAACCTGTGAACTGGCGTCGTGTCTTTGGCGCTCTCTACGCCGCCAGACCGCAGCCTACGAACCGGTGCCGCCCATGCATAGAGCCGAAGGTCCCGAACTGACCGACCCGGCGCCACCGGCTCGTAGCCAGGTTACGGCAATGCCGTGCGAAAGGCTGCGATCCTCGGCGTTTTCGCGTAACGGGGCGCCGGTCTCCTTGCCCTCGCGCCCCGGCCGGAGTAGCTTCGCCCGGGTCGCGGTGGTGTCGGGGGGGCGACCGGGTTCTCGATCGAATGCTCGGTCCTCTTGGCGTCGCCCGTGGACGGAGGGCCGGGGTCTCGATGCAGGTAAAAATGTCGTCGTGAAGCGACTAGGACAGTCCCGCTCGGAGAGCCCGCTCCCGGAAGATCTCGCCGCCATCATCGGGGCTATGCCCGCCGCCGTGGTCCTGCTGCGGGACCGGCGCAGCATCGCCGAGGTGTTCGGACGCTTCGCATCGATCTTCGGGCGTCCCGTTGTGGACCTTCTCGGATCAGATCTGTTGCGCTTCGTCGCGCCGGGAGACGCCAGCCTCGTCGGCTCCGTCATCCATGAGGCCCGATCCATGGCGGCGGGCTCCCTCCCCTCTAGTGTCGTCGCCCGCTTCGAGCAGCCGGACGGGTCGCGGCGGCTCGTCGAGGTGTCGGCTGCGCACCGCGCCGACGGCTCGACGCGGGGCGCCACGGTCGTGCTGCTGCGGCCCCAGACCGTGCGCCACGGTTTGAACGCCGCCCTCATCCCTCATGTCGGCTGGCAGGATTCCGACGAGCAGACTTCCGCCCTGGAGCTGGCCGACACGGCCCTCGAGACGATCGTGGGCGTTCTCGGTTGCGAGCCGGTGACGCACGACTGCTACTTCCTCAAGATCGACGAGACCGAGGTACCCGTGCGGACCCCCGAGGCGGACGAATTCGCCGACGTGCCCAGCGCGGGGCCCTGGGACGACGTCCTCGCCGGCAAGTCTCCGTGGGTGGACCTCGAGGTGGGGGCTCTCTCTCCCGAGCTGCAGCAATTCGCCCAGCGCCGGCGCTACACGGCCGTCCGTTGCGTGCCGGTGAGGGCGAGCCACAGCGATCGGCTCGTCGCCTGTCTCGTCGCCTGGGACCGCAAGCCGGAGCCCATGGCGGAATCGGTTGAGGCGGCGTTCCGGTACGCCGCCGAGATCACTTCGCTCGCCATCGGAACCGCCCGCGGGCCCGCCCCCTCGCCCGCGCCGGTCGAGCCCTGGCCTTCGGACGTCGACCTCGTCACCGGCCTGCCGCTCGAGGAGACCCTCACGCGCTCGCTCGACCAGATGATCGCCGCCGGGGAACGCCCAGGACTCATCCTCGTGCGTCTCACGGCCCTGGAACGGCTACGCGGGGTTCTGGGTGACTTCACGTCGGACCAGCTCGTCCGCGTCTCGGCACGGCGGGTGAATTCCGTCATCCGCATGACTGACGAGGTGTATCGAAGCGGCTCCGACGGCATCGCCATCGTGTGCTCCGGCTCCCTCGATGACGGCCGCCTCGACGAGATCTCCGCTCGTTTGCAGGAACGCCTCGCCGTGCCCTTCCGAGTCGACGCGGAAGCACCCGTCGACGTCGAGGCCGCCATCGCCTCTCTGCAGAGCCCCGACGAGGCCGTCTCCGGGGCGGAGCTGCTGGCGGCGGCGCAGGACCTGCTCGTCTGAGGGCGGGAGAGCTCTCTCAGGAGGCCGCCGCGGTTGCCTTCATCGAGGCGCCCAGTTGCTGCACGTGCTCGATCATGTCCAGGAGCAGCTTGTCCTGTGCCTGCAGGTGCGCTTGCAGTTGCACGCACTCGTGCATGATCGCCTCGGCGTCCTTGTAGGTGTCCTCGGCCCGCTTGTCGGACGCGGTCGCCTGGATGTTCTGTCCCACGATGATGATCGGCAGCAGGACCAGCTGGAGGAAGTTCGACGAGATC
>Ga0187781_10001205_pt1 | contig 19509 bp, 18 predicted proteins | sample 0715_SJ02_MP02_2_FD_132447 | JGI IMG/M metagenome (GOLD analysis project Ga0187781, IMG submission 132447) | Tropical peat soil microbial communities from peatlands in Department of Meta, Colombia - 0715_SJ02_MP02_20_MG | ecosystem: Environmental > Terrestrial > Soil > Wetlands > Peat | place... | reverse complement strand
TCGGTCCCGCTCTTTCCCACTCAGCATCAGCATCTCCTGGTTTCGCATCCGGCAAGTTTGCCGGAATTAAACCGGAACTTTCTACTTTGCTGAAATAGGAACTTCTCACATTGCTGCGACAAAGTGGCAGTTTGCCGTTGACAAACCCTCCCGCCAACTGGATAATTGACCGTACCGATTCCTTCCGAGATGTTCACTTCGGTACAAAAGGCCTGGCTGCGTAGTCCCAAGCTTCAACAGGCACTAAGGGGCGGAGTAGATCAGGCATTGGTCGCATAACCTCCAACCTATTAGACATTGCCAAGGAGGCTCATGGGTGCAAAGTACATCTTCGTCACCGGCGGTGTAGTCAGTTCGCTGGGTAAAGGCCTTGCCTCGGCCTCGATGGGGTGTTTGCTGGAGGGGCGGGGACTCAAAGTCTCTTTCTTAAAATTGGACCCTTACCTGAACGTTGACCCCGGAACGATGAGCCCATTTCAGCATGGCGAGGTCTTCGTCACCGACGATGGCGCCGAAACCGACCTTGACCTTGGCCACTACGAGCGTTTCAGCCATGCCAGGATGCGGCAGGACAATAACTGCACCGCCGGTCGTATTTACGAGATCATCATCACCAAGGAACGGCGCGGCGATTACCTCGGGAAGACGGTCCAAGTCATTCCCCACGTCACCAACGAAATCAAGGCTGCCATCAAAAGGGTCGCGAGCGACGTCGACGTTGTGATCGTGGAAGTGGGGGGCACCGTCGGAGACATCGAATCACTCCCCTTTCTTGAGGCCATTCGCCAGATGCGGCAGGAGCTGGGCCGGGAAAACGTGCTCTTCGTGCACTTGACCCTCGTGCCCTATATACAAACTTCAGGCGAACAAAAAACCAAGCCCACCCAACATTCTGTGAAGGAGCTGCGAGAAATTGGCATTCAGCCTGATATTCTGCTGTGCCGCACGGACCGCTTTCTTTCGCCCGAGATCAAGTCCAAGATCGCCCTTTTCTGTAGCGTCCCTGAAGACGCCGTCATTACCGCGAAGGATGTGGATAACATCTACGAAGTGCCGTTGATTCTGGGGCAAGAGGGGCTGGATTCCCAGATTCTGCGCTGCTTGAAGCTGTCGACTGGAGAGCGCGACGTTCAGGCCTGGATTGATCTCGTGGAGCGCATCCGGCATCCTCAGGATGAGGTGACTATTGGAATCGTGGGGAAGTACGTTGGCTATCAGGATTCCTACAAGAGCTTGAACGAAGCCTTGGTCCACGGCAGTATTGCCCACGACTTGAAACTCAATAAAATTTGGGTGGAAGCAGAGGATCTGGAGAGTGGTGAAGATTGGGAAGGACCGCTGCGAGACTTGGACGGTATCCTGGTTCCGGGAGGGTTTGGCAAGCGAGGAATCCTGGGTATGGTGCGGGGTATCCAATTCGCCCGCCAACGCAAGGTGCCCTATTTCGGCATATGCCTCGGCATGCAGTGCGCGGTCATAGAATTCGCTCGCAACGTCTGCGGCTTGAAGGATGCGGATAGTTCGGAGTTCGACCCTTCTACGCCTCACCGCGTCATTTACAAATTGCGCGAATTGCGCGGCATTGATGAGCTTGGGGGAACCATGCGCTTGGGTGCGTGGGCCGCGCGGCTCAAGCCCGGCTCCTTTGCTCATCAGGCCTACGGTCAACTCGAGATTTCCGAGCGCCACCGGCATCGTTACGAATTCAACCGCGAGTATGAAGAAACCCTCGTTTCCCACGGATTGGACTTGGTGGGGGTGACCCCGGACGGAACCTACGTCGAGATCGTTGAAATCCGGGACCACCCGTGGTTCCTGGGCTGCCAATTTCACCCCGAATTCAAGTCGCGCCCACTCGAACCTCACCCGCTGTTCAAAGCCTTCGTCGGCGCCGCCTATCAATATCGCCGAAAAAGGCTGGGTGCATTTCCGAGCGCTTTATTGGCGGAAGAAGCAAAAGTGACCGCCTCCGAAGCGGTGGCGCATGGCGTGCCAGGTAACGAGGACCTCCGGTTTGAACATGCCGTGCTCCCCGAAGGGGACCTATATGAGTAGCCGTGGGTGGAACTCACGGAAACGGGACATCGAAAACCCTTTCGGCCCTGGAGGCGCCGGACGGGTCGACGCCTGCGGGGTCGACAAGATTAACTGAGCGCCATCCGTGGGCGGCGGGCACAACAACCGTGCCCTTGTCCGTCAGTTGAGGGACTACTCAATTTCAACCCCTTCGGGGTTGGCGAGCCGCGGACATCAAACCCGGGGGTCCGCGCTGTTTTCTCAGAAGCGAGTCAGCCATGGACCATGTGGTTCCCGTTGGGAGGCTGAGGCTGGGAAGCGGCCACCCACTCTTTGTCATTGCCGGCCCGTGCGTTATCGAGAACGAGCGACATGTGTTGATGATGGCCGAGCGCCTGGCCGCCATTACTCATGTTCTCCGCATTCCGTATATCTTTAAGGCTTCCTTCGACAAGGCCAATCGCACCTCGCTCGATTCCTATCGCGGCCCCGGCTTAGAGCGGGGGCTGAAGATCCTGGCCCGCGTCAAAAGGGAGTTCGGCCTGGCAGTTCTAACTGATGTGCACGAACCGGCGCAGGTTGGGCCGGTGGCGGAAGTTTGCGATGTGATCCAAATTCCAGCGTTCCTCTGTCGTCAGACCGATCTGCTGCTCAAGGCCGGCCGGTCGGGCGCCGTAGTGAATATCAAGAAGGGGCAATTTCTCTCGCCTTGGGATGTGCGTCACGCCCTCGAGAAAGTCGAGAGCCAGGGCAATCACCGAATCCTCGTGACCGAGCGCGGAAGCACCTTCGGTTATAACAACCTGGTTGTCGACTTTCGTGGCCTTGCCATTATGAGAGGTTTCGGATTCCCGGTCATCCTCGACGTGACCCACGCCTTGCAATTGCCGGGCGGTGAAGGCCGCAAAAGCGGCGGGCAGCCGCAGTTCATCAGCACCCTGGCGCGGGCGGGAGTGGCGGCAGGAGTCGACGGCCTTTTCATGGAAGTGCACAACCGTCCCGAGCGGGCCCTGTCGGACGGCGCCAATGCGCTTCCCCTTCGGCAGTTCAGCCACTTGGTGAGGGACCTGCGCGATCTCGGTACGTGGGTGCGAAAGGCCAAACTGATGTAGGGGCGACCCTTGTGGTCGCACGCGCGACAGAGCCGCACGCGTCAATCCAGCAGGATTTCGAAACTCCGTCGGGCGGCCACAAGGGCCGCCCCTACACAGTGCGCTCCTTGCCCTGCTTGACAACCCTTCTCCCCCTCCCGTAGCATAGCCTTTCAAGCTTCGCCTTTCTATTTGGAAACGCGAATTGGCGGTTGCCCTTGCCGGCAACAGAGAATCGGCGAGACCGTTGAGAGTGTGTGGGATTCCAAGCGGCTCTCTAACGAGGTGTACCCGTGAGAATTACGGCCCGTTTCGCTGACGATATTGCGATTGTGAGCCTGAGTGGAAAATTCTTGGCCGGCAGTGATGGGCCTTACCTGCGACAAAAAGTGAAGGATTTTATCGACGCGGGGACAAGAAAACTCATCATTGATTTTTCCGAGGTCCCTTATATTGATTCCACCGGACTGGGTTTTCTAGCGGGGGCGCGGGTGACGGCTCAAAATGCCGCAGTCCGAATGGTTTTGGCGAATTTAAATGTCCACGTTCGGAAAATCCTGGATGACGTTCAGCTCTCGCAGTTTTTCGTCATTGCGCCGAGCGAGGCGGCGGCTGTGGCCAAGGTGAATGAAGCAGAGCCGGGCGCCCCTGATGCTCCCGCGGAGGCTGCAAAGAGGCCCAGAGTGAAAAAGCCATCCCTTAATCCCACTGAATCCTGAGATGGCCGCGCGCGGATCCTACCCGGAGAATGTCGTCGGCGCCAAGCGCTTTGGAGTTGTTGTCCTGTATCTTCTGCTTGCTGCCTCTGCGCGCTTGTCTGCCCAATCGAACACGCGCCTGCTGCTGGCTGCTGGCTCCGGTGTGCCGGGACACTCGGGCTTCTCCTTCGGGCCCTTCTCCCACTTGGCGATGAACGACAGTCGGGAGATCGCCTTCCTCTCATCTCTGCGGAGTCCACGCAATGAGCTTCGAGCTGTGGTGATGTCAAGCGGAGTGAACTTTTCCGTGGTGGCCTTTCAGGGTCTGCAAGCGCCAATTCCCAAAACCTCCTACGATTCCTTTAGCGCGCCCAGCCTCAATGACGCGGGGGTAATTTGCTTTGCGGCCGCGTTGAAAGACACGGAGACCAGCCCGAGCAGCGCCATCATCCGTGTGGACGGGACCGGCGCCAGGGCCCTGGTGACAAGTGCAGACAGCCCACCGGGAATGCCGGACGCTGCCTTCCTTGAATTTTCCGCGCCTTTGATTAACTCGCAAGGAAATATCCTATTCGGGGCACGCTGGGGCGGTAAAAACCCGGGTTCGGGCTTGTTCCTTTGGACGCCGCGGGAACTGCGAAAGCTGGAAATTCCGGCCGGGGTTTCTCCAACGCCTAAAGACTTGTTCCAGCCGATCTTCTTCAGCCGCGATGAGGCGGCGCTAGTTCTCCGCGGGACTCCTTCAGAGGCAGCCATTGAACAGTTCTTCCGCGCCGTGGCAATTCGCAGCTTTCAGGAGCTCAATCCCCCACCCGATCCAGCCGAAACCTCTCAGGTTCTTGCTCCGCGCTCGGGGCAAGCGCCGGTTCAAATGGTTTTGGTCATCATGGAGGGCGACAACGTGCAAACGGCGCTCTTGCCGGGCGACCCTTCCCAGGCGGTGATGGGCAGACATGCCGCCGGCGTCCCTGAGCCCAAACCCCTGGCGCAGATCGAGGGTCAGACCACTTCTGCGCAAGGAAACATCATCTTTGCCGCCACACCCCTTGACTCGCCAGATGATGTTGGGCTTTATTGCTACTGTGAGGGTCAAGTCACACGCCTGACTTCAGCGGAGGATTTCTCGCCCGTGGTGCAAACGGCGCCGGGCAAGCCGATTCTCTCCTTGGTGGGCGACTCTCAACAAACTGAAGCCTTCATCGCGCCGGGCGCGGTCGAGGGCGGGCCAGCCATTTACGTCACGTCAATTCCGTAAGGGCAGTCGAGAGTCCAGAGTTGAGAGTCGAGAGAGCAGTCTTTCATGCCACTCTGCTGACGAGCGCCCGGAAACCATGAAATGTCATTCCGAGTGCGCATGAGCCTGCAGCCCACCCACGGAGATGAAAGTCACATACGACGTCGTCCCCGCGGAAGCGGGGACCCATTCCTGGTGGATTCCCGCTTTCGCGGGAATGACGTGACTTTCGAGAGGTAAGGAATCTTGCTCTGCGCTGGCGGGCCGCTGACCGAAAACCAGGGCGAGATTCCTCGCTCCGCTCGGAATGGCAGCCAATTTTCGAGCAGTCGAGAGTTGAGTTTTCGCCCCTAGACTCCTCGACTATCAACTCCTCGACTCTTGACTCTCGACTCTCGACTGCCCTTACGACGCCTCCAGCCTCCACGGCGCGCGATATTCACGGCTCAAAAGCTTTTGTGCCGCCGGTCCGCCTTTGGTCAGGCGTTGGCCAGCCACGTCCCATTCCAGCCGCTCCTTGCTTCGCAGGGCAACGTTACCCAGCAGGCAGGCGCTGGTCGAACGGTACCCATACTCAATATCAGTTTGCGGAAGCTTGCGGGTCTTCATACATTCCAGCATGTTGGCCACGTGGTTTGCCAAACCGTCGTCCGCGACTTCCATTTTCATGACGGCGGTTTTTCCCACTCGCTTGCCCTCGAACCCCTTGCCCTCCGGGAAGACTTGAAAGACATCTCGGTCCACAAACATCGTTCCATCCGTGCCGTAGAATTCGATTCCGTAATCGTGCTCTTCCGCTGCCTTTTCGTTGCACAGGCGGTTTTCGTAGGTAGCGACGAACTCGGGATACTCGAGCGCAATCTGGAGGGTATCAGGGGTGTCGCTGTTGTCCTTGAGGTAAAACTTCCTGCCCAACGCCGTGATGGTGTGCGGGCCATCAACCCGCATTGCCCACTGCACAATATCCATCAGGTGTACCATCCAATCGCCGGGCCAGCCGTTGGCATAATCGTAGAAGTAGCGGAAGGTCGACCACCGGTCGCCCACTCCGAATCGGTTCCAATTAAACGGCACTTTCGGCGCCGGCCCCAGCCACATGTCCCAGTCGAGTCCCGTGGGCGGGTCCGAGTCCGCCGGATTACCGATGCCCTCCGGGTAGATGTTGGAATAGTTCCAAGTGCGCACGTAAGTGACTTTTCCGATCAGGCCGTCCTGGACCAGTTGAACAGCCTTCTGGAAGTGCAGGTTGGAGCGCTGCCATAGCCCCACTTGCACAACTCGCTTGTACCTCCTCGCCGCCTCCACCATCTTTTTGCCTTCTTCGACGGCGACGCATATGGGTTTCTCAACGTAGACGTCCTTCCCCGCTTGGCAGGCCATTACAGTCGGGAGGGGATGCCAATGGTCAGGCGTGGCGATAATGACCGCATCGATTTCTTTATCGTCGAGGACTTGCCGAAAGTCCTTCAGCACCTTCGCCTTTCCGCCCGCCGCCTGGAGCCCTTTCTGCAAATTGGGTTCATAGACGTCGCACACCGCGGCGACCTCCACACCCTGGTGCATGAAATTTTCCATGTTGTCCCGGCCCTGGCGTCCACAGCCGATCAGGCCCATTCGGATTCTGTCATTGGCACCCAGGACGTTACTCGTACTGGCGCCGGACATCGCCAGGCTAATGCCCGCGGTGCTCACCGCCGCCCGCCTGATGAAATCACGTCGGTTGATTTGCTCGCTCATAAGTTATTCCTCTTTCTCGTGATTGAAGATTTAGTTCAAAGCGTTGCCTATTGTAGCAGGCTTTCGATGCCATCGCTTATATCTTCGCCTTTCCGGCCAGTGCCGGACCCCTGTCCTTCTCCGCACAACCCCCGGCCCTGCGCCACGACAGCCCCAAGACGGTTCTCCCAGCGGGCGAGGTTGGTTATAGAATGGATGGCGGGCGGAAAACAAGAACTGAAGGACTGGCAATGAGGCGAGCGGGGAAGGTCCCGAAAGATTAGCATGTTGCATCGTCTCAGTACGCTGTTTCACTACTTATTTGGGTCAGTAGCCCCCTCGAAGCGCAGCCACCTCTTGCCCCGCTGGCTTTGGCTTCGGGCGCTGGGGCTAATTTTCTTTTCGGCTTTCTATTCCCTGCTTTTTCAGGTCCGCGGGCTGATCGGCCCAGAGGGAATTCTTCCGGCCAGCCGTTATCTGAGCGCCTTGCACGAGCAGGCCGGGGCGAGGGCCTACTGGTATGTTCCCAGCTTTCTGTGGTTGAGCAGCGGCAACCATGCACTGATGGCGATCTCCTGGGTCGGTTTGATTGCTTCCCTCATGCTCGTGCTCAACTTTTGGCCGCGCGGGATGATTGCGGTCTGCTTGCTGATGTATCTCTCGTTTGTGACCGCGGCTCAGGAATTCTCCTCTTACCAATCAGATGGCATGCTTCTCGAGGCCGCATTCATCAGCTTGTTCTTTGCGCCGCGCGGTTGGCGGCCGGGCTGGGGTGATCACCAGCCACCGTCGCGCGCCAGCCTCTTCCTGTTGCGCTGGGAGTGGTTCAGGATCTACTTCGAGTCCGGGGTCGTCAAGTTGGTGAGTCACGACCTCCAGTGGCGGAACCTGAGCGCTCTCGACCATTACTATGAAAATGGCCCCTTGCCTGATTGGATTGGCTGGTACGCGCAGCAACTTCCCCACCGATTTCAGTCCTCGATAGCGCTCGCCACGCTCGTCATCGAGCTCGGCTTGGTTTGGATGCTCTTCCTGCCTCGGCGCTTCCGCCTACTGTGCTTCCTTATCGTGACGCCCTTCCAAATCGGTATCATCCTCACTGCCAACTTGGCTTTCCTGAACTACCTGGTGCTTTGCTTGGGCCTACTGCTTCTGGAGGACGAGGTTCTGGGCCTGCCGCTTCGAGGCCTGAGACGCCTATTCCTTGGATTTGGGGAGCCTTCCGCGGCGGACTTGACGCAGGTCGCTGAGTCGCCGGCAGCCACCAATGGCCGCGAGCCGGCCACCCAATTCCCCGTAAGGTTATCCCGCTTTCGTGCCTTGCTCCAGCGCGCGCCGCTCTTTTCTTGTGCTTTGGTTCTATCGTGGATCTTTTACAACACCACAGCGCTTTTGCTGTTGATGATCCTCCCGGCGCTGCCTCTCCCTACTTCACCCATTATGTTGCTCGAGCCGTTTCGCATCTCCAATCAATATGGGCTCTTTGCTGTCATGACGCGGGCTCGGTACGAAATCGAGTTTCAAGGCTCGAACGACGGCCAAACCTGGGTGGCCTATCCCTTTCGCTACAAGCCGCAGAATCCGCGCCAGGCGCCGCGCCTCTATGCCCCCTATCAGCCGCGCTTCGATTGGAACCTGTGGTTTGCATCGCTGGGTGGGTGGAGAGAATACCCGTTTGTGGTGCGCACAGAGGTTCAGCTCCTGCGCGGCAGTCCCAGTGTCCTGTCGCTCTTTGCAGGGAATCCGTTTCCGGGCAAGCCGCCGCGCCAGGTGCGCGCCGTGCTGTGGCAGTACTGGTTCACGGATTTGAACGTCAAACGGAAGGAGGGCTTGTGGTGGAGGCGCAAGCTCCTCGGCCTTTACGCGCCCACGCTCGAATTCACGCCCGATGGATCCGTGGGGGCGGTTGAAATGCCGGACACGGAGTCGATTCCGCCGCCCTGAAAATTGCCGATTTTCGATTGTCGATTTTCGACTGGCAGTGAAACAGCCAGCCTCACAACGGGATTCCAGCCCTGTCTCCCAACGGCATTCCGCCCCTCTTCCCCTTTGGGGAAACGGTGACCCGCAGCCGGCGTAATCATTAGCCGGAACGGGCCGGGCGAGGGGGTCGCAAACCTCGAATGTCTAAGCGTGGAAGGGTGCCGGGAACCGTTCAGGCCCAAAATATGTCGCGGTGTTCCGTTGGTCCATCGACATGCCCCACCAGGTGATGCTGCATGTCGTCATGGAGAACCGACATGTCGCGGCGCAACTGATTCATCTTCTCGGTGCTTAAGGGCGTGAAGTTGTGAGCCAGTTCCACATTGTGCTCGAGCATCTCAACTTTGGGCATACCCGTTACCGCGGTCGTGACCGGCAAACTCATGGCAAAATGCAGCAGCGTATCTGGATCGGTCTTGCCACCTTCTGTGCCGATCAGGAACTCCTGGCCAAAGACCTTCATGGCGATAACGCCCAGGCCCTTCTTGTTGGCGGCGACGAGTGCGGTCTTCTCAAACTCGCCAGTGCCGGTAGGGTTCAGCGCCATCTGCGTGCAGTCGAGTGGATGGCGCTCAATGGCCTGTGCCAGAACCGCGCCATCGGTGTGGCAACTCATGCCGATAAAGCGCGTCATCTTCTGTTCCTTCGCTTCCAGCAATCCCTTGAGGGCGCCATCGGGCGCTTCGATTTTTTCCAAATCATCGGCGTGGCGCAGGTCGTGAATGTGCACCAGGTCCACGCGGTCAGTCTGGAGGCGTTTCAGGCTGCCTTCGAGGCGGCTCAGGAAGCCGTCGCGTGTGCGGTCGGGAATCTTGGTGGCCAGCCAAACTTCTTTGCGGCGCGTGGTCATGACCCTGCCCACGCGTGTTTCGCTCTTGCCGTCACCGTAGAGGTAGGCGGTGTCGACGTAGGTGATGCCCAGATCAAGAGCGTGGTTAAGCACTTGGACAGCCTCGTCCTCGTCCTTGTACATCAGGAAGCGGCTGCCACAGCCGAAAGCCAGGATCGAAACTTTGGCGCCCGTGTGCCCCAACGTGCGATGCGGCAATGCCCCTAGCTTTGCCGCGGCGAGATTCGTCCACAAGGGAAGGCTAGCGCCCGCCGCTCCCCCGATGGCGATGCTTTCCAGGAATTTCCTTCTCGAAACATCTTTGCTCATGGCGTCTCCTCCGTAGTGCCTAGTGCTAGTGGTTAGTGGCTAGTGCGTGCAATCGCTCTTCACAGCCTAAATCTGCAGCGCCCAATGTTCACGCTAGTTTTGATTGGCCTCGGAACCATTATACTCTACCGGAAGTGGAAGGGAACTAAGCACTAGCCACGGTAGTGTCTCAGTTTGAAATTTCCCACGGTTTCGTGTCATAAAACGCCCGCTCAGTTTGGTGACTTGCATCAATCAACTGCTTCCGTTCTGTGAATACCTTGTCGCGCAGTGCGTAAAACTCGTCCAATGACGTGGGCTGCGTGGCCCAGTCGCACCTGTATCGATTACGGAAGGAGTTACATGCAGCACATGCCAACACCATGTTGGATAAATCTTCGTACCAACGTACCGGGATACCCGCTGCACCACAGTGGCTCTTAGGGACAACATGGTCTACGACCATCGTTAACCATTGCTCGTATGACCCTGTAAGGTCAGTCTCGCAGTAGGCGCACTTTCGTTGCCCGGAAAGTTGCATAAGTTTTCGCCCATACTCGTGACGCGAGTTTGAACCCTTCGCCTGTCCAAGCAACTCACGCCCCCCACCGGGATAGGTATCAAATGGACGCATGGCTGTATCCTTTGAAGAAATCGTGCAACTTTCAAACTGAAGCACTACCCTAGCCACTAGGCACTAGCCACTGCTCTTAGCGGCAACCGGCGTCATTTGATGAAAGTCTAACGTCCGTGTAGTCGCCGGTCTCATCGAATGAGCCGAGACCGATCTGGCCGCACTTAAAGGTGTTGTCGATTACTGAAAAACGCGGCTGGGGCTCGTCATCGACAAAGACCTTTATCCAACCCGAATTTACATCGCGCTCGACGCGAACCTTGTGCCAGTTCTTGTCGGGGAGCACCGGCGCCGCTTCCAGGCCCGCAATGCGGCGGCGCGGCGCGCCATCCACCAGGAAGATTCCGTTATGGACATCCACCTTGGTGCCGGGGTCAACGGATAGGTGGGTGTAGTAGAAATGCAACGTGTCGACATAGTTGAAGGCGATCATCATCGAGCTGCCCTCGCGCCGCACGCGTGTCTCGAGAGTGAAGCTTCCCACGGTTCTCCCCTTCACCCGCGCGAACTGCTGGGGGCGGCGGGGGACCAGAGGGTCACGACTTCGCAGCATGTGCAGGTAATGCAGCGGGCCCTCTTCCTTCACCACCCAGTCCTCGGCGAATGGGAATTGCCAGCTATCGAGCTTACCGGAAGAGAAGTTGTCGCGAAAGTTGATCGTCTTTGGCGCCGGCCGCGCCGCGATCGCACTGATAAGAATGCACAACCCTGCAACGGACAACGCCAAACCGGCAAACACCTTGCTTGTGCGCGAAACGTGCATAAAAATACTCCTAGAGTGAATCGGACAGGGTTAGAGATTATCGAGCTTTGCCTTGAATGGCAAGGTTCCTGTCGGCATTAGAACCGCTCAAAGCGACGGTGGACGAGCTCGGCCTAAGCAGGAAGATGGCCTTTCTTCAGAAGGACCGGAGGCGCGAGGGCGGAGTAGCTGCAACCTGGACGATGCGCGGCTAACATTATGCGGAGGGGCCTGAGTTCCCGCTTGAAGGGATCGAGGATCAGCCCCAAAGCCTCCAACGACAAAGTACCCAGCAGAATGCTATCACCCTTCTCGCCAAAGACAACAGGAGAGACACCCTCCTCCCCGTCCATGCGAAACAGAGCCTGCCCGAGGGAGCGCTTGATCTCTGTGCCGTCCGCGAGGATAAAAGTCTTAGTCTTGCCAGGTTTGATGCCCAACTGTCGAAGTACTGGCGCAGGAACGACCGAGTACCTTGCGCCCGAATCAACCAGAAACTTCAGCCGCACACTGCGCCGAGGCTTGGCAGGATTGGCAATGCTCGCTCGGACATAAACCAGGCCCATGACAATCCTCCTGCTGTCGAGTGTAGGTTTTGCACGGCGGTGAGTCAAGCCGCCCTAAAGTCTAAAGGGTAAAGGTTGAAGGATGAAGGGGAGCTTAGACTTCCGCCGTTGGCTTTTAGCCTTTACCCTTTACCCTTAGAGCGGGGACGTGTATCATGCCCCCATTCGGACAGATGAGGAAGGAGAACGCACCCATGCAGACAAGGAAACCGCTCGAAGACTGGGACAGGCGGGCATTTCTGCAACTCCTGGGCATCGGCGCGCTGGGCTTGGCGGTGCCGGGCTGGAAAATTCTCGCGGCCGAAGAATCGGGTTCGAAACCCTTGCGCGGAATCTTCCCTGTCGCACAGACGCCATTTACCGAATCGAACAAGCTGGACCTGGACGCTCTCATCGAGGAAGTGCGGTTCATCGACCGTGGCGGAGTGCACGGGTTCGTCTGGCCGCAGATGGCCAGCGAGTGGATGACTCTGAGCGAGGCGGAGCGCTTGGAGGGAAGCGAGGCTGTCGCTTCTACCGGGAAGAATCTGCGCCCCGCGATTGTGATCGGCGTGCAGGCTTCGAACACCTCCACCGCCATTAAGTACGCAAAACATGCGGAGCGAGTGGGGGCCGACGCGATTATTTCGCTTCCCCCGTCCGAGACGAGTGATGCGAAGACCGACCTCGAGTACTACAAGGCAGTGGGCGCCGCGACCCAACTCCCCATGTTCGTGCAGGCGGTGGGGAACATGAGCGTTGACCTGCTTATTGAAATGTATAAGGCTATCCCCACTTTTCGCTACGTCAAGGATGAAGCGGGGAGTCCTTTGATGAGTGTGGGGCCGCTACGGGAGAGAAGCTCCGATCAGGTCAAGGTATTCTCCGGCAGCCACGGGCGCGACCTGATCGACGAGATGCGGCGAGGGTTCTCCGGCTGCATGCCGGCGGCTCCGTTCGCCGATCTTTACGCGCAGACGTGGGACCTCTGGCACGAGGGCAAGCACGATGAAGCCTTGGCGATGCATGCGAGGACTCTGCTCATCCTCACCGAAATGCTGAGCCATGGCCCCGAATCGGTGAAATACGTTCTATGCCTACGCGGCGTCTTCAAGACTTATAGGCTTCGCACTCGGCAATCGCCGGGTTTCTCCTCGGCTGCCAAACTGGCTGCGGGCGGCGATCAGCCTGAGACGTACCTCGACGAGGAAGGTAAGCAAGCGCTTCGAGAGACGCTGGACTACTTGAAGCCTTACCTTAGGGCGTAGCATTAGGATGGAAGGGCGGTGCTTTAGCCCCGCCCTTCCAGAGCGAGATTCCTCGCTGCGCTCGGAATGACACCGTGGACTGGATCGGAATAACACGGTGGGGAAGGGAAGAGGAGAGTGTATGCCAAGCAGCATCGTGTCGCGTCGCGATTTCTTGGGCGCTTCCGCACGGAGTGCTCTGGCGGGCGCCGGAGTGTTGGCCTTGGCTGACCCGGCTGGCGCCGCTGCTCAGGCGGTAGGGATCAGGCGGGAGGACCTGCCCGACCTCACGATCAAGGAAGTCAAAGTCTATGTCGTAGACCCTGGCAAAGTCGGAGGAGTCAGCAACGACGGCTATGACCACATTGCGGCGATTGTGACGAAGGGCGGAATTGAAGGCAACTATACGCTGGCCGAGCGGTATTGGCACCCTAACTGGAGCAATCTGGGATGGCTCGAGTATGCCAAGAGTGTTCTGCTCGGCAGGAGTGTGCTCGAGCTTCCTGCGCTTACTTCGGAGTGGGTTCCAAGTAAACGCAGGGTGGGGCAATCCTCTTACGCGTCAGCCATCGATAACTGCTTATGGGACATCCTCGGCAAGGCAGTCAACCTGCCAGTGTATCAACTCCTCGGCGCTTACAAGGATCGCGTCAGGGCATATGCAAGTTCGCAGCACCTCAAAACAGTAGATGATTTCGTCGCCGATCTCCAGCACGCCAAGGGAGAAGGTTTCACTGCCTACAAGATCCATCCGCCTGAACTGGCCGGCGGCGCTTGCGATTACAGGCTCGATATGGAAGTGGCAAAGGCCATCCGAAGCCACGCTGGAGACAATTTCTCGCTTCTGTTTGATGCTGTAGGCGTCTATACCCGCGACGAAGCCCTGAAGGTGGGCCGTCTGCTGGATCAGTTGGGCTTCGTCTCCTATGAAGACCCGATACCGACCAGCGACATCGAAGGCCTCGCGCAATTGGCTCATGTTCTGGACGTGCCTATCACCATCGGGGAATTCATCACATCGCCGTACAACTACGCCGAATACATCCGCCGGGGAGCGTGTGATGTGGTGCGCTTCGTCGTCGACAACATCGGCGGCATCACAGGCGGCATGAAAGTTGCCCGGTTGGCGGAATGCTTCGGCATGGAGTGCCAGCCGCATAACTGGGGCACGGCGCTGGATCATGCTGTCCATTTCCATTGCGAGCTGGCCATGCCGAACTGCGTTTGGTTTGAAATGACGCAGCCTCAGGGCATCACCGACCGGCTTTATTTCAAGGACCAAATCCGCATCGATAAAGAAGGATTCGTGCCCGCGCCCACCAGGCCGGGACTCGGCTACGAGATCGACCGCAACGTCCTTGACAACTTAACGAAGAAAATTGAGCGCTAGCGTCTGCGACGCGTGCCGCTGCATGTCGTCAGCCTTCCGCGACATGGTCGGGGCGACCCTTGTGGTTGCCGGAGAGCGGCCACTAGGGCCACCCATACAACGGGTACCCGCAGAGCCCCTGTCGTCACCCCCGCGCAAGCGGGGGGTCCACGCGACCAGCACAGGCTGGATTCCCACTTTCGCGGGAATGTGTCAGAAAGGTGGCGTAACTGAAGGCTGAAAGCTTGAAAGCTGAGAGCTGAGAGGGGATGGCTGACCGCTAAAAAAAGTGCTTGACAAGCCAAATCTATATATGTAGAATCTGCCTATGAAAACGCCTCGCATTTCGCCTGAAACGCTTCGCGTGCTGGAAAGCTTTCTCCGGCACCCCACCGACTGGCACTACGGTTACGAACTGAGCCGTGAAACCAAGCTCAAGTCCGGGACGCTCTATCCTATTCTCATGCGCCTGGAAAAGTACAAGCTGCTGGAAGCTCGCTGGGTGGCCACGCAAGAGGGCGTGCCGCCACGGCACACCTACCGCTTGACGCCGAACGGATATGAACTGGCCCGAACTCAAATGGAGGAAGCGCGCCCGCGTGCGATGGTCCGGCAACCCGCTTTTTGCAGTGGGTAAACGATGATGGTGGAAACGCATCTCCGTCACGTTGCGACAATGCTCCTGGAATCCGCAATCCGTATTGCGCCGCCGGACACGCGCGAGTGGGGCCAAGCCATGCGCGGGGAGCTGAGCTACGTGGAAGGCCACTGGGCGGCGTTGATGTGGGCCTTTGGCGGTGCGAGCGTCATGGCCAAACATGCCTTGATTTCCATCCTCATCCCAAGCCGCCGCGGAGGCATTTCGCCCGGCGATGAGCTCTTCGCCAAGCATGTTTCCTTGGGTAAGGCGGCGCTGGTCGCTGCCGTGGTGTGCATTGTGGCAGCGCTGGTTTTTTTTGGCGCCCCGCCCTTCCGGCAGGCATTCCGAGTCGCGATGCAGCCTTGGACCTTTATGTTTCAGATGGCCTCGAGGAACTTCCAACCTGGCTTTGACGCACTTGCCAAACGGGCGGAGGAGCAACACGATCCCGAGGGGTTGGCGTTTTGTGCCGTAAGGCTCGAAAGGCCTGGCGAGAGCGCGCGCCTGGCGGAGGAAGCCGTCCACCTCGACCCGAACCTCATCTGGGTCTATGCCGTGGTCGGTATGCGCCACCTTGAGCTTCCCCAAACCGGCCAGTGGATGGCGAGGCTCGAACAATGGGATCCGCGGAATTCCCTTTTTCACTTGATCGAGGCGGAATCCATCGAACGGTCTCATCTTCGCCATGGTGTGTGGACTCCGCCCACTCGGGATCAGGAGCAAGCATGGCTGACCGCCATGGCCGCAGCTTTCGATTCCCCGAGGTTTGACGATTATTTGGATCGAGTCGCCGAACTCACCCGCAAGGTTGTTCCCCGCTACGGCTTCTACGATCCCTATGAGGTCCAATCGCGAGAGCAACTCGACCTGCCTGTCGATACTCTGGAGAGTTCTGTACGCTTTGCCAAATCCCTTCTTCGCTCCGGCGAGGATCTGGAAGCGAAAGGTGACCACAAAAGCGCGCGCGGCAAATACTGGAGGGTAGCGCGTTTCGGCCAGATCGTCGATTCCCAGGGACGCACCGGCTTCGAACACTTGATAGGTACCTCCCTGCAGGCCTTAGCCTACAGGCAACTCGAGGCCTCCTCCGAGAAAGAAGGTAAGCAGTCGGAAGCTGCTCTCTTCGCTTACCTTGCGGCAAAGTTTGATCCCTTCACCGGTGAACACCCGGGCTTTCCCGGCGAATCGGCTTTTGGGTTGGAAACGGCCAGGCGGAACGCTGCCGTGGTGCAGATTTCGGGCCTTATGATCCTCGTCTTCTCCGGGCTCTTGGTGATCGCGGCGGCGATCCTGATCGCCGGCGGTTCTGCCCGTCGGCGGGCCCGGCCCGCGGCGCAGCGCGCCAGGCCCGTGGCGACGATGGTGCTCCTTTCCAGCGGAGCGGGCCTGTTGTTTTCCTCCGTCACTCTCTATCTCACTTATCGCCCCTATTGGTATATTTTCCAAAGCGCCATCCAGAACGGTGGCAGGAGCCAGGCCCGCGACCTTTTTTTCTTCCTGAATGACACGAAGATCCCGCCCGGTGTTTCGCCCCGGGTCGACCTGTTGCTGCACTCACTGCTTTATTCAGGTTCGCCCAGCTTCCTGTTCTATGTCTGGGCAGGTGTTACCTTGCTGGGTGTAATCGGTCTGGTTATTATTCTTCTCCGACACTTCCGGGGGCGTCCGTCGGCCGGCGGACTTCAAAATCATCCTCGGGTGCCTTGATTTCTAGCTGGTAGCCAAAGTTGGGGCTACGACGACGAGGGGGAAGTGTGTGTAAAAAGGCTGAAAGCTGCTGCTACGGAAGACTCGTGATTCCCGCGCAGGCGGGAATCGAATCCTTGCTTCATACAGGTTCAAAAATGAAAAAGCTCATGGCGTCAGTCGGTTTGTTGTTTGCAGTCCCGGCGTTGGCGTGGGCGCAGAGTGCTGACCGTCCCTATCGAGGCCAGGGTTATGTTTTCCTTGGTTTCGGGTTTGGGGAAATCCCTGGATACAGCGGTCCCAACCCATATATCAATTACCCTTCCTCATTCCAGAACATGCGGCAGTTGGGCTTCGGCGGCGAAGGATTCTTGTACAAGGGACTGGGCGCGGGCGCTGAGGCTTCGCATGCGAGTTGGGGCGGGGGCTACGACACGGCGTGGATCGGGTCCGGGGATCTCTCCTATCACTTTCACCGCCACGCGGCGCGCTTTGGGGTCGATCCGTTCGTGCTTGGCGGTGTCTCAATTGTAGGCCCTACCCAAGTGGGAGGGGGGCGTGGCTCATTCGCACAAAACTACGGAGGCGGTGCGAACCTATGGCTGGCTCAGCATGCCGCATTGCGCTTGGAATTTCGAGACGTCATCGGCGCCAACTTCTGGAGATTCTCCCACGTCATGTCGTTTCGTGTCGGCGCTACGTTCAGATAATACCGAGACGGAAACGTATCCAGTGCCACCCTGCGGCTCTGAGGATTGAGACGAACTCATGCAGAAACAGTACTTGATCGCGTTACTGTGGGGAAGCCTGATGGCCGCGTGGCCGGCCAAGGGCCAGACACAAAACGTCTCGCTCGCTGCCGAGGTGTTTATTGGCGCTTCGACACTTTGGGAGACTACGCCGCTCCACATCAGGTTTACCAACCCTGGCTTTGACGCCGCTGTCACTTACAATCTCAATCATTTCGTGGGTCTGGAAACGAACGTCAGCGCATTCGAGAACGCCAAACCGGGGGCTATCCTTTACGTGGACCGTTTTCGGCTTCTGCTGGGGCCGCACTTTGCCCACAACGCCAATTCGCGTGTCACTCTATTCGCGCACGCGCTTGCAGGGCTTACGCGCGGCGAGAGATGCGTCTCTGGTTGTTATTACTACGTACCTCCGCCTATCCCTCTGGCCGGCGCCCAGGAGGAGGGAAACGCCTTTACGGCTGTCGTCGGTGGAGGTGTTGATGTCCGCATCTTTCGCTTTTTCTGGTTTCGCCCTGCGCAAGCGGACTATGTGCACGTGTTCTTCCCCCGCGTCCTTGTTTCACCAAATCCTTCCTCACTGGAAAACAACCTGCAACTGGCGTTCGGGTTCACGTTCCGCTTCGGCCGCCGACAGGAGTGAAACATGAAGAATCTCATCGCGACAGCAGCCTTGATGCTCATCGTGCCGGCATTGGTGTGGGCAGGGAACGGCGACAATCGGGTTCAAGGACAAGCGTATTTGTTTGTTGGGCCCATCGCGACGACTTACGCGGGGGCTCCTCCTAATTGGGGGCTCCACATAAACACAGGTTTGGGCGGACAGGTGCTTTTCTACAAGGGGCTGGGCCTGGCTGCCGAGGTTGGATACGGACGCAGTGGCAGCATTTATCAAGCAGCGGGAATTGGGTCAATCGACCTGTCCTACCAGTTCATCAGCCATAAGCACCCCCCCAGGATCGAGCCTTTTGCAGTCGGAGGCGTCAGCGCTTACTTCGGAAATGGTGGCCACACGACGGGATTCAACCTCGGAGGCGGCATCAACTGTTGGGTGCAAAGGCACGTTGCCCTTCGGTTCGAGATTCGGGACCACTCCCACATCAGTCCATACGAGTTCCCCCAAAGAACTGGATTCGTCGCCTTCCGCTTCGGGGTGACATTCAGGTAGGGATTGGAGAGGTTTCCCATACGCCGGACAATCACCCTGTCGTTCTTGCTCGCCGCGGCCGCGGCGGCCCAACAGGGAGTCGGCGCCTCGGACTTCCGGCAGTGACGTTTCGGCCATTGGGTAAAACATGAAGAAACTCATCACGACAGCAGTTTTGCTACTCGTATTGCCTACAATGGTCCGCGCGGCGGACGCTGACAATTCAGTTCAGGGGCAGTTCTATTCATTCATTGCCCCAATCGTGTCCAACACCCAATACGGCTACCCCAGCAGCAACCAGGGTGGGGACAGCGCCGGTCTTGGCGGAGAGGTGTTGATCCACAGAGGGGCGGGTGTGGGAATAGAGCTTGGGTATGCCCGCAATTGGAATAACGGACAAGGGTCGGCATTGGGAGTGGGTTCAGCGGATTTGACCTACCACTTTCTGGGCAATAAGAGCAGCAAGAAGATCGAGCCTTTTTTGACGGGGGGGTACAGCCTCTACTACGGCGAGCGCACCACCACCCAGCCCGGGTACAACCTCGGCGTCGGTGTCAATCTCTGGTTAAGCAAACACGTCGCTCCACGTTTGGAGATTCGATACCAGGGTGGGATCAATGGCTTTCACGGATATAGTCAATTCAATGAATTCATCGCCTTCCGCTTCGGGGTGACATTCAGGTAGGAATTGGAGAGGTCTCCGATGCGCCGGACAATCACTCTTTCGCTCCTGTTCGCCCTCGCCGCGAGCGTGTTCTGCGCGCGGCGCCCCCAGAAGGCGATGGACCTGCACGCTTATCACGCCGCGGCGCGAAGCTATTTTCTTCTCTCAGGCCCCATGTACGGTGCCAACCAGGAATTCGGCTGGCCGATG
>Ga0187781_10001204_pt1 | contig 19517 bp, 20 predicted proteins | sample 0715_SJ02_MP02_2_FD_132447 | JGI IMG/M metagenome (GOLD analysis project Ga0187781, IMG submission 132447) | Tropical peat soil microbial communities from peatlands in Department of Meta, Colombia - 0715_SJ02_MP02_20_MG | ecosystem: Environmental > Terrestrial > Soil > Wetlands > Peat | place... | reverse complement strand
TCAAGTAGCAAGGGAAAGGAAGGACTGCCGTGGCCAACCTGGTCGGAAGGTCAGCGGTGGTAGCCGCCGGAGCTAAGAACCTGGGCGGACTGATCAGCACCACGTTGGCCGAAAAGGGGGGGTGGAATTTCACAAGTCGCAGGCCATCGGCAACCGGCTGACCCGCACCGAGGACATCGCACCGTTGGTGGTGTTCCTGGCCGACGAGGGTCACTGGGTGACCGGCCAGACCATTTTCGCCAATGGCGGCTACACCACGCGTTGAGCCCTTACAGCGGGATGTTCTTGTGGCGTCCGCGCCGTGGCGGCGCCGAGGCCAGTGCGTCGGTAAGCTTGCTGCGAGTGTGGGCCGGGTCGATCTTCTCGTCGACCACGCCGATGTCGATGGCGTTGTCCACACCGCCGGCGATCCGCTCGTGTTCGGTGGCAAGCTCGTCGTGCAGCGCCTCGCGCTCGTGGTCCGGCGCGCCTGCCAGCTTCTTCTTGTGCAGGATGCCGACGGCTGCCTTGGCGCCCATCACCGCGACCTCGGCGTCCGGCCAGGCGAAGACCTTGGTGGCGTTCAAAGAACGTGAGTTCATCGCGATGTAGGCGCCGCCGTAGGTCTTTCGGGTGACGAGGGTGACACGCGGAACGGTGGCCTCGCCGAATGCGTGCAGCAGCTTGGCGCCGCGGCGCACCACGCCGCCCCATTCCTGGTCAACACCCGGCAGGTAGCCCGGCACGTCGACGATGACGACCAGCGGGATGCCGAAGGCATCGCAGAGGCGCACGAAACGCGCTGCCTTCTCGGCGCTTTCGGAGTGCAGGCAGCCGCCGAGCCGCAACGGGTTGTTGGCCAGCACACCGACCGTGCGACCGGACAGCCGGCCGAGGCCGACCACCATCGACGGCGCCCACTTGGCCTGAAACTCGTCGAACGGGGCGTCGTCGTCGAGCAGTGCGACGACAAGTGGGTGCACGTCGTAGGCGCGTCGCGGTGACTCCGGTAACAGCGCATGCAGGTCGGTGTCGTGTGCCTCGGCTTTACTGCGGTCGAAATGCCCTTGCTGGCAGAACAATCCGACCAGCCGACGGCCACGCTCGTACGCGTCGGACTCGTCGTTGGCGACGATGTGGCACACCCCGGACTTCTTGTGGTGAGTGTCCGGTCCGCCGAGCGAGGCCATGTCTACGTCTTCGCCGGTGACGCTGCGCACCACGTCCGGCCCGGTGACGAACACCCGGCTGTCGGGCGCCATCACCACGACATCGGTCAGCGCCGGCCCGTAGGCGGCGCCGCCGGCGGCGAAGCCGACCACCACCGAGATCTGCGGGATGTAACCGGACGCCCGGATCATCGCCTCGAACACCAGCCCCACCGCGTGCAGCGATCGCACGCCTTCGGCCAGCCGCGCACCGCCGGAGTGCCAGATGCCCACGATCGGGCTCTGCTCTTCGATAGCGGTGTCGTAGGCGTTGACGATGCGGGTGCAGCCCACGAGACCCATGGCACCGCCCATCACGGTGCCGTCGGTGCAGAAAGCAACGGTGCGCAGGCCGTTCACGGTTCCGGCGGCGGCCAGCACACCGGAACGGTCACGCTCGTGCAGCAGTTCCACGCTGCCGTCGTCGAAAAACCTGCTGAGGCGCAACAGCGGATCGCGCGGGTCGAGCGACTCGTCAACCGCGTCCAGGGCCAGGGTCGTCATCGCAGGTCTCCTGTTCCAGTGGTGGTTCGATTTAATAGCGGCCAAACGTGATTGCGACGTTGTGCCCGCCGAATCCGAACGAATTATTGATGGCGTACTGGTAGTCGCCCGCCCGCGGCTTGCCGGCCACCACGTCGAGGTCGATCTCCGGGTCCAGATTGACCAGGTTCAGGGTGGGCGGAACGACCTGGTCGCGCAGTGCCAGCACGGTCAAGATCGATTCCACGGCCCCGACCGCACCGACCGAGTGGCCGAGCGCGGACTTGGGTGCGTACACCGCAGCGTCTCCGCCGTGCGGGCCCAGCGCGTTGTTGATGGCTTTGCCCTCGGCCACGTCCCCGACGGAGGTGCCGGTGGCGTGCGCGTTGACGTGGCTGATGTCGGCCGGGGTGAGGTCGGCGAGCTGGATCGCCCGCGTCATCGCATGCCCGGCGCGCTCGCCGTTGGGGTCCGGCGCCACCATGTGGAAGCCGTCCGAGGTGACGCTGGCCCCCATGATCCGGGCCAGAATGTTGGCTCCGCGCGCCTTGGCGTGCTCTTCGGTCTCGATCACCATCAACGCGCCGGCCTCGCCGAACACGAAGCCGTCGCGATCTTTGTCGAACGGGCGGCAGGCGCCGGGCGGGTCGTCGTTGTTGGTCGACATCACGATGCGCATCTGGGCGAACCCGGCGATCGGCACCGCTTCGATCTTGGTCTCGACGCCGCCGCAGATCGCGATATCGGCCTCGCCGAGCGCGATGTGCTGCCAGGCACGGGCGATGCTCTCCGAACCGGACGCGCACGCCGACACCGCGGTCATCACCCCGGCCTTGGCGTGCTGTTGCAGCCCGACCGTCGCGGCCGCGCTGTTGGGCATGTACATCTGCACGGCCAGCGGGGAGACCGCTTTCATGCCGCGGGCGCGCATGCCGTCGTAGGCGAAAATCAGTTCTTCGCTCGAGCCCAAGCCGGTGCCGATGGACACGGTCAACCGGTTGGTGTCCACCTCGGGCGAACCGGCGTTTTCCCACACCCGCCTGTTCAGCACGGTGGCCATCTTCTGCAGGTAACCCATCCGGCGGTTCTCGACGCGGTTCAACTGGCTGTCGAACTCCTCAAGCAGATGCCCACCGATACGAACTGGCAGGTCGAACTCATCGACGAACGGGTCGTCGAGGAGACGGATCCCACTTTGCCCGTCCAGCAACAACTTCCATGTGGTCTCCACATCAGTTGCTAGGGCGGTCGTCATGGCAGTGCCGGTGACAACGATATTGGGGAACCCCTTCCCCGTAGCCAACCTTGACGAAGCGGACATAGGTACTACGAACGTTTCCTTTCCTACCTGTCCGGCTCTCCTCGGGCCGTTCGCGGCCCGCATCGTCGCCGGACGTCCTGCTCAGTACCGCCCGAAGACCAGCGCGACGTTGTGTCCGCCGAATCCGAACGAGTTGTTAACGGCGTACTGGTAGTCGCCATAACGTGGTTCGCCCGCGACGACGTCGAGATCGATCTCGGGATCGGGGGTGTGATAGTTAAGTGTCGGTGGTATGACGCCATCTCGCAGCGTGAGCACCGTCAGCACCGATTCCAGGGAACCCACCGCGCCGATGGAGTGGCCCAGCGCCGACTTTGGCGCATAGACCGGGGCGTGCTCGCAACCGGCCACCCGCAGCGCATTAGCTTCTGCCGTGTCGCCGATCGGCGTAGCCGTCGCGTGCGCGTTGACGTGGTCGATGTCCTTGGGGGACAAGCCGGCAAGCTCCAGCGAGCGGGTCATCGCCCGGCCGGCGCGCACACCGTCCGGTGCCGGCGCCACCATGTGGAAGGCGTCCGACGTGATGCCAGCACCCATTAGTCGGGCCAGCGGCTTGGCGCCCCGGGCCTTAGCGTGCTCCTCGGTCTCGATCACCATCAAGGCGCCAGCCTCGCCGAACACGAAGCCGTCGCGGTCCTTGTCGAACGGACGCGATGCCCCTTCGGGATCGTCGTTGCGGGTCGACATCGCCCGCATCATCGAGAACGCCGCGATGGGCAGGGCCTCGATGGGGCCCTCCACACCGCCGCACACCGCGATATCGGCATCGCCCATGACGATCTGCCGCCACGCGTGTGCGATGGCCTCCGAGCCAGACGAACAGGCCGACACCGGGGTCATGACGCCGGCGCGGGCTCCGAGCTGCAACCCCACCGTCGCCGCGGCACCGTTGGGCATGATCATCTGCACGGCCAGCGGCGACACCTTGCGGGGGCCACCCTCGTTCATCAGGTCGTAGCTTTCGACGATCCGCTCGGCGCCGCCCAGACCGGTGCCGACAACAACCGCGAAACGGTCCGGGTCGACCTCGGGGCTGCCTGTGTTCTCCCAGAGTTGACCGCTGAGCAGCTTGGCCATCCGCTGGACGTAGGACATTCGGCGCAGGTCGAGTCGACCCATGTGGTCGTCGACGGATTCCTTGAGGTGCCCGCCGATCTTGACGGGCAGGTCCCACTTGGTCACGAACTCGTCTTCGAGCACGCGGATGCCGCTCTCCCCGGCCAGCAAACCCTTCCACGTGCTCTCAATGTCCGGCGCGATCGATGTCGTCGCCGCGACGGCGGTTACCACAACGCTGGGGAAACCGCCGTTAGCAGTGGAAGGTTTGGTCACTGGTGGTCGGCTTCTATCCTGGCCTTGACGTTGGCGACAGCATCGGGGTTCTCGGACTCGAGCTTCGCGCGCAGTGCCTGGGCGGCCTCGGGGTTCTCTTCCTCGAGCCTCTGGATGTAGGTGACGACGTCACCGACGGTGCGGAGTCCGGCGAGGTCCTCGTCGGGGATCTTCACGCCGTACTTGTCCTCGGTCTGCACCGCGATCTCGACCATCGACAGCGAGTCGATGTCGAGGTCGTCGACGAACGACTTCTCCGGGGTGATCTCCGAGGGCTCGATACCGGTGACCTCTTCGATGATCTCGGCGATACCGGCGATGATTTCTTCCTGACTTACAGTCACGTTCAGTTCCCTTCGTAATGTGTTGTGTAACTGCTGATTTAACGTGCGGTATGGAGTTGTAAGGGCGGACGGGGTTCGGCTTTGCCTTTTGGGTGGCTACGCACCGAGGGTTTTCAGCTCTGCCAAACCATCCAGGTCTGCGGGAGTCTTGACGGCATGCGTAGGTACCCCGCGAAGTTCACGCTTGGCGATGCCGCTCAGTGCGCCCGCGGGCGGGAACTCGACAATCGCGCTGACATTTCGCTGACGCAAAGTCTCGCTGCACAAATCCCACCGCACCGGGCGGGTCAACTGCGCGACAAGCTTGTCTACGGCATCGCTGGCCGACGATACCGGCTCGCCGTCGCGGTTAGACAACAGAACGGCGGTCGGTTCCGCGGTTGCGACGTTCTGCACCGCCGCGGCATAGCTATCGAGGGCCGACGCCATGAATTCGGTGTGGAAGGCTCCGGCGACGCCCAGCGCACGCACCCGGGCCTTAGCCGGTGGGTCTTCGGCAAGCTTCTCCAACGCGCTCAGGCGACCGGCGGCCACGATCTGACCGGCGGCGTTGCGGTTGGCGGGGATCAGGTCGAGTTGTTCGAGGCGGGCCAGCACCTCGGCTTCGTCACCACCGAGGACTGCCGACATACCGGTCGGCTCGTTGGCGCAGGCCTTGGCCATCTCCGCTCCGCGGGTGGCGGCCAGAGCGACGGCGTCGTCGGCGGAGATCACCCCGGCGATCGCATAGGCGGCGATCTCACCGACCGAGTGGCCGGCCACGATCAAGTTGTCGCCGGCATCTGCGAGCACACCGCGCCTGGTCAGCTCTTGGTGAGCGAGCAGGGTGGCCGCGACGACCAATGGCTGGGTGACGGCGGTGTCGGTGATCTCCTCGGCCGACGCGGCGGTGCCCAGGTGAGCGAGGTCCAGACCGCTGACCGTCGACCACGACGCCATCTTCTCCGCGGCGCCGGGTAGTTCCAGCCACGGCGACAGCATGCCGGGGGTCTGCGATCCCTGTCCGGGTGCAAGCAACGCAATCACGTGTTTAAGAGAACACTGTGAAGACAGTTTTGCGCCGTGTAACAGATTATGAACCTTATCTTAGGTTTTTGTGGAAACTCCACAAAAACGCACGCGATGCGACGTATTCGATATCGTGCCGCGATCTGTCACCCGGTGGCGACTGTCTTCGACCGCGCGAGCAGGTCCTTTTCCACCGACTGCGTGACGGGGGTCACAATGTCGCTGGCGGCGCTGGAGTGCTGGGCTTGGTAAGCGAGGTGGCCTACGGTCGCGGCTACCCGAAGGACATAGGCGTCGCGCGGTTGGGTGGGATCGCGGCCCGTGAAGTCGGCGATCCGCCGGAGTCGGTAGCGCACGGTGTTTGGATGAACGAACAACTTGCGGGCGCAGGCCTCGATCGCTCCGCCGCAGTCGAGATAGGCGTCCAGGGTCTCGGTGAGGGTGGGACCCGCGTCAGCAAGTGGCCGCATCACGTCGGTCTGCAACGCCGCGATGGCCGAAGCGTCGCCCATCAGGGCCCGCTCGGGCAGTAGTTCGCGGGCCAGCACCGGCCGTGGCGCTCCCCGCCAGCCGGCCACGGCGTTCATCCCGGAGATGGCCTCACTGGCGCTGTGGTAGGCCGCGGTCAGCGTCGGCGCTGTCGGGCCGATCACCACCGGGCCGTCGGAGAAGGCGTCCAGCAGATCACCGAAGACCTTCTCGGTCGGCGTCAACTGACCGGACACGATCGCTACCAGCCAGGTGCCGTGCACGTCGGTGAGCGCGGCGCGGCCGTGGTTTGTGGCGATATCCCGGACATCTTGGCTGGCGTGGCTTTCCCGGCCCGGCGCCGGAGTTCCCACCACCACCGTGGCCGGAGCGGTGGTGTCCCAGTTCAGCGCGGCCGCCCGGGACAACAGCTCGGGACCGGTGTCGCCGCGCACCACCGCGTCCACGACGCTGGCTTCCATTCGGCTGTCCCAGGTTCCGCGCGCCTCGGCGGCATCGGCGTAGGCCGTAGCGGCACTGAAGGCCAGGTCGCGGCTGTACTTCAGAATCCCCACCGTCAGCGCGGTCAGCTGTTCGTCGTCGCGGGCCAGCAGCGGGGCCACTTCTTCGAAGAACTCCATGGTCACCCGCACCATGTCCACCGAGTGGCGCAACGCGATCCGCCGGGTAAAGTCCTGCGGCATCAGCTCGAAGGCCCGCGCCGTGTAGTTGACGTTGCTGTGCGGATCGGTCATCCACTCCACGAAGTTCACCACAGCGGTCTGCACCACCAGCGACACGCTGGCTCGCTGGGAGGCTTCCAGCTCGGCGAAGAATGGCAACCGGTCCTGCATTGCTGTCACCGCCTCGGTGGAAAACCGACCGGAATACTGCTTCAGCCGTCGCAGCAGCGCCTCCGGAACGCTATCCAGCAGCTCGAGGGTTGACCGTGGCATCGCAACCTGCTTGGCAACCTGCTTGTGAGTCACTCCTAAAACCTACGCCGGTTTTGTGGATGGTTCCGCCAAAGACACTCCCGTTTAGGTCCCTTTAAGCGCCCGGACCTGGATCGGAGGTCTGCACCGGCGCGGCCTGCACGTCGTCGATCCGATATTGGCGCGCAGCCGCGACCGGTACCGACGGGTCGATCTGGCCGTCACGCGCCAGCGCCTCCAGCACCGCGACCACCTGAGATTGCGCGTCGGTGTTGAAGTAGCGGCGCGCGGCAGGCCGGGTGTCGGAGAAGCCGAACCCGTCGGTGCCCAGCGTGACGTACGTGCCCGGGACCCAGGGCCGGATCTGTTCGGGCACCGCCCGCAGCCAGTCCGACACGGCGATGATCGGGCCCGAGCATCTGGAAAGGGCCCGCGTGACGTAAGCCTGACCCGCCGGACGGTCTGCGTGGCGCAGCTTCTCCCTCTCGACGGCAATGCCGTCGCGGTTCAGCTGGCCCCAGCTGGTCACCGACCACACATCGGCGGCGACATCCCATTCGGCGGCTAGCATCTCGGCGGCTTGTAGCGCCGAGGGCATCGCCACGCCAGAAGCCAGGATGTGGGCCGTGTTCGCGCGGCTTTCCTTGGCCGCCCGGTACCGGTAGATGCCCCGCAGCAGACCTTCGGGGTCGAAGTTCTCCGGCTCCGGCGGTTGCACGTATGGCTCGTTGTAGACGGTGATGTAGAAGAAGACGTTCTCCGGGCTTTCCCCGAACATGCGGGCCAGGCCGCTTTCGATGATGTAGGCGATCTCGTAGGCGAAGGCGGGGTCGTAGGCGACCACCGCCGGATTGGTGGCCGCCAGCAGCAGCGAGTGGCCGTCGGCGTGCTGCAGGCCCTCGCCGGTCAGCGTGGTGCGCCCCGCGGTGGCCCCGAGCAGGAAGCCGCGCGTCATCTGGTCGGCGGCGGCCCACAGCCCATCGCCGGTGCGCTGGAACCCGAACATCGAATAGAAGGTGTAGATCGGGATCATCGGCTCGTTGTGGGTGGCATACGACGTGCCGACCGCGGTGAACGAGGCGACCGATCCGGCCTCATTGATGCCCTCGTGCAGGATCTGGCCGACTTCGCTTTCCTTGTACGCCAGCATCAGCTCGGCGTCGACGGCGGTGTACAGCTGGCCAAGGCGGTTGTAAATCTTCAACGACGGGAACCAGGAGTCCATCCCGAACGTGCGCGCCTCGTCGGGAATGATCGGCACGATGCGGGGCCCAATTTCCTTGTCGCGCAATATTTCCTTGAAGGTGCGCACCGTTGCCATGGTGGTGGCCACCTCCTGGTGACCCGACCCCTGCTTCAGCGCCTTGTAGGTATCGCGGCCCGGCAGGGTCAGCGCCTTGGATTTGGTGCGCCGCTCGGGCAGGAAACCGCCCAGCGCGCGGCGCCGGTCGAGCAGATAACGGATCTCCGGGGCCTCCGGACCGGGGTGGTAATACGGGGGTAGATAAGGATCCTCCTCCAGCTGGGCGTCGCTGATCGGGATCCGGATGGCGTCGCGGAAGTCCTTGAGATCTTGCAGCGCAAGCTTTTTCATCTGATGCGTCGCGTTGCGGCCCTGGAAGTGGGCACCCAGCGAGTAGCCCTTGATGGTCTTGGCCAAGATCACCGTCGGCTGTCCTCTGTGGTCGACGGCAGCGCGGTAGGCAGCGTAGACCTTGCGGTAGTCGTGGCCACCGCGCTTGAGGTTCCAGATCTCCGAATCGGTCATGTGCTCGACCAGTGCCTTGGTGCGTGGGTCGCGTCCGAAGAAGTGGTCCCGCACATAAGCCCCGTCGTTGGCCTTGTAGGTCTGGTAGTCGCCGTCGGGGGTGGTGTTCATCAGGTTCACCAGCGCGCCGTCGCGGTCGGCGTGCAGCAGGGCATCCCACTCGCGTCCCCACACCACTTTGATGACGTTCCAGCCGGCCCCGCGGAAGAACGACTCCAGCTCCTGGATGATCTTGCCGTTACCGCGCACCGGCCCGTCGAGGCGCTGCAGGTTGCAGTTCACCACGAAGGTCAAGTTGTCCAACGCCTCCAGCGCGGCAACGTGCGCCAGACCGCGGCTCTCCGGCTCGTCCATCTCGCCGTCGCCGAGGAAGGCCCACACGTGCTGGTCGGAAGTGTCCTTGATGCCGCGGTCGTGCAGATAGTGGTTGAACCGGGCCTGATAGATCGCGTTCATCGGGCCGAGGCCCATCGACACCGTCGGGAACTCCCAGAAGTCGGGCATCAGCCGCGGGTGCGGGTAGGACGGCAGGCCACCGCCGGGATGACTGTGCTCCTGCCGGAACCCGTCCAGCTGGTCGGCGGTAAGCCGGCCTTCGAGGAATGCACGCGCGTAAATGCCAGGCGAGGCGTGGCCCTGGATGAACAACTGGTCTCCGCCGCCCGGATGCGATTTCCCGCGGAAGAAGTGGTTGAAGCCGACTTCGTAGAGCGCAGCCGACGAGGCGTAGGTCGAAATGTGGCCGCCCACGCCGACTCCCGGACGCTGGGCGCGGTGCACCATGATGGCCGCGTTCCATCTGATCCACGCCCGGTAGCGGCGTTCGACGTCCTCGTCCCCGGGGAACCACGGCTCCAGCTCGGTTGGGATGGTGTTGACGTAGTCGGTCGACGTCAGCGCCGGGATCGCGACGCGCTGTTCACCGGCGCGTTCTAGCAGGCGCAACATCAGGTAGCGCGCCCGCGACGGCCCCGAGCGCTCCAGTAGCTCGTCGAAGGATTCCAGCCACTCGGCGGTCTCCTCCGGATCGATGTCGGGCAGGTAGGACGCCACACCTTCGCGGATCACTCGCACCCGATCGGGTTCGCCTGCGCCGGTTGGGTTTTGCGCCAGATCCTGGCGTACGAACTCGGTAGTCAACTCTTTACTCCTCGTTTGACGGTTCGTCTGCTTTTGGCTGATCTCGCCGTGCCGATTGACGTCCTCGGTCCTGGGTCGGTCCGCGGCCCCTGTCGGGTCCTTACTATCGTGCCGCACCTACCACCGCGCCGCGTAGTCCCCGTCGAAGCTGTCCCAAGCCGCGACCCGGTAACGTCGTTAGCTGTGCTGATCGGAGGGCGTCGCGGCGTACCGCCCACAGCTGGACGACGCGCGTCTACCACGCCGGCCCTGCGGCGACTGCGGATCGGCGCGCGGGCGATCGGCTGCGTGGCAGCGGTATCGATGGCCATTGTGGGGTGTACCAGCGTCACGGACGGCATGCCGACCGCCGACACCGCAATAGCCCCGGCGTACCGGGAGTCGGTGTCCGCGTCGATCTCGGCGTCGGCCGCTACGTCAAGTCTTCAGGAGTCGCGTCGTCAGCAATCACTGACGACGCAGGCCGTGGTCCGCGCGTGTGAGTCGTTTGCCGCCAGCAGCAAAGAAGCCGTCGACAAGGTGAATGACTTTGTTGCCGCGTACAACCAGGGCCGCGACACCACAGCCAGCGAAGGTCCCGCCATCGATACCCTCAACCACAGCGCCGAACTGGTCGAAGGCAACAGCGGTGGCCCGCTGTCTGCCGACCTGCACCAGGCTCTCAACGCCTATGCCGACGCGGCACGCGACCTGGCCAACACCATCCGCGCGCACGGAGAGATGGCGGAGTTCAATCAGCGCGTCAACCAGTTCAACGACACCAAGACCGAAGCCGTCAAACTCTGCAGGGCATCCCTATGAGTCGGCAGATGTGCAACGCTAAATGCTATGCGACGATAAATGCCATCGCGCGGCGCGCTGACGCTCGAGTGGCTTGGAACTGACAGGCTTGCAGCTGAAAGAGAGGATCGCACGGTGGTGGCGGCGGATGACGCCCCGAGCTATGCCCGCAAACTGGGCATCCAACAGGGGCAGGTTGTCCAAGAGTGGGGTTGGGACGAGGACACCGACGACGATATCCGCGGCGACGTGGAGGACGCGTGTGGTGGCGAGTTGCTCGACGAAGACACTGACGAAGTTATCGACGTCGTATTGCTGTGGTGGCGCGACGGCGACGGCGACCTGGTGGACACCTTGATGGACGCGATCGCGCCGCTGGCCGACGACGGAGTGATCTGGGTGCTCACGCCAAAGACCGGCCGGCCCGGACACGTGCTGCCTGCTGAGATCGCAGAGTCGGCGCCCACTGCAGGACTGATGCCGACGTCGTCGGTCAATCTGAGGGACTGGAGCGCCAGCCGGCTGGTGCAGCCGAAGTCGCGTGCCGGTCGCCGCTGATGCTGACGGTCGGTTCTACCGCACCGGATTTCACGCTGCGTGACCAGAATCGACAGCCGGTCACCCTGAGCGAATACCGTGGCGCCAAAAACGTGCTGCTGGTGTTCTTTCCGTTGGCCTTCACCGGCATCTGCCAAGGCGAGCTTGGGGAGTTGCGTGATCATCTGCCCGACTTCGAGAACGACGACAGTGCGGCGCTGGCCATTTCGGTGGGGCCGCCGCCCACCCACAAAGTGTGGGCCGCCGACAGCGGGTTCCTGTTCCCGGTGCTGTCGGACTTCTGGCCGCACGGCGCGGTCAGCCAGGCCTACGGTGTGTTCAACGACGACGCCGGTTACTCCAACCGCGGCACGTTCGTCGTCGACCGATCTGGGACGATTCGGTTCGCCGAGATGAAGCAACCCGGTGAAGTCCGCGATCAGCGACTTTGGACCGAGGCGCTGGCCGCCCTGAAGAGCTGAACGGTGAGTCGGCGTTTTGGGTGCCGAGTGGTCGGGGCGGTATCTTTGCGCGGCACGGGCGCGTAGCTCAGTGGTAGAGCTCTGGTTTTACACACCAGCGGTCGGCGGTTCGATACCGTCCGCGCCCACCAACTCACGGCACGAGGACAACCTTGCCGATGTTCTCTCGCGCCGCGAGGATGCGATGCGCTTCCGGGGCTTCGGCGAACGGCACCGCCGCATGCACGACCGGCGCTGCCGTGCCGTCGGACAGGGCCGTCGACAGTGGTCCTATCCACGGTTCGAGCGTTCCGCGGTCGTCCCACAGGCGCAGCATGTTCAGGCCGATGACGGCCTTGGATTCGCTCATCTGGGTGATCAGGCTGAAGCCGCGCACCATCGCCAGCGCCTGCGGTGCCGCCCGGCGCAGCGACCGCTTCTCGCCCTGTTGCAACGACGAAAGGCCGTAGGCCACCAGCCGTCCGCCCGGGCGCAGTAAGTCGAACGACCGACGCAACGACGTCCCGCCGAGCGGGTCCAGCACGATGTCGTACGGTTCCAGGCCTTTCCACCACGCGTCGCGGCGGTAGTCGATGGCGCGATCGATGCGCAATGCAGCGAGCTGGCCGTGCTTGCCCGGTGATGCAGTGCCGTGCACGATCGCGCCCGCGGCCTTGGCCAACTGGACCGCCGCGATGCCGACGCCCCCGGCCGCAGCATGCACCAGCACATGCTCGCCGGCGCGCAATGAGCCGTAACCATGCAGCGCCGCCCACGCCGTCGCATAGTTGACCGGGACCGCGGCGCCCTGCTCGAAGCTCATTGAGTGCGGAAGCGCCACGGTGTCGTCCGCAGCGGCGTTGACGATTTCGGCGTACCCGCCGAAACGTGTTCCGGCCAAGACCCGCTCGCCGATACGCGCGGGATCGACGCCGTCGCCGACCGCCTCGATCGTCCCCGCCACCTCGTAGCCGACGACGCTCGGCACCTTCGGTGCATCGGGGTAAAGGCCGACGCGCGCGAGGTGATCGGCGAAGTTCACTCCCGCCGCGCGCACCGCAATTCGCACCTGGCCGGCCGACGGGCGCGGGGGGTCGGGACGAACCTGCACCTTGAGCACCGACGGAGGGCCGTGCTTGGTGATGACGACCGCGCGCATGACCCCTGGCTACAGGTGACTTACCACGAAAGTCGCGGCCTGAGCGGGCATCCCGGAATTCGGATAGGAGAGGTGCGCCGGGGAAGACAACTCCTCGTGCGTTGGCAGCGTGAACATGGCGCCTGGTGTGCAGACCGGGTCGCCGGCCGCACATAGGTCGATGGCCTTCGCTCCGTACCACGGGCTCAACGTGCTTACCGGCGCGCCCAGATACTTGCCTGAGGGATTCCCGAAGAGGGCGAGCGCGGCAACGTGATCGGCTACGTCCTGCGGTAGCGACACGGGGACAAGGCCCGATACCGGAGCCTGTGCGATGGTGATCAGGTCGATGACCGCTGCGCCTTGGGAGTATCCACCGAGCACCAGTTTGGTGTTGGGACAGCTGGCGGCCATAGACTCGACGTGCGCGTTCGCATCCACGCCGCCGGCGTTAGCCGATGGGACGAGATCGTCCGAGGCGGGGTAGTTGACCGGATAGACCGCGACGGACCGGCCCCCAACCTGTGAGCGCAGAGAATCGATGAATTCTTGTCCGACGACGCCGACACCGGGCGGCTCGCTGGTGGCACGGGCGAACGTCACCTCGACGTCGGGGCACGGAGCAGCGGACGCGGCGCCGATGTTGATCGGTGTGCTCAGCAGCGCCATCGAGGTGGCCACCACCGCGGCAGCCAGGAAATGCGCGATTCGGCGAACGGTCACGTCCTAATGCTGACACATCGGGACGGGCACTGGGGTCGCTTCCCGGCCGCTTTTGGTCAGTCAGGCCGGTAGCGCGAAAAACTCGAGCGCAATGCCGTCCGGGTCGCGAAAGCTCAAACCGGAGCCGTAGGGCGCATCCACGATGCCGCCGTGCTGGATGCCGAGTTCGTTGAGTCGGGCCATCCAGGTCTCCAACTCCGCGCGGTTGGCGCAGCCGAAGCCGACGTGGTCCAGGCCCACCCGAAACTCGCTGAACCGCTCATCGGGGGCGGAACGCTCGTGCTGGTGGATTCCGATTAGTGTGCCGTTGTCGAGCAGCCACACCAAATGCCGGAATCCGGCGTCGGTGTGCTCGTCGACCGCCGGGTCGGCGCCGAACAGCGTCCGATACCACGGACCGCTGATTTCCATGTCGCGCACGGTGATCGCCACATGGTTGAGGCTTGGAAAAGGCATCAATCTGCTCCCTTCTGACCATCACAGTGTGATCTACGTCGCAAAAGCGGGGTCGATGAGGCGAGCGCCACATTTACTTCGACCAACTAATTAGCAATGCTTGGTATATGACTTCACAGCTAACGCCCGAACGCACGACCTCCCTTCCGGCGAAGACCGATGAAGCCCGCGAGCGGCCCCTCCTTCTGCAGCCGTGGTTTTTGATGGCGATACTGAGTATGGCCGCCATCGTGTTGGTCGTCCTCTTCAGCTAGCCGCTACACGATTCGCCAGCCGCGGCGGGCACGGAACCGCATGTCCCACAGGTAGAGCCGATAGCCGAGGATCCACGCCTGGTGTGGAATCAGCCGATCGGCCAGCCGTAGCGCGACCAGCAGCCACTCGAACCGACGCTGTTGCGATTCTGCCCACTCCAGCCGCATCATCGATCGGAACTTCTGGGCCAAAAACCCCGTCGTCGCGAAAAGGTTGAACGACCCGGCAAGCGCATGCAGCGGACGCGGCAGGAACGCCATCGTCGCCACCCCGTGCAGATGCTCACGCACCGGCGGATCGATACGCAGGTCTTCCAGCGTGCGCTTCCAGTAGTCGTCGAACGCGACCCGATCCGACGGCCACATACCTTCGCGCACTTGAAGGGTGGTGCCCAGCCGCTTGGCGTCCAGGTAAACCGCATCCGCGGTGGCTTCGTCGAGCGGGCCGTATAAAAACTCGTGCTGGTCGACGAAGTAGCGGTACAGGCAGGCGGCCACCCATAGCTGCAGTGCGGGATCGAACGCGTTGTAGGACACCGGGCTTGACGACGTCGACCGCACTTGGCGGTGCGCGGTGTCGACGGCGGCGCGGATGAGTTCGCGGTCCGACTCGGTGCCGATGGTGGCGACGGCCAAATATGTGCCGGTGGTGCGCGCCCGTTTGAACGGATGCTTGTAGACGTTGCCGCTGTCGACCGGGCTTTCCAACACGCCATAACCGACGCCCGGCAACGACAGCTGCATGATCACATTCGCGGCAGGCAGCAAGGCTGCCGCGGGGTTGAGCAGGTCGGCGACCCGGGTGGCGTGCCGCTTCATTGCGGCCGCTGCTCACCAGCGTGCTCCATCAACCGAGTAGACCACGTGTGAGACGCTGCCGGAGTGTTTGGGGCGACGCGGCATACCCGGGTCGTCGGTGTGCTGGCCGGCTACCTGGTCGACCTCGTGCTGGGGGACCCGCGGGCGGGTCATCCGGTCGCTGGATTCGGCGCCGCGGCAGCGGCGGTGGAGCGGGTCACCTACCGCGACACCCGGATCGGTGGCGCCGCCCATGTCGGCGTCCTCGTCGGCGCGGTGAGCCTGCTCGGCGCCGCGCTGCAGCGGCACGCCCGGCGGCGCGGTCCGCTGTCGTCCGTCGCCGCCACCGCGGCGGCCACGTGGATGGCGTTGGGCGGAACAACCCTGGCGCGCACTGGATCGGCGATGGGCGACCTGTTGAGCCGCGACGATGTCGAGCGCGCCAAACGGCTGCTGCCCGCGCTGTGCGGGCGTGACCCGGCACAGCTCGACGCCGTCGGACTGATCCGCGCCGCAGTGGAGTCGGCCGCCGAGAACACCTCTGACGCACACGTCGCGCCGCTGCTGTGGGCGACGGTGGGCGGCGTGCCCGCCGTCCTCGGATACCGTGCGGTCAACACGCTCGACGCGATGGTCGGCCACCGCTCGCCGCGTTATGCCCGATTCGGTTGGGCCGCCGCACGTCTGGATGACGCGGCAAACTATGTCGCCGCGCGGGTGACCGCGGCGCTGGTGGTGGTGTGCGCGCCGATCGTCGGCGGATCGCCGTCGGGTGCGGTGCGTGCCTGGCGTCGTGACGCCGGCCGTCATCCCAGCCCCAACGCCGGCGTCGTCGAGGCGGCATTCGCCGGGGCGCTGGGCGTACGCCTGGGTGGGCCCACCCAGTACCGGTACGAACTGCAGATCCGGCCCACCCTCGGCGAGGGAGCCCCCCCGTCGGTGGCCGACCTGCGCCGCGCGGTGCGGCTCTCCCGGGCTGTGCAAGCCGCCACGGCCGCACTGGTGGCGCTCATCGGCGCCGTCCGTAGCGGTCGGTGAGTTTGTCCTCGACGGTGGCCGGGGCCGTGGGCTCGGTGGGCTCAGTGGGAGAGATCTGGCTCTTCTCGGCGCGACGGGCCCGGACCTCGCCACGCACGAAATAGGCCAGCAGGATGGGTGCGACGACGCCGAACGTGATCCACTGGATGCCGTAGGACAGGAACGGCCCGGCGTCCAGGTGGGGGAGCCCGAGCACGCCGAGCCCGCCGGGCTGGTTGTCGACCAATTGCAGATATGACCCGGCTAGTGGGACCCCGGTCAGCGTCGCTATCTGACTGACGTCGATCGAATACACTTGCCGCACACCGTCACTGACAAATGACTGCTTGTCCAGCACCGGCCGCTCGGAGTCGCGCAGGCGCGCCGTGATGGTCACTGTTCCGTGTGGAGGCGGGGGAATCGGCGGTAGCCGCGAACCTTGCTCGGGCCGCACGTAGCCTCGGTCGACCAAAACGTTGGGGCCGCCGTCGACCAGGAACGGGACCAGCACCTCCAGCGCGGGCTCCCCGTCGGCCACCCGCAAACGGGCCAACAACTGCTTATCCGGCAGGTAGTGGCCCGTCGCCGTCACCTTGCGCCACTGCGCGTCGGGAGCCGACGAATCTTGCTGCGGCAACAAGGTTTTCAACGGGACGGGTGCAGTTGTCAGGGATTGCTGGATTTGGTTGTTCTCCCGTGAGGTCTTGGTGTTCTTCCCCAGCTGCCACGGCGCGAGCACGCTGAAACACAGGTAGGTGAACGCGATCACTACCACAGCCAGCGCCACCCAGCCCGGTCGCAGCAGGAAGCCCAGGCGACGCATCAGCGGTATCCGTTCTGGGCAAGCCGCTCGTCGACCCAGTTGTGCAGGCCGGGCAAGGAAGCCTCGATGGCGGCGAAGACCGCTTCGAAGTCGTCGTGGTCGCCGTAATAGGGGTCGTCGACGTCGAGGACATAAGCACCCGAGCGAGGGTCGAAGGATCGCAGCATCCGGATTCGCTCATCGTCGATCCCGAGTTGGCGGAGCAGCCACACGTGGTTGCGCGCCAGCGCGACCACCAGGTCGGCTTCGATGTGGTCGATGCCGATCTGCGCGGCGAGGTGGTCGGTGGGGTAGCCGTGCTCGCGCAGCACCCGGTTGGCCCGCTCGTCGGCGCACTTGCCGACATGCCAGCCGGCGGTTCCCGCACTGGTCACCCGCACGGCGTCGTGCAGACCGCGTTGGCAGATCTGGTGGGCGAACATCTTCTCGGCCATCGGTGACCGGCAGATGTTGCCGGTGCACACGAACGTGACGTGCAGTCTGCGCTCAGACACCTAACGCCCTCCGCAGCTCGGTGACCGTCGCGACATGCACCGGATCGCTCGTTGTGGTGGCGTTGGCGAAGTCAGCTTGGCCGTATCCCCAGCCGACCACCACCGCGTCGATGCCGTGCGCGGCCGCGCCTTCGACATCGTGCAGGCGGTCGCCGACCATGAGGACGCGTTCCGGAAGGGGCTGCAGTTGTGCCAACGCGTGAGCCAGCACGTCAGCCTTGGTGGCGCGGTCGCCGTCGACGCTGGCTCCCGCGACGACCTCGAAATGCTGGTCAAGCCTGAAATGCGCCAGGATCCGGCGTGCGGTCGGCTCCGCCTTGGAGGTGGCCACCGCGAGCCGGATACCCGCGGCCCGCAGGTCGGCCAGCAAGAGGCTGACCCCGTCGAAGAGGCTATTCATCGCCCAGCCGCGGGTCGTGTACTCAGCGCGGTAGGCGGCGATCGCGGCGTCGGTGTGCTCGCCCAGCCCCATCGCGGACAGGGTGTGGTGCATCGGCGGGCCGACGATCCGGCTGACCAGGTCGCCCTCGGGCATGGCGACCCCGATCTGACCGAGCGCGTGGCGAAAGCTGGACACGATGCCATCAGCGGAGTCGGTGAGGGTGCCGTCGAGGTCGAAGATCACCAGCTGCGGCCGAGACGCCGTGTCTGTCACGTCGCTATTGTCCTCGATGGCCCGACCTGCCATTGGACCGTGTCCCGATACCTGGCCTCGTCGCGCGGTCGTTAGTGTTTCAGGCGTGGCGAGTCTGGATCCGAGCGCATCGATTCCGCTCGCGGCGGCGCGCTACCACGGCGATCAGGCCGCCGACCCGGGCATGCTCGATTTCGCCGTCAACGTCCGTCATGCACGACCGCCGGGTTGGCTGGTACGGCGGCTGGCCGCACGGTTGCCCGACCTGGCGCGCTATCCCGGTGTCGACGACGAGTGCGCGGCGATACACGCCGTCGCGGCCCGTCACGGCCGTGCCCGTGACGAAGTCGCGCTGTTGACCGGAGCCGCCGAGGGATTCGCGTTGCTTCCCAATCTTCGCCCGACGCTGGCGGCGGTGATCGCGCCATCGTTCACCGAGCCGGATGTCGCGCTAAGGTCGGCCGGCGTCCGCGTGCATCACGTCGTCCTTGAGCGGCCGTTCGGTCTGGCCGGCGTCCAGGTACCCGACGACGCCGATCTCGTCGTGGTCGGCAACCCGACCAACCCGACGTCGGTTTTGCACACCCGCGAGCAGATCCTCGCGTTGCGCCGACCCGGGCGGATCGTGGTGGTGGATGAAGCGTTCGCCGATTCAATTCCCGGCGAGCCGGAATCGCTGGCCCGTGAGCCGCTGCCCGACGTGCTGGTATTGCGCAGCCTGACCAAGACGTGGTCGCTGGCGGGCCTGCGGGTGGGCTATGCACTGGGTGCGCCCCACCTGTTGGCCCGGCTGACCGCTCAGCGGGCCCACTGGCCGGTGGGCACGCTGCAACTGACGGCCCTCGCGGCCTGTTGTGCTCCGGACGCCGTGGCCGAAGCCGCGGCGGGTGCCCGGCGGCTGGCGGCGTTGCGCACCGACATGGTGTCGGGCCTACAGTCGGCGGGTGCCGAACCAGTCGATGGCTGTGCGCCATTTGTCTTATTCACCGTTCCGGATGCCGACTTGATCCGAAAGCACCTGCACACCCGAGGAATTGCCGTGCGGCGATGTGACACGTTCGTCGGCCTGGATGGGCGATATTTGCGAGCTGCAGTCCGGCCTGAGTGGCCGGTGCTCGCGGAGGCGATCGCCGAGATGGCGAAGAGCGGGGTACCCCGATGACCGTGCGGCTGGCCGAAGTCATCGACGTGCTGGACGACGCCTACCCGCCCAGGCTTGCCCAGTCGTGGGATTCGGTCGGCTTGGTCTGCGGCGACCCTGACGACGTGCTGGGCTCGGCGACGGTCACGGTCGACGCCACCGCGGCGGTGGTCGATGAAGTTCCCAAGGGTGGTCTGTTGCTGGCCCACCATCCGCTGCTGTTGCGCGGCGTGGACACGGTGGCGGCCAGTACCGCCAAGGGTGCGCTGGTGCAC
>Ga0187781_10001203_pt1 | contig 19520 bp, 16 predicted proteins | sample 0715_SJ02_MP02_2_FD_132447 | JGI IMG/M metagenome (GOLD analysis project Ga0187781, IMG submission 132447) | Tropical peat soil microbial communities from peatlands in Department of Meta, Colombia - 0715_SJ02_MP02_20_MG | ecosystem: Environmental > Terrestrial > Soil > Wetlands > Peat | place... | reverse complement strand
AAATCGGACGTTTTGAAATAGTCAGCGAAATCGCGCATAACGACGCCAGTTCCGTCTACAAAGCTACCGACACGGAAAGCAAACAAACCGTGGCATTAAAAGTGATCCGCCTCGCGTCGCTCGGCGAGCAGGGGGCGGCGCTGGTGAAGAGCATTCTTGAAGAGGCCGAAGCCAGCAAGGTTCTCAACAGCCACAATATTGCTCTGTTATACGGTGCGGGAGAAATTGAGGGCAATCTCTGCGCGTCCATGGAGTACGTCCAAGGCAACAGCGTGGCCACCATGCTGGCCCGCAAAGAAGGATTTTCGATCTGGGATTTGCAGGATATTGCCCGCCAAAGCTGTCAGGGACTCGATCACGCTCACATCCGCAAGGTCTTTCATTGTGCCTTGGAGCCCGCCAAAATCATGGTGCAGTGGGATGGTATCGTCAAAACCCTGGGATTCGGCGTCTCGAGCACCGGACTCTATGCCTCGCAGGCTTGCGGCAAGCCCGCGCAAGTTCTGCACTACATGTCTCCCGAGCAACTCAAGGGAGACCCCCTTGATGCCCGCTCGAACCTGTTTAGCCTTGGGGCCATTCTGTACGAGATGGTCACTGAACGTAAGGCGTTCGAGGGAGAAGACGCGGACCAGGTCCGCCAGGCCATTCTGGAAAACACACCTGTCGCCCCAGACCAGATCAATCGCAAGATTCATCCCGGCCTGAATGCCGTGATCATGAAGGCAATCGCCAAGGCGCCGGAAGAGCGTTACCAATCCGGACAAGAACTGGTGAACGATCTGGAGAAATGCAAGGAAAGCACAGCCAAAGCGGCAGCCAAACCTGCCGCGCCAAAACCGGCCGCAAAAGCACCAATCAAACCAGCCCAGGCTCCTGCGGCGCAAGCGCCGCTCACTCGGGCGGCTGCGGCCACAGGCGGCCCGACCAGTCGTCCGACGGCAACAAAAGCCGTAGCTTCTGGGCCGACGGAGTCACACCCGCTACCTCCAAAGAGCCCGGCTTCAGTTAATTCAGAAACCATGTCTGCAGCTGTCGAGGAGTCACAAACCGAGTCGCCGCGCATCGCGGTCGATCCGATGATGGACGAGAGCAGACAGCCAGGGGCCAGCGGCCCGAGCTTTTCCGACATCGATGAGTTGCCGCCTCTTAAAGAAGTCTATGTTGAGCCTCCGCCAATTTCGCACGAAACGTCAGAACCGATCGAGTCCGCGAAGCCGGTTGCGTCTAACCAGGCGGAGCCCGAAAAACCTAAAATGCGGCCGGGGGAAACGGCCAAAAAGGCAGTGGGGGAAATCAAGCAGACCCCTCCGCACCTGTTCATTTATTCGATTGCCGCTGCCGCCGCCATCATTCTGTTGGCCGTAGCAGGGATTGCCTATCACATCCACTCCGGTGAGGCGGATGATGACAGCATCCCGGTGGAGTCGACCTCGACCCAAGTCACGCCGGCGCCCGGCAATCCGCCGGCCCAATCGGCTGCACCTGCCGTCACTTCTCCACCCGCGCCAGCGACCGCACCGCCTGAAGTGGTTGCAGCGCCGCCGGCACAGGAAGCGCCACCGCTCTCGGTAACGCCCAAACACCCCCGTACGAAGAAGTCTGCGCGCGCGACCCGACAGGCAGCGCCAAGCATTGTTCCCGGACAGCTGAATGTCGATTCAAATCCTCCAGGCGCGCAGATCACCATCGATGGAAAGAAAGTAGCATCGCTCACGCCGCTTAACGTCATCGAATTGTTACCCGGTCATCACACCATCACCATCAGCAAGTCTGGCTACGCCTCCGAGACGCGTGCCATTGATGTCACCGCGGGAAGCAAATCGTCTGTCAGCGTGCAACTCGCTCCCACCACTGCAACCGTGGCTGCCAACAGCGACCCGGGGGGCGCAACCGTATGGATCGATGGTCGCGACACTGGCCGGACGACGCCGACCCAGATTTCTCTCGATAAGCCGGGCAGTCATACCTTCGTATTCAAGAAGCAGGGCTACTTGGATGAAACCGCTAACGCCAACGTGCAGATCGGGCAGACTCTGCAGTTAGCCCCCAGCTTGCGCCCGCTGGGCAATACCGACGACATCAAGATCGGCGGCAAGTTCAAGAAGGTGTTTGGCGGCTCCGAAACCGCTGGCATGGGAACTGTTAGTGTGAAGACTCAGCCCAAGGGTGCGCAGATCGCGGTCAACAGTCACGTCGTGGACAAATCTTCGCCCGTGACGTTCTATCTCAATCCCGGCAACTACGTGATTGACATCACGATGTCCGGCTTCAAGAGCATTGAAAAAGTGATCACGGTTGAGAAAAACGGTAAGGTTGTCGTTGAAGAAAACCTCGATCGAGAGTAAGAAGTCAGTGGCCAGTGCTCAGTGGTAAAACCGGCCCAGTGGTCACTGAACACTGCCACTGTACACGAGTCCTACATTGCCTCCGCGCTTGCACTCCAAGTGATAGACTTTGAAGTTTTCTTGGCGGAGATCTCTGATGAAAATCGAGTTGGTGGGGGTGGTAGGCGCCGGAACCATGGGCAACGGCATTGCCCACGTCTTCGTTCGCAGCGGCTACCGCGTTTTGTTATGTGATGTGCAGCAATCCTTCCTCGATCGGGCGCTCGAAACTATCGGAAAGAACCTCGATCGGGAGGTCAACAAGAATAAAATCACCATTGCCGATAAGTCCTCCGCACTGGCGCGTATCCAGTCCACAACTGAGCGGTCTAAGCTCGCGGGTTGCGACTTTGTGGTAGAAGCTGCTACCGAGAAATTTGAAATCAAAGCGGGAATCTTTCGTGACCTGGACAAACTCTGCCGCCCTGAAGTCATTTTGACCTCGAATACCTCGTCGATTTCCATCACAAAACTCGCGGCCTTGACAAAGCGCCCCGATAAGATCATCGGGATGCACTTCTTCAATCCCGTTCCGGTGATGAAGCTGGTTGAAGTGATTCGCGGGCTGGCTACCACGCCGGAAACCTTTGAAACCGTCCGTGAGCTTGCTCTCAAGCTCGAAAAGACGCCGGTCGAGGTCAACGATGCTCCCGGATTCGTTTCCAACCGCGTGCTTATGCCTCTGCTGAACGAAGCCATGTACGCGGTCATGGAAAATGTCGCCACGCCCGATGCGGTCGATGAAGTCTTCAAGCTTGGCATGGCCCACCCTATGGGGCCTCTCACGTTGGCAGATTTTATCGGCCTCGATGTCTGCCTCGACATCATGCGAGTGCTGCAGGACGGACTCGGCGATCCGAAATACCGCCCTTGCCCTTTGTTGATAAAAATGGTGGATGCCGGCTGGTTGGGGCGCAAAACTGGACGAGGCTTCTACAAATACTGAAATAGCGGCCATTCCGCCAGTTGCCTGGCCCGATGTGGACTCCATGGAATACCCGAAAGGCTCACCGAATGACAATGCGGCTTACGTCTTGGGCTCCATCCTCGGCATATTGGCCGGGGTCCTCGATGTAAAAGCCGGAGACCTGCTGCTCACCGCTCTGTTTGTGCTTGGCTGCACTATGTTCTTAGGTGCGCTCCGCCCCGACAGGCCGTGGAGATGGACGCTTACGGTCGCGGTTTTTGTCCCGCTCGTTCAGTCGCTTGCCTACTTGTTCTTAACCCAGAAGCCGTATCCGGCGCAAATCTACGAGTCACTTCTTGGCTTTCTCACAGGTATCGCCGGAGCCTACGGGGGATCATTTCTGCGCCGGGGCGCGAAAGAACTTTTGCGCAAGTAGCCAGCAATTACTGCCCGGTTACCAGCGCCAGTACCAATCCCGACGCTGATGCCTACCGCTCAAAAGTATCGGCTATCTAGAAAGTTATCGCGTTTCCACAATTATCCCGGGTATGCTCTCTCAATGGGAGTATCTGTCTCGGTGCTGGCTAGTGGCAGCCGGGGAAACTCTGCCATCGTGGAAAGCTCGTCAACCCGCATTCTGGTTGACGCCGGTATTTCCTGCCGCGAGACCTTCAAGCGCATGAAGGCTGTCGAATGCGACCCGCACTCCCTGACCGCCATCGTTCTCACGCATGAGCACGCCGATCATGTTTTCGGCCTGCTAGTCTTGGCCCGGAAACTCAGCGTGCCGGTGTTTATGACCGGTGCCACGCATCAAGCCTGGGTGCGGGCGGTGCGCGAGGCCACCGGCGAGCCTCCGGATACGCAAAGCATTGAGTTTTTCTCCTCCGGCCGCACTTTTCAAATTGGCGACATCGAGGTTAGCCCGTTCACCATTCCACACGATGCTGTCGACCCGGTCGGTTTTACCTTCCGCGCGGAAGGCGTTAAGATCGGGTTCGTCACCGACCTGGGATACGTTCCCGCCAGCATCGGCGACCATCTGCGTGCCTGTGACGTCTTGGTGCTTGAGTCAAACCATGATCTGGAAATGTTGCGCTCCGGCCCTTATCCCTGGTCGGTTAAGCAGCGTGTAATGAGCCGCGTAGGGCATTTATCCAACGAAAAACTCGCAGAATTCTTTGCCCGGGACTATGATGGAAGTGCAACATTTATTGTGCTGGCCCATCTCTCGGAGCAGAACAATCATCCGGAGCTCGCCTTGCGCGCCGCGGAAAAAGCCCTTGGTCAGCGCCGGACGCTGGTGCAGAACCGTATCTTGCTGGCCAGGCAATCGGAAGTAATGCAACCAATACGGTTGTGAGTTGATCATTATTTGGTATGAGTCAGTGCGTTGATCCCATCATAGGGAAGATTTTAGCGGGCTGGCGCTATGACATTTCCGGCCTTGCACCCGAGATGCGTGGGGACTACGAAGATCACTTCCGGAGCTGCGAACGTTGCCGCAGCCGGCAGCGTCTGCACCGCACCATTGATATTTCGCTGATCGTCCTGGCTTCCGTCTCGGCAGGCATGTTCTTGCTGGCATTCGGCGTTATCCGTCACTTCGGCCCGCGCAACGCATTCTGGCTGGAGATCGCCGCCTTGGCCGGTTTCGCCTTATCAGCGCTGATCTGGCTGGTCGTGGCCGTGGCCACCCCCGCCCCTACGGTCATGGTGGATGCGGCCCGTATCGGCGCCCGCCATGTGCATGATCGTCTGCCTCAGGAAATCCGTGAACGTTTGCCGGAGGAATTGCGGGTTAAGCTAACCGGGTCATAGCTGCGTTTTAATGGATTTCCGTTTAGTTTTCGGATTACGTTCTTGCATCGACTTCTCTTCAAAGCTGTCCCATTGACGCTAATCGCTCTGCTGGCTACACCCACGGTGGAGTTGCTATCCGTCTCGAGACTCACGCAGCGCTCGGGATCGGTGGATTGTCACCAGCATCGGTCCGGAAGTACGCCCGCGCGCTCAACCAATTACACTTGCTGTAAAGTGGGGCATACCCCAGCCCTGCTGCCTGAACCCGTTAGCCTGCCGACCGATATGGCGCCGACTGCGGCAACTTCATCTCAATCGCCTCGGATTTCGAGCCGAACCATCGATGAGCGCAGATATAGTTCCTCCATTGGACTTTCTGCTTTAGTCCCCCTTCGCATCTGAAAGGACTCTCAGCCTTGGCGCTATATCGCGCTGGTGTGGGAGGAATACATGCGAAGTTTGATCTTCTGTGTCTTGCCATTTCTTTTTTCGGCTCTTTCCAGTTCGGCCCAAGATGCGCAGCCAAGGTCTGACGGCGATATGACCCAGATGAAAATGATGCAAATGCCGGCTTCATCTCTTCCGTCGTTTCATATCTCCTCAGGAACATCATGGCAGCCCGCCTCCGTGCAGGAACCTGGGTGGATGATCTCCACCGGTAATTGGCAACTCATGCTCCACGGCGTCGTATTTGTTACCTACAACCAGCCGGGCGGCCCGCGAGGCGAGGGGAAGGCCGAGTCGGTCAATTACGCCATGACCATGGAGCAGCATCGGCTTGGCCCAGGCACCCTTCTGCTCCGACAGATGTTTTCCGCCGAGTCTTTAACTTCGCCGCATCCCGGCTTCCCGGAACTTTTCCAGACCGGAGAGACATACCACGGCCAGCCACTAGTTGATCATCAGCATCCACACAATGTTTTTGCCGAACTGGCTGCGCTCTACACCTTGCCACTGAAAGACAAGGTCTTCTGGCTGCTCTATGGCGGACCCTCGGCGGAGCCGGCACTCGGACCTGCGATGTACCTCCATCGCCCGTCGGCAGCGGAAGACCCTGCAGCCCCGCTGGGACATCATCTGCAGGACTCGACGCACACCAGCTTTGGCGTGGTCACTACGGGATTCATCATCGACAAGCTGAAAATCGAGGCTTCCGCCTTCAACGGCCACGAGCCCGGCGAAGAGCGCTGGAGCATTCAGCCGGCAGCTTTGGATGCGTGGTCATTTCGCGGCACCGTCGCTCCCACCCGCAACTGGACTGCGCAGTACAGCTATGGCCTGCTGATCCACCCGGAAACGCTCGAACCGGGAAACCAGCGCCGGCAGACCGCCTCGCTTGAATACAGTCGCGCATTTTCAGGTGGGAAGCTCGGGAATGGAAATTGGGCGACCTCGCTGATCTGGGGACGAGTGCAAAAGAGTTTCGAGAGCTTCCCACTGAACAGCTATCTGCTGGAATCAACCTTTAACTTTGTCCGGCGAAACTATGCTTACACGCGCTTGGAGCTGGTTGATAAAGACGAGTTGTTTCCCAATGTGCCCACTCACCCCACGTATCGGATTGGAGCTTACACATTCGGCGGCGTCCGTGACCTCGTGCACAACCACACCTGGCAATTAGGCTTGGGCGCAGATGTAACTCTTTATTCAAAGCCATCGGTTCTGAATCCCCTTTACGGGAGCGATCCAGTCTCGTTTCACGTTTTCCTGCGCCTACGCCCAGGGCTGATGGTGCACGCAGATTGAGTAATCCACGCTCCCGTCCAGGAAACTGTTGCGCAGTATCCGACTACCTCTTTTCTGTGTCGACCACTCCTGCTTGAGATAATCTAAGAGAAAATCTGCTGGAGTCGTCTGTGTCGATCAACGGACCGGAAGAGCTGGAAGGCATGCGTACGGCTGGGCACATCGTCCGCGAGATGATTGCCGCGATGGCCCGTGCAGTACGTCCGGGAGTTACCACTGCCCAACTGGACAAAATCGGGGCCGAGGTCATGGAGCAACACGGAGCCAAATCAGCACCTGCAATGGTCTATCAGTTCCCCGGAACAAGCTGCATCAGCCTGAACGAAGAAGCAGTTCATGGCATCCCCAAAGAGCGTGCCATACAGGATGGCGACCTCGTCAAACTCGACGTCACGATTGAGAAAGACAGCTTCATGGCCGATGCCGCGGTCACGGTTCCCGTAGGCACCGTGTCGGAGGAAAACCGGCGCCTCATTGCCTGCGCCGAGCGCTCCTTTGCCAAAGCCATGCTGGTGGCCAGAGCCGGTTTCCGTGTATCTGAAATAGGCCGCGCGGTGGAGCGCGAGGTACGGCGCAGCGGTTTTTCCGTTATCCGCGACTTTGGCGGTCACGGCATTGGGCGGACTATCCACGAAGAGCCGCGAATCCCCAATTATCCCGACCCGGCAGCAAACCAGATTCTCACCGAACGGCTGGTGATCACGGTTGAACCCATTATAGCTGCGGGATCAGGACGGTCCCTGTTGGCAAAAGACGGCTGGACAGTGCGCACGGCAGATGGCAGGCCGTCCGCCCACTACGAGCACACTCTGGTGATCACCAAGGGCGAGCCCATTCTCCTGACCGCATGATCAGGCCTTGATATGGCAACTGGCCAGTCCCTTTTTCTCCAGGTACTGCTGGTGATACTCCTCGGCCTCGTAGAAGGTCGAGGCGGGAACAATTTGGGTCACAATGGGCTTGTTGTAGCGGTGGGATTTTTCCAGCCGCTCCTTGGAAGCTTTCGCGGCCGCCTCCTGCTCTGGATTCGTATAGAAAATCGCCGACCGGTATTGCGTCCCCCAGTCCGGGCCTTGACGGTTAAATTGTGTCGGATCGTGGTTCTCCCAAAATACGTCGAGCAACTTCTCGTAGGACAGCCTGGCAGGATCGTACTCAATTTCTACCGCTTCCGCGTGGCCGGTACGGTCGGTGCAAACGTCTTTGTAGGTGGGGTTCTGGAAGTTTCCGCCGGTATAACCCACCCGCGTTGAAATAACTCCCGGCAACTGACGGAACGTGGCCTCAACTCCCCAGAAACAGCCTGCCGCAAAAATCGCTGTAGCCATAGGAACGGCTCCTTCGAAGGTATCGATTGTATTGGATGAAGCAGCCGGCGGAAAGTGGCACTAGCCACAAGTTCCTAATGACTGCCCGTTACCTGCAGCCAATTGACGTGTCCTACCCCAGCACGGTAGATTGCATAAGCGGCTTTCCCCCCGGCCCGCTGAGGTTACGTGGCCTTCACTTTCCAGCTGAAAAGGCGCTCTTTTCTGCTTGCTGGGGTGGCATGCGTTCTTTTCATCCCTGTTGCCTTCGCGGCAAGCTCCGGGTTTTCCGCTCAAGCCCGCGTCGGCTTTAGCGAAGGGGATCAATGGGAACCGGCCATCGCCAGCGACGCCTACGGTCACGTCTACGTGTTGTATCCCCAATATGGCGGCATTCCAGGATGCCGAGACTGTGCGTTTCCGGCGATGACTTTAGTGGTTAGTAACGACAATGGGGCCAACTGGCAGGCTCCTCGCGTCATCACTCCTCACACCACAGGCCAGTTTGATCCCCAGATTGTGGTTGACGCGGTCGATCACCGCACGGTATACGCAGCTTGGCTCCAAGACGACAATATCGATGCCGTCGTGGCTAAGTCTGTCGATTTCGGCCAAAGCTGGTCTATTGTCATCGCGGACCGCGGAAACGAGGATGCGGATAAACCTATTCTCGCCGTCCACGGCAAGGATGTATATGTTGCGTTCAACCGCCTGCATCGCATCCGCGTCGCTTCGTCCCACGATGGCGGAATCACATTCGCTTCCACCGATATAAGCCCGGCTCTCCGTCTGGTGCGAGCGCTGGCCGGAGGCGCTGCGATCGATCCCGATCAGAATGTGTTTGTGGCCTGGGCGGGATATACCGCTCGCGATGGCGTCAAGGGCCGCCTAAACCTGTACACCAGCAAGTCGTCCGACGGTGGAAGAACTTGGATAACAAGTCTCATGGATTCTTCCGGCGCTCCGCCGGACTGTGCCACGTTCCATTGCGAGTCGGGCTACCTCGGCGCGCAAATCACAATGGCCTCCGATGATGCCGGCACTCTCTATGCCCTATGGAATTCCGCTAAGGGAGATAAGGTTCCGGCGAGGATCTATTTCGCGACGTCGACTACGGCAGGCGAAACGTGGTCGGCAAAGGTCGATGTCTCACGCGCTCCAGCGAGCGTCGAGCATGCGTTCCCTGCCCTCTCCACCGGCGCTGCGGGTGACGTTCGCATAGCCTGGATGGACACGCGCAATGCCCCGCTCTGGAATGTCTATTATCGGAGCTCCACTAACGGCGGCGCGACCTGGTCCCCGGAGGTCAAGCTCTCAAGCTACGTACCTGGTTACCGCTACATTCGTAGCCGCGGCTTCAGCTTTCCGTTTGGCGATTACTTTGGAATGGCGATCGACGGCGAAGGATACACTCACGCGGTTTGGGGAGAAGGTCTCAATTTCCGAACGCCGGGATCGATCTGGTATAGCAGCGGACGATAGAAATCTGAAAGGTCGCTGATGCTCCAGTTCCGCTAACTCTCGGCTGCCAGCTGCCCTTCGGATTGCTTCACAAGCGCCCGGATGCTTTCCATAAGACCCCTAGCTGCTTCTCCAGCATCCAGCCTCGAGAAATCACCTCCCAGATCAATCACCGGGACTGTTGCCCGAACCGCAGCGAAGGCTTTTTCAGCACCTGGCGAACCCGAGACGCTCGGACCTACTAACAAAACCAACGGCCGTATGACTCGAATCAGGATCACAGAATCCGCCAGGCTGTTGGTCGTATGCACGTCGTACCCGCCTCGGGTTAGCAGTTCTCGCAGATACGCCAGCACATCGGCGTTCTTGTCCACGCACACGATCGAGTGTCCCTGCAACGACGGCGCGTCCACTGCCTTTGACCGGCGATAGAATGCCGAAATTGCACTTTCCTCGGAGGCATGTGCGTCAAATAATGTGCCCAAATTTGTGATTTTCAGGACTTTCTCGATGTTTGGTGGAACGTTGCACAGCTTCAAGTCACCGTGCAATCGGCGAGTGCTGGAAAGCAGACGCACCACCGTTCCCAGCCCGCTACTGTCGATGAAACCGACCTCCCCGAGGTGCAGCAGAAAATCTTTGTGCTTGGCGAACATGCCGTTGATGTGAACCCGTAATGCTTCCGACTCTGCACCGGCGGTAATGCGCCCATTGCAGCGTATGACAGCCACTTTCCCTACTGTTCGCGTATCCATTGAGAGCTGCAAATTGGCCTCCTAGAAGAGGACCCCGTCAAAACCGCCCCATTATATCCCCATTTTCTTACACCCAAACCTTGCGGTGTGCACAAGCTTGCACATTGCAGACGGTTGCGTAGGGAAAAGCGACTATGTGCCCGCGGCCACTTGTCTCGCCACTCCCGTCCTGCCATTATGCAGGCGCGTCCGGCCGCCTTCCCTTTACGCCCGCCGATGATCACCGTCACGGCGGGCTTTTTTAATCCACTACCATTCCACCCGTCAGATCGGCGATCCGCGCAACTTTATGTCCCGTGCACCACTGCTGCAGCTCGTCCACCAGCTTTTCTGTCGCACACGGGTCCCAGTAGCTGGCGGTTCCAATCTGCACGGCCGTCGCGCCCGCCAGCATGAATTCGACAATGTCCGCTGCGGTCGAGATACCGCCCATCCCAATGACCGGAATTCGCACCGTTTTCGAGGCATCGTAGACCATGCGCACAGCGATCGGTTTAATGGCTGGCCCGGACAATCCTGCCGTCACGTTGGCAATTCTCGGCTTGCGGCTCTCGGTGTCGATTGCCATCGCCACAAACGTGTTTACCAGCGAGATCGCGTCAGCCCCGGCTTCTTCCGCCACATGTGCCATCTGCGCGATGCTGGTTACATTGGGAGATAACTTCACTATGATGGGACGCCGCGAATGGCGCCGCGCTAGAGCCACGACTTCATCCAGCGAACGCGGGTCGCTGCCAAACTGCAGCCCTCCGTAGGCAGTGTTAGGACAGGAAACGTTCAACTCGTAAGCGGCAATGCCCTCGCCTTCGTTCAGAATCTGAATCGTCCGCTCGTAATCTTCGCGGGTGTAGCCGAATACATTGGCGATTACCACAACATGCTTAAGCTGCTGCAGTCTGGGCAGCTTTTCCTCTAGAAACGCACGCGCCCCGATGTTTTGTAATCCGATCGCGTTGAGCATTCCTGCCGCGGTCTCAAATAGACGCGGCGGAGGGTTGCCGGCCATTGGCTCTTTTGACAGGCCTTTAACAACGAGCCCTCCGAGCTTATCCAGATGGACTACATCCTCGAACTCGACTCCGTACCCGAAGGTGCCGCTGGCGGCGATCACCGGATTTTTCAACTCGATGCCGGCGAAACTGACGCTTAGGTCAGGGCTGCGCATGCCATTGTGAAACGAGGACATTTGCGGTTGTAGTGTACCTTACGACAGATAGCTCCAACCATCCAGATGCACTGACACTCAATTTTTCGATACAGTATTAGCTTCCATGTTGGATCTGAATTTTGTTCGCGACAACTTGCCCCTGGTCGAAGAAAAGCTGCGTCAGCGCGGGCTGAATCCCGTCGAAGTCTTGCGGGACTTCAGTCAAGTCGACGCCCAGCGCCGTCAGGCCATCACTGCCGCCGAGACCATGAAGGCGCAACGCAATCAGGCATCCGAGAAAATTTCGAAACTGAAAAAAGCCGGCCAGGATGCCTCTGTGCTGATAGCTGAAACCAAGCAGATGCGCGAGGAGATCCAGGGACTCGAAAAGGCAGCGGAAGAATACGACGCTCGCCTGCGCGAAATTCTCGCCGGCATCCCCAATCTGCCGCATGCCACTGTCCCGGTCGGCGGCCCGGAAAATAATTTGGAGGTTCGCCGCTGGGGTACGCCACCCAAGTTCGACTTCACGCCGAAACCCCATTGGGACCTGGGAGAGCACCTCGGGGTGCTCGATCTGGAGCGGGCCGTAAAGCTCACCGGGGCGCGCTTTGTGGTGTACTGGGACTTGGGAGCGCGGCTGGAGCGGGCCCTCGCCAACTTCATGCTCGACCTGCACACGCGCGAGCACGGCTACACCGAGGTGCTCCCCCCCTATCTCGTGAATTCTGATTCCATGTACGGCACCGGGCAGCTTCCTAAGTTTGCCGCAGACCTGTTTCGGGTTCCGCATGGCGACAAAGACTTGTGGCTCATTCCCACCGCTGAGGTCCCAGTCACTAATCTTTATCGCGATGAGACTCTCGAAGCTTCTCGCCTGCCCGTCTATCTCACTGCCTACACCCCCTGCTTCCGCAGCGAGGCCGGCTCCTATGGCAAAGATGTGCGCGGCATCATCCGCCAGCATCAGTTCCAAAAGGTGGAACTGGTGAAGTTCTCCCGGCCGGAGAATTCCTATGACGAACTGGAAAAACTTACGCATGATGCTGAAGAGGTGCTGCAGAAGCTGGGATTGCATTATCGGGTAGTGGCGTTAAGCACTGGCGATTTGGGGCCATCCGCGGCCAAAACCTATGACCTGGAAGTTTGGTTGCCGGGGCAGGGGCTTTTTCGGGAGATTTCGTCCTGCTCCAATTTCGAGTCGTTTCAGGCGCGACGCTCCAATATCCGTTTCCGTCCGGAAGGAAAAACGAAAACTGAGTTCGTGCACACCCTGAACGGCAGTGGATTGGCCATCGGCCGTACCTGGGTCGCAATTGTTGAGAACTATCAGCAGGCCGACGGCACGGTCGTGGTTCCGGAGGCTTTGCGGCCGTACATGGAGGTCGAGCGGCTGACCGCAACCACTTTTGGCGCAGGAAAGGGCAGCTTTGGCGCCCATTCCTGATCTACACTGGATAAGAGGAATACCTGTCGAGTTGGAAACCGTCGAGACGAATACGGCTTCAGTTGCAGAGTCGAGCGCGTCCCTCGCTGCGCTTTGGCGCACTCTCCGGAGCTATATCCTCTGGTGCCATGAGCGCGGTACCATCCAATACGACGTAATGGTTACGCTGATCCTGCTGTTTGTTTTTTTCTCGCCCAAACTCATTAATTTTAAGGACAAACCGGTCGAACACAATCCTCATCGTACCGGCGTGGTCGTGATGCCGGACGACCACGGCGGCTTGATTTATCAGGTGGAAGCCTCCGCAGTTTTGGGAAAAGATGATAGTGCTGTCCGCAGTGAGCTCTTGCGAATTATTGAGCCCATATCCGGTGGAGTTGCGATCACCAAAATCGAACCCATCCGCGACCACTCTGGCCACTTGCTGCGTTACAAAGTCTGGGTAGAAAGAGAGTAAGGCTTTCTCAAGTCGTGCCGATTGTCAAAATTCTTCCAGTTCGGCTTGTTGCTGTGGATGGTTGTGCTAGCCGCTTGCCTGTGTGCATCTTTACAAACGTCTGAAAGCGCGCCCACGAATCCGCAACCAGCCGCATCACAACAGCCCGAGCATGCTGCTCCCGATGCAAATAGCGAACTGCAACGCGTTATTGCTCAAATGGACCGCACCGCGGCAAACTTCCGTACGACTCAGGCAAATTTTGTTTGGATTCAATACAACTCGGCAGTGAACGACATCACGGACACACAAAAGGGAACTGTTTATTTCCGTCGTGCTGGCAAGGAAGTAGAGATGGCGGCCGACATCAACGACCCTCCCCCACCCAAGTATGTGCTCTATTCCGGCAGCAAGGTTCAGGTCTATCAGCCAAAAATTGACCGGGTCACTCAATACGATACCGGTAAAGATCGCGCCGCTTTTGAAAGCTTCTTGGTGCTGGGCTTCGGGGGTAGTGGTCAGGAGATGCTGAAATCATTTGATGTCAGCTACCTCAACACCGAAAACGTGGGTGGAATCGAGACTGCAAAGCTGGAGCTGGTGCCCAAATCAGAGAAAGCCCGGAACACCTTTAATCGCATTTGGCTCTGGATCGACCCCAATCGTGGTGTATCGGTGCAGCAGAAGCTGTTTGCACCATATGGCGACTACCGCCTCGCAGATTATTCTGACATCAAGCTTAATGAAAAGATTCCCGATAGCATTTTCAAGCTGAGAACCACCGGAAAGACCAAATTCCTCTCCCCCAAAGGCTAATTGTTACTTTCCGCTACCCGGTTGAAAGATAAAGGCTGAAAAACCAGGCCTGGGGCGTTATACTGCAAAGACAATTGAAGTCGAATCCGTTCTTTAGGTTTCAGCACAATTTCATGGCCAAAGTCTTTACTATTCCCGTTCCCCCCAAAGTCCCGCGTCGACGCGAACGTACGGCTGACCCGCGCTATGTGGATGGTCAACGTTTGCTGGTGGAAGCGATGAAGTATTTGACCCTGGCGGATCCGGTCGCAAATCGCCCGGCGATTGAGCTGCTGTCTGAACATGTGCGCACTCGTTTCCGCATGACCGACTCCCCGCTAGGTTAGTTTCATTTCTCGCGTGGGCCAGTTTCCAAGAACCGCCACGGCAAGTGCAATTACCACCGGATAACACTCCAAGGTGTAGCGGGTCTCTGGATTCTCCAGTGTGCCCAGAAAAGCTGAGCGCACAATCACAAACGTGAGCAGCAATCCAAGGTGAGAAGCGAGATTTGAACGAACTAAGCCAATCAGCGCCGCCCCTATATACATCAGGTTGATCACCCCTAATACGATGCTCAGCACCAGCCACTTCGTGTCTTCGTCGAATTCCCACCAGCGCGTGTTGCAAGGCAGAATTTCAGTACGCGGCCGTAGCCACATGTCCGCAATCCGCAAAAGTGGCAGCCAAAGGTAATAACGTAACGGTGCACGACGGATTCGTTCCGCCGCCAATTGACCAAATCTTCTGTCCAGCTCTGGCGTCACTCGCAGCGCATGGTTGTAGTCGTCCAGCAACTGCTCAGTCCGTTCCTGCTGTTGCCGACTATCAAAAGCACGCGTAGGGAGCTGGCCCGCATCGATCGGGCTTCCCGGTACTGACCAGTAGATTTCTTCGGTTGACGCGTAATCAGCGATCCAGGTTCTCACCCATCGTTCGAATCCACGAGGCACGAACGCATTCTTTTCATTGGCATAACGAGGAGCGAGTGGCTGGAACTCGCCAAGTGTGCGGAGATTTCTAACGGTCCAGGGGGCCAATGGAGCGATCGCGGCGATTAGAACGATCACGGCCGACCGCAAGACCGGAGAATTTGGCCCCTCTGTCTGCCTCGGCCGAAGAAACAGCAATCCCAAGTAAACCTCAATCCCTGCCAACAGCAATCCACCATCAGGGCGCAGAAGCATGGCGGCACCGGCCGCGAGACCGCATCCCACCCACGGCACCGATCGTGTACCGTCTAATCCCACGATCGCCAAATCCAAGGCGAGAGCGGTAAAAAAGATCTCCCAGCTCTCGGTGAGGACGGCGGCGGTGTAGTTCGCGAGAAACGGACACCACGAGCTCAAGAGAAAGGCCACCTTAGCCGCTCTCTCCGAGAACAACCTCCGCGCAACGTCGACGATGAGAAAACACGTTCCGAGATCCACGACCATTTGCAGCACTAGGGCGGCCCGATAGTGCTCAATGCCAAAGATCGCGAACACAAACGCCAGGAACGCTGGATATCCGGGAAGCCGGATGGAAGTGGGAGAAATTTCGTTGGTGCCGCTCAGCCCGTAGATTCCATGCTGCAGCCAGTTCTTGGCAATATCTCCATAAACAAAAGAATCACCCGTAAGCGCAGGAAAACGGAAGATGAACAGCAGTCGAAGGACAACACCGCCAACCAGCACCCAAACAAAGAAACCAGGAGATTTGCGCACGATCTCGCGCACACACGGAATATAGCAGTTTTCTTAAGTGCCTCACTTTAAGCCGACAGTAACTGCCTGACGTTTGACCGCGTTTAGCGCACATTTTACGATGGTAAACAGTTTCATGAGACAACCGGTTTTCTACGATCCCCGCCAGGCCCGTTGGAAGCGCCTTCGCCGCTTCTTCGACGCATTTGCCATCCTTTTTACGTTGTTGGTGATTTTCTTTATTTACAACGCACTGCACGGCGAACAATTCCCTACTTTGTTTTGGAAGGCGGAGACCAAGCCGTACCGCGCTTTGCGCGAAAATGAACGGGAAAAAGCCAAGGAACGCCGGCGTTTGGCTGCAGCTCGCCGCTCCCGGCGCAAGGAATTGAGTGCCTCCTCGCTTCTCAAGCCTGACACTTACGAAGGGGTGCGGGCAGCATTCTATGTCTCCTGGGATGCCGCCAGTTTTTCTTCGTTGCGTGAGTATGCCCGCCAGATCGACTTGCTCTATCCCGAATGGCTGCACGTCGTAACCCCCGACGGTCGGCTGCAAGCGATCGATGAGCAGAACGGCAACTTTTTCGATGTCGTGCAAGGCGGCACTGCCCATGCCGTAGATGACAAAGTCATGCCGTTCCTCAAATCAGAGGGAACAGGCATGGAAGTCTACCCCATGGTCAACAATTCGGACGGGACCAACTGGGTAGACATCAGCGCTTTTCTCAACGATTCCGAATCTCGTGCTCGCTTCCGTGATCAAATTGCGGCGTTTCTGGCTACCGACAAGTATCGCGGCCTGATGGTCGATTTCGAAGAGTTTCCCCGCAGCGGCCAGCCAGGCTACAACACGTTGCTGAGCGAACTTTCCGCAGACCTGCATGCCAAAGGACTCAAGTTATTCGTCAGCGTTCAGCCGCACAACGAAGATTTCAATTATTCCTTGGTCTCTGCCGCTGCTGACGGCGTCATCGTCATGGATTACGATGAGCATTTCCCTGGAGGCACCCCAGGGCCCATCGCCTCGCAGGATTGGTTTGTACAGAACTTGCAGATTGCAAAAAAGTTGATCCCGCCAAAGAAAATCATCTGCGCCATTGGCAATTACGGTTATGACTGGGTGCAGCGCACAAAAACTGGTGCAATCCCAGCTGGCATGAAGGATACCAATGCATCCGTTCAAGATGCCTGGCTGACGGCACGAGATTCCGAAGAAGATGTGGACTTTGACGGCGATGCCTTAAATCCGCACGTCAGCTACATGGACGAGCACAATCTGCGCCATGACATCTGGTTCCTCGATGCCGTAACCGCGCTTAATGAGATGCGCGCTGCCCAAAGTCTGGGTGTGCAGACTTTTGCCCTGTGGCGTCTCGGTTCGGAAGACCGTTCGCTTTGGAAGGTTTGGGATGTTCCCGGCGAAGCCGATTCGGTCGAAAAACTAAAAGATGTGCCTCCCGGTGACGACGTGGATATGGAAGGCATCGGAGAAATCTTCCGCATCGAGGCTGAGCCCAACCACGGAACCCGATCGGTTACCGTGGACCCAGCAACTGGTCTCATCACCGACGAGGATTTCGACCCTTTGCCCGAACCCTACCGCGTTGCCCGCTACGGCTACAACCCTAATCAGGTCGCAATCACATTCGATGACGGCCCAGATCCTGAGTGGACACCTAAAATACTCGACGTCCTCAGACGCGAGCAAGTGCCGGCTACATTCTTTCTGATCGGATTACCCGCGGAAAGTTTCTCCGGCGTTACTTCTCGGATTTACCGCGAGGGACATGAGATCGGCAATCATACCTTCACTCATCCCGACATCAGCAATATTTCTCGCCGCTTTACGGAAGTCGAAATTAACCTGACCGAACTGCTGTTTGCCAGCCGACTGGGAGTTCACACCATTCTGTTCCGGCCGCCTTACTCTATTGACCAGGAACCGGACACGACTGACCAGATTCGCCCCCTGAAGATCGCTCAGGACATGGGCTATATCATCGTGGGGGACAAAATCGATCCCAACGATTGGCGGGAGCCGCCGGCAGCAGAAATCGCAGATCGCGTAATTACCCACCTCCCGCCTTGCGGGTCCGACACTCGCTTCTGCGGAAGCATCATTCTGCTGCATGACGGCGGAGGGAACCGCAGCCAAACTGTGGCCGCACTGCCCAGGATTATCGAAGGCATTCGCGCTAAGGGTCTGCAGATCGTTCCGCTCTACCAGTTGTTAGGCAAGACGAAAGCCGACGTCATGCCTCCGCTGTCCACCAACGAACGCTGGGCAGCGCGCATAGATTGGCTTGGCTTCGCCTTATGGGACTTCGTCAGCAAAGGAATCGTCTGGATCTTCTTCCTCGGCGACTTGCTCATGACCGGCCGGCTTCTGTTCGTCGGCGCTTTGGCCGTCTACGACCGCGTGCGACAAGACTGCGCTGTCCCCACTCTTGAAGCGAATCTCTACAAACCAAGAGTTGCGGTGCTGATTCCCGCCTATAACGAAGAAAAGGTCATTATCCGGACGGTACGCGCGGTTCTCGATTCGGACTACGCCGATCTGCGCGTGATTGTAATTGATGATGGCTCAAGCGATAGAACTCTCGACGTGGCCCGCGCAGAATTCGCCGATGAAGTAGCATCCGGTCGCGTGCTCATCCTGACCAAGCCGAACTCAGGCAAAGCCGAGGCGCTGAATTATGGTCTGCAACACCTCCGCGATGAAGAAATTTTTGTGGGCATCGATGCCGACACCGTAATTGCTCCTAACGCTATTTCCCGTCTGGTCCCGCACTTCGTAAACCCGAAAGTCGCCGCCGTTGCAGGGAACGCCAAGGTTGGCAATCGCATCAATCTGTGGACGCGCTGGCAGGCGCTCGAGTACATCACCAGCCAGAATTTTGAACGGCGAGCCTTGAACACGCTCGGTGCGGTTAGCGTTGTGCCTGGCGCAATTGGAGCCTGGCGAACCTCCGCCGTGCGCGAAGCGGGTGGCTATCCCACCGACACCGTAGCCGAGGACGCCGATCTCACCATGGCGCTGCTGCGTCGTGGTTACCGTGTAGAGTACGAAGACCTGGCGCTCGCTTACACAGAAGCTCCCGTCAATGCCAATGGCCTCATGCGTCAGCGCTTCCGCTGGTCTTTCGGCATTCTGCAGTCGGTGTGGAAGCATCGCGCGGCCTTTGCCCGTCAAGGCGTTCTCGGCTGGATCGCTCTGCCTAATATCGTGATCTTCCAGATTCTGCTGCCGGTAGTCTCGCCCTTTATCGATCTGATGTTTGCGGTCGGGGCAGCCTGGTATTTCCTCCAAAAGTATTTTCATCCTGACTCGACCGATCCCGCGAGCTTCCACCGTCTGGTATTGTTCTTCGCTGCTTTCCTGGTCATCGACTTCATTACTTCAGCAATTGCTTTTGCATTGGAGCGGCGCCAGCCCGAAGCCAAAGAGGATGTCGGCCTTCTCAGCCAGGTTTGGCTGCAAAGGTTTGCCTATCGCCAGTTATTTTCTATCGTCTTGTTCAAGACCCTGAAACGCGCCATCGAAGGCCAGCGTTTCGCATGGGATAAATTGGAGCGGACTGCCGCCGTCACGTACAAGACGCCACAGAGTCGCGAGTCGGTGAAAGTCCCCTAACCAAGCTTTT